>Ga0105047_10003800_pt1 | contig 26522 bp, 13 predicted proteins | sample MAT04_FD_78384 | JGI IMG/M metagenome (GOLD analysis project Ga0105047, IMG submission 78384) | Freshwater microbial communities from Lake Fryxell liftoff mats and glacier meltwater in Antarctica - MAT-04 (megahit assembly) | ecosystem: Environmental > Aquatic > Freshwater > Ice > Liftoff... | reverse complement strand
AATGTATTTATCAAGTAAAGTCCCTGGTTTGTACCAATATAGAAACTATTGCCATCATGAAGGATGACATCATAGATAATCATTCCATTGGTTTGCTTCACATGTCTGATAATACCGGATTCAAGAAGGAATACTCCGTAACTATTGGAAGTTAACCAAACTCTGTTTTTTCTGTCAAAAAATATTTGATCTATAGGAGTAAAAATAGTTTGAGTAGCATATTCCTTAGTTATAGTATTATATGACTCTACTCCTCCGGGACCACAAGTCCATAATATCCCTGACTCCTCATCGAAACAAGCGTTCATAGTACGGTTTCTTGTTTCAACAGTAAAGTCTTTTGTCGGGTTTTTGTGATTTAAAACCAATACTTTATTGGTACTGGTGATGGTTGTAAATTCATTTTTTGTATATAAACTTTTAAAATTGATCGTACTGTAAAGTGTAAGGCCTGAATGTAGTTTTTTTGAAGTTAGTGGAGAAAGTGATTTTATTTCAGATAGACCAGATTTTAAATCCAATACGCCAATATTCCAATATTCTTCAGCCAAAATAAAAATCAAACGATTCATATCTTCAGTTAACACTAAATCCCGTATATAACCAGTACTTTTAAATAGTTTTTTTATCGTTTTGTCCTTTTTATCCAAATGACTAATTTTATACAAATATCCATCTGAAGTAGATGCATATATTTCATTTTGTTCATTTACAGCAATGTGATGTATTTCAGTACTTCTATCAAAATAATCTTTACTCAACCACATGTCTTTGATGTCCGAATTCAAATACAATAAAACACCTTCATGCATGGTCACTGCCCATATATTACCAAAATTGTCAATATAAATTTGTCGTAAATCACTTTTATTAATAAACTTGTACTTATTTAATATATTAAACTTCAGATCTGAAATAAAAATCTGCTCTTCAAATTTAAAACATAATGTCGAATCATCCAAAATTTTAGTCCAATAAAAATTGGCACCTTTGAGACCTAAATCATCCGTTTTTTTTCTAAAGACGCCTTTACTGGTTTCTGCTACCAGTTCTTTTTTATTTTGGTCAAAAAAACAAAATACATTGTCACTCATGGTTGCAAACAAATGATCAGAGAATGGATGTAAGTTTTCAACTAAATTAAATCCTCCTTCCTCAAATTTCATTTGAGCATGGTCAAATTTTAGATTATTTCTGAAGATTTGAAATTTATTAAAAGGTTTTAAAAGTTCATGTCTCGTCACTTCCAAATCAGAATTAATTTTATAATACACATACTTCATCTCATCATGATGATTTATGCTAATCCAACTTGTAACAATTGAACCGTCCATACTTTCAATAAAACTTGTAATAGGTTGCGACACTCCTTTATCATGTGGATTTTTTATGGTATGAAATTTTTCATCACTGTAACAATAATAATGAAAATTTGCTGAGTTGGTAAAAAACCAAATTCGACCGCGGCTATCTTCATAAAAATACCATACATCGATGGAAGCCAACTGATTTGCTGACCCAAATACTTCCACCTCAAAACCATCATATCTGGCTACCCCATTATTGGTAGCAAACCACATATAACCTTTTGAGTCCTGCATGACATTGTACACAAAATTGGAAGGCAGGCCAGTAGCTGTATTAAATCTTTTATATACAGGCTGCTGAGCACTTGCATTTATAAAGATAAAGTTTACAAGAAATATTATTATTATATATTTCATTGATTACGTAAGTAATGACACACCTTATTTAATTGAACCTTCAATAGGAATATTTAATTTTGAAAAAGTACAAATTACTATAAATTGTATTTTACTGTAAAAATAAGAATAATTTTCAACTAACTCATTGTCTATTTTTTGGGGGACACTATAGCGGATTTTGTACCTTGGGCTTTGTCGTGTCATTATATGGTTTTGTTTTAAGTGAAGAAAATCTCGATTAGTCATCAGCCATCAGTAATATAGATGGAAACACTTATCGATGTACAAAATTGATATCAATGTTGTAAGATTGTCCGGAGATTTTGGCGGCAAAGAAGATCAGGAAACCATGCGGTCTGTCAAAAAAGAAAAAAGATATATCAATGAAAAATTTGCTAAATGAAGGATATGCGATTTCGGATCTCGAGTACTTGTTTGCACCAAGGTATAGATATTAAAAGCGAAACTACGCATGAAATAGCTATCAGTGTGGCCGCTCAATTGATAGAAGTAAAAAATAAGAAACTTAAAAATTTTTAAGTTTGAAAACAAAGAACACACTTTTAAGATTCATTTAACAATATTTTATGTACTTTAGGAACCAAATATACATCTTAATGGTGATATATATATTGTAAAGCTCCGGAATGGCGTTTTATACTTGATTTTATCATCTTAATAACTAAAAATGAAAACCATCATCATCGCTCTAAGTATTATCATGGGATTAACACTAAATCAAGGCTCAAAAAATTCATACGATTTTGATAAAGCCTGGGAAACTGTAGAAAAATTTATCAATGAAGGATTGCCAAAATCTGCCTTGGAAAAAGTAGAAGAAATTCAAAACGCAGCCACTGCAGAAAAACAAGATAACCAACTCGTAAAATGTATCATTTATATAGTTCGGCTGACCATTGCCACGGATGAAAAAGGTATAGAAATTTCCCTAGATAGACTTGAAAAGTTGGAAAAAACCAGTGTACCGCCTGTAAAACAAATCGTCGCTTCATATCTTGCAGAATTATATCAGAGATATTTTGAAAATTTCAGATGGGAAATATCCCAGAGATCTGAAATAACCGGGGAGAAAAATAAAGATTTCCGCACCTGGACGACACAACAATTTCTAACTACCATTGAGTCTTTTTACATCCGATCACTTGAAGATAAAAAATCTATTGATGTACCTATCGATGCCTATAAAATTGTGCTCAACAAATATGATAGCGCAGCGGTCACCTTCAGACCGACATTATACGAAGTACTCGCAGATCGCGCCATACCCTTTTTCAGTAATTATGACAGTTATTCTAATGAAAATCCAGAAAGCTTTCAGGTAGATCAATCCTGGTACTTTGGCCCTTCCAAAGATTTTGTCTCCAATGAAATAATAGCCAAGGATAAATCATCAGCAAAATATAAAATACTTTCCTTGTTTCAAGATATCCTTAGTGCTCAGCGGGACAAAAACAATAACTCCGCCCTGGCCGATTATGATATAAAAAGGCTCGCTTATGTCTACCAACAAACCACACTTGGAGAAAAAGACGAGCTATACATCAACGCATTAAAAAATCTGGCACAAAGCCATCAAGACATAGATTATCATACTGAAATCATCGCAGTTCTGGCAGGGCACCTCAGAACAATTCAGGATGATAGCCTGGCGAATATAAAATCACTGGAATTATGTGAAGCCGCCATTAAAAAATATCCTTCATCCACAGGCGCAGCTAAATGTCAAAATATCATCAATGATATTAAAAAGCCATCCCTACAATTGTTTGCCGAACAGGTTTATCCTTCCAAAAATCAACTATTATTGGCCGTAGATTATAATAATATAGTCGGAATAAAAGTAGAAACCGTCAAATTGGGTAAAGATTTTCATGAAATAATGCAGAAAAGAAATCAGGAAGAAATAGCTTCATATCTCAAAAATGCAAAAAAAATAAATTCTTTTTCTCAATCGCTAAAACCAAGCAAACAGTATCGCAACCAACGGTTGGAATTCAGTCATCCAAAATTATCGTTTGGTGAGTATGCTATCATGGTAGTAAGTGACAACAAGGATAATGAAGTTTTACAATATGTCATCATTCATATATCTGACCTGGCGTATACCAGTTATGTTGCAGATAATAGACGTGTATTTATAGTGAGTAACAGGACCACAGGTCAACCTGTCAAAGGGGCAAAACTTACCTTAATGCAACAAAATTATAATCCCGGCAACAGACGATATGATTTTGTAAAAACCGGCACCTATACTACAGATATCAATGGCAAAGTGTACGTAAATGACTTGCAGGAAAGAAATGTTAAGGTCATCCTCGAATATAGAAAGGATATACTAGATATCAATGAGTATCATTATAATTATAGTAGACAAGAGCCGTCAGAATACCGTTTTGCCGAAGTTTTTACGGATAGATCCATCTACAGACCAGGGCAAACCATCTATTTTAAAGCCATTCTGCTGAAAAATAACAAGCTCCAGATACCATCTATACTCTCTGGAGAAACGGTAGACATCATATTTAGAGATGCCAACTATCAGGAAATATCCAAACAAACTTTAAAATCCAATGATTTCGGTAGTGTAAATGGTAGTTTTGCTATTCCGACGGGTAAACTAAACGGAACTTTCAGCTTGGAAATCAATTCCAAAAATGGCATAAGCGGTCAGAATATTATTCGGATAGAAGAGTATAAAAGACCTACTTTTGAAGTAAAAACTGACCCTGTGTTAGGCGAAAACAAACTGAATGATCAAGTAAAAATAACCGGGACTGCATTAACACTTGCAGGTACTAATGTTGATGGCGCATCTTTGAAGTATAAGGTGGTCAGAACAGCCCGTTTCCCTGGATGGGGCTGGTATTGGCGAATGCCGTATCAAAGTGCTGAATTCATAGTCAAGCAAGGACAAATCACTACAGGGGCGGATGGAAAATATGAATTTACCTTTGAAGCGTTTCCTGATCTGAAAGTTGCAAAAAAAGATCAACCAGTTTTTAATTACAGTGTCGAAATAGATGTAACAGATCAGCGTGGAGAGACAAGGTCTGCTACTACTTCAGTGTCTGTGGGATATACTGCTTTTGTTTTATCATCCAATGCAGGTAAAGAAGTGGATCTGGTTGATGTAAAAGCGCTTAAAATCTTGGCCACAAGTACCAATGGTCAAGCTGTTGACGCCATGGGTAAAATAAAAATGTCTTTATTAAAAGAACCCTCGACTGTACAGATCGGCAAATATTGGGATGGTAAAACAGATTTTCCGTTGTCAAGACAAGTGGCTGAAAAATATTTCCCACAATATCCTACAGCACCATCGCCAGATTTTACTTCATGGCAGGTTTCAAAACTTGTATTGAACAAAGATTTTGATACCAAAGATTCCATTGACATCAAAACCATCCTAAAGGCTGGCGTATATAAGATCGAAATGGAATCCAAAGACAAAAATGGAGAAACAGTAACATCAACTAACTATATGGTAGTCACTGATTTTGCTAATAACAAATTTCCCAAATCAGACTTTCTTTTCTCCAAAGTCACAAAGATGAGTTATGAGCCCGGAGATCAACTCAACATAGCACTTGGGGCAAGTGATAAACCAGTGTTTGTAAATGCCATTATTGAAAAAGATGGACGCATTTTGCTTGAAAAAAATATCAAAACCGACAAAAAAGGTCAGATTTCTTTACCTATCAGCGAAAATCACCGCGGTGGTATAAACGTTAAACTGTCCTACGTTATTCAAAACCGAAGATATGAAAAACCTTACCATATAGATGTACCGTGGAGCAACAAAGAATTGCAAATCACATATGAAACCTTTAGAGATAAGACACTGCCCGGTTCAAAAGAAGAATACCGTATCAAAATAAAAGGACTGAAACAGGATAAAATCGCTGCGGAAATGGTTGCTGCCATGTATGATGCATCATTGGATCAGTTTCAAAGCCATGACTGGCGAAAAGACTTTTATCCTTCATCTTATGCCACTATTAATATGGAAGTACCAGGTTTTAATCTGGTAACAGGTCAATATTACCATTATGGAAATGGAAATATGGTAGAAATTAAAGACCTGATATATCCGGCTTTGATTCCTTTGGTGGAATACTATGGTGGTTATGGTGGTGTCATGATGAAACGAGCTGGAAACAGAAACGAAATGTCTGATAATGTATTGATGATGGAATCAGCAGTACCTCCTGCACCAGCAGCTGAAGCTAATTCTAATAGAATAGAGCCAAATGATCTGATATTGGAAAATGATGTTGAAAATGCAATTCCAAAAATTAAAAATGCTACAGAAGTGCCCGTCCGGAAAAATCTGAAAGAAACCGTTTTCTTTTTCCCTGAACTAAAAACGGATGCAGAAGGCAATATTATACTAGCGTTTACCATCAATGAAGCATTGACCAAGTGGAGATTAATGTCTTTTGCCCATACCAAAGACTTTATGACCGGTTATGATGAAAGGTTTGTTCAGACCCAAAAGAATCTGATGATTTTCCCGAATGCACCAAGGTTTGTAAGGGATGGAGATCTCATTTCTCTGTCTGCCAAAGTCAGCAACCTGAGCGGTATGATGCTTAAGGGCAAGGCGAAAATACAGTTATTTGATGCGATAACCATGAAGGACATCACCTCTGAAATGGTAAAATCACCATCAGCAGTAAGTTTTGAAATAGAAAAAGGAAGATCACAGGGTATAAATTGGGAATTGGTGATTCCTGATGCTACTTTTCAGGCCATCACTTATCGCATCACAGCAGAATCTGGTACTCATACAGATGGTGAAGAAAATACCATTCCTGTAGTCACCAATCGTATGCTGGTCACGGAGACCATGCCCATGTGGATAAAAGGCAAAGAGACAAAGACATTTACTTTTAATGCGTTCAAAAACAATCTTAGTACCACAAAAAAAGATTTCAGATACACTTTTGAATACACCTCTAATCCTGTTTGGTATGCCATTCAGGCGCTGCCTTACATGAACACCACAGCCAATGTGAGTACACAAGCCATCGCAGACAGATTTTATGCCAATACCCTGGCATCAAAAATAGCCAATGCACATCCAAAAATTAAAGCAGTTTTTGACCAATGGTCTACTGTCAATAAAGATGCTTTACTCAGTAATTTGTCTAAAAATGAAGAACTCAAAACAGCGCTGCTGGAAGAGACTCCATGGATCAGACAAGCATTGTCAGAAGCAGAACAAAAACGAAATATTTCTATCTTATTTGACCTGAATAAACTGGCCGATGAAAAAAAAGTTGCCATAGACAAACTCAGGGAAAGACAAATGTCCAATGGTGGTTTTTTGTGGTTTCCAGGTGGACGGGATGATGTTTATACTACTCAAAATATTATGGAGAATATCGGTCATTTGTATCATTTGGGTGCTTTGGACATCAATGATCCTGCATTGACAAACATCGTACAACAGGGCTTGAAATATATGGATGAAGAATTGGTCATAAGGTACCAAAAATTGCAGGAAAATATCAAAAAATATGGTGGAGACATCAATACAGACCACTTGGACGACCTCTCTGTTCATTATTTGTATATTAAAACATTCTTTAAGCACATCGATCCAACAGCTTCATCCAAAGAAGCCAGGGAATACTATTTTGGTCAGGCTAAAAAATACTGGCTCAAACGCGGATTATATTCGCAAGCTATGATAGGCTTAGTCATGCACCGTAATGATGATGCTACAGTAAAAAGTATTATCAAATCACTTCGGGAAAAATCGTTTTCAAATGAAGAACTGGGTATGTACTGGAATGAAGGAAATGGTTTCTACTGGTATCAACTACCTATTGAGCGACAAGCCTTGATGATTGAATTATTTACTGAAGCAGAAAATAAAAAAGATGAGGCAAACCGAATGAAAATATGGTTGCTTAAAAACAAACAAACCAACCACTGGAAAACATCAAAATCCACTTCTTCTGCTATTTACGCTTTGCTATTGCATGGAGAATCAGGAAATATTTCACAGTGGGTAACAGAAAGTGTTGCACCTGAGATAACTATCGGCAAAGAAATCATTAAAAATGACCCACGTGATGTAGAAGCAGGTACAGGTTATATTAAGAAAACATTTTTAAATGAAAACATACATAAAGATCTGGCTACCATAAAGATCAAAAATGAAAATTCTTCCGTAGCCTGGGGAGCAGCTTATTATCAGTACTTTGAGCAATTGGACAAGATCAAAACCTTTGCAGATACACCTCTCAAACTCAATAAAAAGCTGTATAAAGTTTTATCCACCGCCAAAGGAGATAAACTTGATGAAATTACTCCTAATACATCACTAAAACCCGGTGATAAGTTGGTCGTACGAATTGAACTCAGGGTAGATCGTGAAATGGAGTATGTCCACATGAAAGATATGCGGGCCAGTGGGTTTGAACCTTCCAATGTCATAAGCGAATACAAATATCAAGGGCAGTTGGGCTATTATGAAACAACAAGAGATCTTGCGACTCATTTCTATTTTTCACGTCTTCCAAAAGGCACTTTTGTGTTTGAGTATCCGTTGAGAGTGGTTCATTATGGAGATTTTTCTGGAGGGGTTACGAGTATAGAAAGTATGTATGCTCCGGAATTTAGTAGTCATAGCGAAGGTATTAGGGTTAAAGTGAAGTAAGGAATGCAACATTTTCAATTATTGATTTCATCAAATAACAGCTTAAAAAAATAAAAGTAAAATAATCAACCCTAAAAGGCGACAGGAATAATATGTTCTTGTCGCTTTTAATTATTTGGAATAGGTAACTTAGTGTATTTGCTAAGAAAGTTTTTTATTGTTTAGAAATAATCTACGGCAATATTAACTAATTTATAAGAGACATTTAATAAGCAAGATTATCGTTTATGAAATTCGAAATTTTAATTTACCTTTGCCTGAACAATAACATTCTATCATGTACGAAATAATAAAACCTTTTCATTCCTATCTTGCGCTGGTATTACTTTTAGTCTTGATCATCGCTATCCTGATTGTTCTGATTTCTAAATTCAGTAAAAAACCATTTTCCGCATCACACCTAAAAATAGCATTGTTTGGTTTAATATCCACACATATTCAATTGCTTTTAGGTTTGGTTTTATATTTTATATCTCCATTGGGATTCAGCAATTTATCCGGAGAAGTGATGAAGGATTCCTTTGGCAGATTACAGGCAGTAGAACACCCATTAATCATGATTATTGCTGCAGTTTTGATCACCATCGGATATACAAAAGCTAAAAAAGCATTAGGAACAGATAAATCCTATAATGCTGTTTTGATATATTATACCATTGGATTAATCTTGATTTTATCCCGACTTCCGTGGCAAGTATGGATGAAAGGTTAATATTAATCAATACATTGTATTTTATAGTTTCTGATCATACTTTCGATTAAATAAACACTACCAAACATCTGACAAAGTCTACCGTAGGCAGTAAATCACATTGGGTACCAAGTGGATAATCTCCATAACATAACGTTCCTCCCAAGCCAAGTTTACATTTTTTGGATGTATTCCATAAAATAAACCAGTCATCTCTCCAAAATACCGGCATGTTTCGCCATATTTAAAGCTATATTTTTCATTTTTAGCAGGAAAAAGAAATATCTGAGCTTTTGAATAGTAATCAAATTTTTACAGATCATTCGAGTTGGTTTAAAATTTCATCATTTATCTGCTGCCCGCCTATTTCATTGTGGTCAATTATGTCAAGCTACAATTTTTATTTTATTCTGAGATATATTGCATCACAGGCATTCAGGTTTTCGTCAAAGCTGCCGGCTACAATTGCAAAATACGCCTTTCCAATGACTATCGAAATTCATCAAATTTCTTCACCATCGCATAAAAATGTACATTTAAACATCCCCTTACTATATTTATCGATGGTAGTTTTTAATCACATTTGTGTTACAATTAGTGTATATTCTTTAAAAAATAAAAAAATAAAAGGGGACAAATTCTTTCACGATTTTACCCCCTTTATAATTGATATTTTAACAGTTATCTCGCTTCCTGCGCTTTATCATTTAGTTTTTTTAACTGACGTTTCACATTTTCAAGTGCATCATCAAAGGAAGCTTCAAACGATTTGTCAGAATTGGTAGCAATTAGGGTACTTCCTGGTACGTTTAACTTCACTTCTATAACTTTATCTTTGACTTGTCCGGAATTTTCCAATTTTAAATAAACGGTAGCTTGTAAAATCTTAGGATAAAATTTTACAAGTTTTTGAAGCTTATCACTAATATAATCCTTCAACTTTTGATCGGCTGTAAAATGAACTGCCTGAAATGTTACTTGCATACTTCAAAAATTTTATGTGGTTTAAAAAAATAATTACGCATTAAAATCATATAGTATTAAACGATATTTAGGAAAATTAAGTTTTATCAATTGTTAATAAATTGCAAACAAAATTCAATTCTTTGATCTTGGGTGTGCTTTACCATAGGCTTCCTTAAGTTTACTTATGCTATTATGTGTATAAACCTGCGTAGCCGCCAGATTGGAATGTCCAAGTAATTCCTTGATGGCATTAAGCTCCGCGCCCCTATCCAACATATGTGTAGCAAATGAATGGCGCAGCACGTGCGGACTTTTTTTGCTCAGCGTCGTAATCGTAGATAATTTGTTCTGCACGATACTATGAACTAATCTGGGGTAAATTTTCATGCCCTTTCCCGTCAGAAAAAGCGCTTCAGTATTTTCAATTTTTGTTTTTGAGCGTTCTTCCATATATATTAGGAAATCTTCCTTCACTGTATCTGTCAAAGGTATGCTTCTCACCTTATTTCCTTTTCCCAAGACTCTCATTTCAGACCGATACAAATTAATATCCGAAATTTTTAATCCCACCAGTTCAGCCCTTCTGATACCCGTGTTATACAGCAATTGAATTATAAATGTATCCCTGGCTTCTGCATAAGGTGATCCGGAAGTTTCCGTGACCAGATTTTTTTCGCACAGCCTACCAATATTTGCATCCTGAACTACGACAGGCAAGCGTTTTGATTTTTTAGGCGCAACAATTTTAAGCAAGGGATTATTTTCCGTATACCCTTTTCGAAGCAACCATTTGTAAAAGGTACGCAAAGCGGATATTTTTCTGTTTACTGATACGGGGCTTATGTTTTCAGTCATCATACTGACGATCCAGCTTCTGATAATAATATGTTTGATGTCTTCCACCTCTTCTTTCTCAAAGGCAAAATAACTATAATGAAAAAATTGTGTCAGATCATTTTCATATGATATACACGTATTTTCGCTGTATTTTTTTTCTACCCGCAGATAGTTGATAAATGCATCTTTTAGTTCTGTTGCCCTCAATGAAATAAATTTTAATACAAATTAAACATTTATTTAATATGTGGCAAAACTATTCTGCATATATTTTCAAAATAAATGTAATTTTACCATCAAAAAAGATGCTGACATCTTCTATAAAACAATTTAATTACTATAAAATACTTGCTGACAAAGCGATGACTCAGGTAGAGGATGTGTCTTTATTTCATCGGTTACACGAGAATGATAATAGCATAGCAATAATTGTACAGCACCTTTCCGGCAACATGCAATCGCGCTGGACAAATATTTTTACTGAAGACGGTGAAAAATCATGGAGAAAGAGAGATGAAGAATTTGAAGAAGTGATCATGGATAAAAAGATGTTACTTGATGTTTGGGAAAATGGCTGGAAAAAACTGTTCGATACTTTAGAGTCACTGACTGTTTCGGATTTGTCACGGACTATATATATAAGAAACGAGGGACTTACAGTATCTGATGCCATCATTCGCCAGTTGAGTCATTATAGTTATCACTGTGGTCAGATGGTCTATAAATGCCGACAAATGTCAGGAGATAATTGGGAAAGTCTATCTATACCAAAAAAAGAATCTGATACGTTCAACGAAAACAAATTTAGAATAGCGAAAGGCGAAAAACAATATCTTGATAGTTTGAATAACCATAAGAAGTAAATGTATTTTTTATATTCCAGCCTTTATCAGCAAGCGAAAAATTCAAATGTACCTTTATGTCTATCAAGGCAAAAAAGTTTGATAGTGCATTTAATCTTATATCTATTGACAGATGTGATGAGTTTTAAAACATCTTGATAATCAATTACGTATAAATGAAAGTCAACTTCAATGGTGCATCTGATAACCTAGAAGCGAGGAGGTATGAATTTTTTATTTCAATACACATATCCTTTATTTTTGTCTCAAAATTTATGAACACCTATCTCAAAACATAATTTTTGAGATAGGTGTCTGTGTTACAAATTATTAATTTTCCGATATAGGTCTAGGTAATTGCTCCCAAACATCATCATCTGTTCGATCTTTGGGTAACTCATTGAGTCTGCCCCATCTTCTCATATCCACCCAACGATGACCTTCGCCAAAAAGTGAATATCTCCTTTGATTACTGATCTCTGACAGCAACGCTGCACTACCTGTTCCACCGTTATAATTGGAAAGACCGGCTTTGCTTCTTATGATATTAATAGCCTTTACTGCTTCGTTTGCATCTTTGGTGATATTGGCTTCTGCATAAATGAGAATAAGTTCTTCATTTCTTATAAGCGAAACAAAATCTTCAAAAGATTTATAAACAAATGCATCGTGTGTGCCAGATAAACCATCTAATGAAAGTGGTGCTGTTCTTTGTAAGAACTTTGTTGCCCTTTGGTCACCTGCTTCTAGTTTGATCACATTATCCTGTTGAACAATGATGGCATCAGCCTGATCTGGTTGTCTATAAATATTATTCGGAAAGTCACCCCCTGCCAATGAATAAAACCTTGCCGGCCCTTTATTTAAATCACCATTAATATCAAAAAATGAACTGCTCAATCTTGTCAAAGCTTCGTCATTTTTACCCTGATATAAAGAAATCCGTGCTGCCAGTGCTCTGTTAAATTTTGAAAACTCGGCGGCAGTTGAAAAATCTTTCATAGCATCAGATAAAGTGAAGGAGAAAGTATCCCCTTGAAGATCTGTATTGGCTTCATCCAGCAACTTGGATATTTCTATCAGCGCATTTTCATAAGACACAAAAGGTCCCAGATTTTTTGGATCTTTTACGTCAATTCTAATGCCGTTTTTATACTGAAGATTCAGGGCCAAATGATATTCATATGCTTGCAGCGTTTTTGCGAACCCTTTATATCCTTTTGTTTCAGCAGGAGAAATTAGGGTGGATTTCTCGGCTACATCAATCAGAAGATTAAGATTTTTAATATTTCTGTATCTTCCATAATATGGCCTTGTCCCATAAAATCCTGCTCTGTCCAGAGTAGAAATACCTTTACCCAGTACTTCACCTGTATATCTTGGGTCTGACCCAGTAAAGAAATAATAGTCTCTGCCTATGATAGAAACGACATCATAATAAAATCCTACTTCTTGTCTCAACAGATCTTCACTTCCAGTCACTAGTGTTTGTAACTCGCTTTTTGTTCCTTCAAAACCTTCTAAGCTTGGACCGTTTGGATTTGGTAAATCATCAATATTACATGAAGAAAAAAATGTAACAGAGAAAATCAATAATGATATATATACTAAATATTTCATCTTATTAAAATTTTTAAATATGGTTAAGAAAATCAGAAATTAGCAATGATATGAAAGTCAAATCTCTTGGATGAAGGAAAAGGATTCACTTCTACACCGGAAGAAAGTCCGCCTGCTCCAAAATTTGATACTTCAGGATCATAACTTCGATAATCGAATATATTGATCAGATTATTACCCGAAATACCAAATTTCAAATCAGTTCCAGGTATTAATTTGCCTTTTGCAACTCTATAATATAATCCGACTTCCCTAAGTCTGATATAGCCTGAGTCTTCCACGTAAGGTTCGGTGTTTGCACCTAACTGACTTAATCTATATGGGCCGTTTGCCAATACTCCAGTTGGATCCAGACCTTTGTCATCAAAATCCCAAGTGGTTTCATTCAGGTCAAACAATAGCGCAGAAAGATTGATGTTTTCCCCACCTTTTTTCCAATGCCAAAGCATACTGAAATCAAAATTACCAAATGTCAACTGATTTTGCCAGGATAACTGGAAGTCAGCTTCCGCATTACCATACACTTGCAAGGTTGGTGCTCCTTCTGGCACAAAGGGTATTACAGTAACCCAAAATCTATAAGAACTGATTAGGGATTCATTAAATGCTCTAATATCCGCTTACTTACTCTTTCCACAAAGCGCCTATGCCTGCGTCCCATAGTTGTTTATTAAAACTCGGGATGCTTTTATCCAAAAATAATTTGGATTTGGCTTCCAGAATAGACCATTCCAGATTCAACTCCTTAAGTCTGTCCAAGGATGGTTGATTGATTCTTGGTATATCACTTTCGGTCTGATTCATTAAAAACATATAATTTGCGGTAAATTTATTTGGGAAGTTTTCCACATCGTCGTATGCTTTGGATTTTCGTTGAACCATATCTTCATCCCAAGTCTTTATATTTTGCACCAATGATGATCCGTCTTTTTTGATATGAACAAATTTTTCATCATTGCCTAATGTGCCAAGTAACTGCTCCAATTGTTGTGTCTTATGATTCAAAGTATTTACCAGCTTATGCATTTTAGTTACTTCGGATTCCATTGACTTCATCAATTTATCATACTCGTCATATGTCTTTGCATCAGTAGGGTATAATGGGTTGGGAAGTATTTCGACACGCTGAGTTTTGGTCTGATCACCCCATTTCAGAGAAACTATATATTTTCCTGGAGGTGCTTTATGACCGCGGTAACTACTTTCTATGTATACTCCCTGTACTCCGGGAAGAGTGGCATGCCTGAGATTCCATACAAATCGATTCAGACCTTTACTCTTAGTTAGTACCGGCTCAGCTGACGGGCCACCATCATATGACACAAAAGTAGAATCCTTTATTGAGCTAAAAGTATTCAAAATTTTACCCTCATTGTCTTTAATTTCTATGGCAATATGTTCTGTTGGTTTAAGGTCAGGCAAGTGATAGTAAAAAACTGCACCTGTAGCGGGATTAACCCCACGTGTAGGATGAGTACCATTAAAATCCGGTGAAGAGCCGTCTAGCTCACTGTTTCCATTGGATATAATTACCTTGGAAGGCTCAAAGATCTCAAATTCGTTTGCGTCAGCTTTATACTGACGTATTAAATTTAGATCATCCAGAATCCAAAAAGAACGGCCTGATGTAGCTGCTATCAGGTTTCCTTTGTGTACCTTCAGGTCCGTAATCGGTGTTGTAGGAAGATTCAATTGGAATGGGGACCAATCTTTGCCTCCGTTCCAAGAAATATATACGCCTGCTTCTGTACCTGCAAAAAGTAAGTCCTTCCGGACATCATCTTCCCTTACTACACGAGTAAATGCACCCTTTGGTATCCCACTGTTGATATTTATCCATGTTTTTCCATAGTCTGTAGATTTGTATAAACCGGGAGTATGATCATTAAATTTATATCTGGTAGTTGCCATATATACAGTAGCAGGGTCATGGGGTGAAACTTCAATGGCATTGATAAGACATTCCTGCAGACCCGGAGGGGTTACATTTTGCCAGTTTATCCCTCCGTCTCTAGTCACCTGTACCAATCCGTCATCACTTCCTGTCCATAGCACTCCTTTTTCATGGGGAGATTCGATGATATAACTTAATGTGCCATAATTTTCCGCACCCACTGCTTCATTGGTATAGGGTCCCCCACCCTTTCCCTGTTTTTCTTTTTCATTTTTGGTGAGGTCTGGTGAAACTTCCATCCAACTTTTTCCCATGTCTTTGGTACGCAAAACATACTGAGCACCATGATAAAATGTACCTGGCTCATGTTTTGACCAAATGATGGGTGCATTCCAGTTGAATCTGTATTTCATGTCTTTGGCATCTCTGGCCAAATACTGAATAGGTGCAGCCATTACATTGGTTCCTGCTTTAGCTTTTGTATCCAATACTTCTATGGTACCTAAATAACTTCCACCCATTACATATCTCGGATCGTCAGGGTCAAAAGCCAGAAAAGCACTTTCGCCACCAGCAGAATACGTCCAGCTTTCCCGAGTAATTCCACCACTACCCAACTCCCTGCTGGCTATCTTAACAGAAGTATTATCCTGCTGACCTGCATATATATGGTATGGAAATCCATTGTCCACATTTATCCGGTAAAGTTGAGCAGTAGGCATATTGCTCTGGGTAGACCAGGTTTTACCATGATTTACTGTAATGGAGACTCCTCCGTCATCTGCCATGGCCATATTTTTTGGATTATTAGGATTAATCCAGAGGTCATGGTAGTCGCCATGTGTACCTTCAAGGATTTCCCATGATTTTCCGCCATCTATGGATCTCAGCGCCGGAGCACTTAAAACATACATGGTAAATTCATCTTTGGGATCTATGAATAACTCTATATAATACCATGCACGCTGTACCAACCGGTGATCACTGGTCACATGAGACCAATTTTTTCCAGCATCTGCCGATACATACAAACCTTTATTATTGGTTTCTGAGTTGCCTTCTATCAATGCATATACGCGATCAGAATTTGACCTACAAACAGCAATAGCCATTTTACCCATTTCGGTGGGTAAACCTTCTTTCATTTTTTCCCATGTCGTGCCACCATCTGTGGATTTATACAATCCGCTGCCGGTACCACCACTGATCACTTTCCACGGCAAACGACCATGCTCCCACATAGCAGCATACAAAACAAGCGGATTGTTCATATCCATAGAGAGTTCCGCACATCCTGTTTTTTCATCCACATATAACACTTTACTCCATGTTTTTCCCCCATCTATGGATTTGTATATGCCTCGATCCTGAGAATGGCTATACAATGCTCCTTGAGCAGCCACAAATACAATGTTGGGATCTTTCGGATGGATGACAATACGTGAAATATGCTGCGTTAATTCAAGACCTATTTTTTTCCAAGTTTTGCCTGCATCAGTAGATTTGTAAACACCGTCACCATGATGAGTCATGACACCCCTTGGAGCATGCTCCCCCATTCCTGCGTACACCACATTAGGATCACTTTCTGATACTGCAATAGCACCCACTGAGCCGGTTGTAAAATATCCATCTGAGATATTGGACCAGGTATTACCTATGTCATCTGTTTTCCAGATACCTCCCCCAGTAGTCCCCATGTAGTAGGTACACATGTCACCAACCACTCCCGAAGCTGTGACAGATCTCCCTCCCCTGAAAGGACCGATGTTACGCCATTTTACAGGTTTAAAAAAAGTATTAAAATCAGTAATGGCAGTCGTTTTTAACTGGATTTCTACTGGTTTGGTTTTTTTATTTTTTTGTGCATTGGTTGCTGAAGTAAAATGAAGTAACAACAATAATACAAACAATTTATGTCCCATAAAAATCATAATTATTTTGATATAAACAAATTTCCACAAACATAAACATTAGATAGTAGATTGATGACAATAAAGTATAAAAAAGCTACTTACATTCTATTCTAAGTCATAATTTCAAAGGCTTAGTTTAAAAATTAACCATATTTATTTAATATTTTAATTCAGTTGAATAATTAATATACAAACCAAATCGAAATTTATATTTTTACATCTTTAACTAATTCTATTTTTATTTTTGAAAATTAAAATCTGATTCTAAATGATAATCGACTCGCCGAAACTAAAAATTATGACAGCTCAAACCCTGTATTATGCTTTAGTCATCTCAATTATATTTATACTTTCCTGTACGCGTACTTTAACCATTAAAGATCCTGAAAAAAAAGATATCTTCTACCATCAGGGTACTTCTAATAGAATGGCGGCAGAATGGGAGCCCGCATTGGGAACATTGATCGCTTGGCCACTGTCTATTCCTTATAAATTAGTCGTGGCGCTTGCTTCTGATCATAAGTTATTCACCCTTGTAGAAAGTGAAACTTCTAAGAATGAAGCCACAAAATGGTATTTAAAATGGGGCATAGACTTAGAAAAGGTCACCTTCATAACAGCGCCGCAAGGAATAGATGTATCCTGGGTGAGAGACTGGGGTCCTCATGCTATTTTCACTCCCGAAAGTAATATGAAACTGGCAGATGGAAAATATATATTTGCCACCCCAATCTCTAACCAGAGCTGTACTGACTCGCTTTACTTTATCTATATGGATGGGAATAAAATCATTAAAACTGAGACAGATGACAATGCAACTGTGTATGTAGGCCAACAGCTAAATTTCCCGGTGGTTGATCTGCCATTTATCTCTACAGGAGGCAATGTAATGACGGATGGGCTCGGCTCAGCTTTTTCATCCTGTGTACTTACCAACGAAAACAGGTATTATGGTATTCCTGACGATAAGTTTTTTTTGCTTAACAAATCGCTTTTAGGCTTTCAGCAGTACCATATTCTTTCTAATTTTGAGCAACGGGGAATTCAGCATGTCGACTGCCTGATGAAGTTACTGGATGAAGAGCGTATGCTGGTTTTGCAACCTCCATCTGACCATGACCTATTCCCACTTTATGAAAACATAGTCAACAATGAATTGTCAAAATTAAAAAACCCTTATGGCCGTCCTTATAAAATTGAGAGAATGAATACCTATCGGTTTGACAATGAAAAACTTGCTGCATATTCAAATTCGCTAATATTGAATAAAATAATATATGTTCCGCTTTACAATATCAGGGAAGATAGTCTGGCTCTGAAAAGATGGCGTGCATTGATGCCAGGCTATGCTGTGAAAGGCTTTAACTACGTTCTAAAAGATGAACCTGCTATCACACAACAAGTCCTGAACAGATACAAAAATATAGGCTGGACAGATGGAGATGCATTACATTGCAGAACAAGGGCCATTTGGAATCCGGAGATGTTGTATATAACTGTTAAAGTTTTGGGAGACACATTAGACCAAAAAGACAGCCATAAAATTTATGCAACCGTCATCGACTACAGTGGGAAAGGATTGATAAATGACAAAGTAAATGTGTATTGGAGAGAAAAAGGTCATATTGACTGGAAGATCACTACAATGAAAAATGCGGGTTCAAGACAGCATTTTGAAGCAGATATACCAAAACTAAAGTCAGGAACCATCATGGAATATTTCATAGAAGCGGCGTCAAAATCGGGGCAAAAGGAAAGAAGACCTTCAACAGCACCGAGTGGGACTTATACCAGTATTTTCAAATGAAATAAGTCTTCGTCTTCTACTGATTGCAAAATATGATACGCTTAGGATTGCAAACTAATAAAAATATCTTATGGTATCTATAAAGTGGATTATAGTTTTCCAGCCATAAACCTTTATAAATATCAAAATGGTAAAGACCTTTTAAAGTGCAATTACCTCAATAAGCTGACATTGCCTCTCTTTTTATATTCTTCTGCATTGATACACAACACTCTAATATAGTATGCGTATGCATCGGGCGCCAATTCCTGACCACTAAACGTACCATCCCATCCTGTATTTTTATCTGTGGTTCTGAAAACTTCTTGTCCCCATCTATTGTAAATGATCAGTTCCAGTTCATCAATAAAATTGCTTCTTACTCTGAAAATATCATTATTCCCATCATTATTTGGCGTAAAGGCATTTGGAATAAATACGTCTGTTTCATCACATTTTGCTGTTCTGACCGTCACTGTGACATTATCTACTGCGGTACATCCATTGATATCTGTTACTGTTACCTGATAAGATGTAGTCTCTGGTGGTGATACATTTATTGATATTCCTGCATCACCGTTGCTCCATTTATACATAGAACCTGATACGGGATCAACAACAAAAATACCCAAAGACTCTCCTTCAAAAATGGTAAAATCCGGCTCAGCATTTACCTCTACAAAAACTTCATCTCCCACTATCACCTGCATATCTTTGGTTTGTGAACATCCGCTAAGTTTGTTGGTCACCTTCACGGTAAAGATCTGATCTTCTGTAATTTTAATCTGAGGATTGATTGTATTGGCTCCTGATATTATCAATGAAGCAGGTGTCCATTGATAATTATAATTATTTGGGTTGTTAATGACTACTTCTATTCCGGTAGCTACATCCAAACAAATAACTTCATCCGCATTTACATCAAAGGTAAATGGTGAAGTAACATTGATAGCCACATCTCTTTTGTCTTCACATCCTGACACAATATGCTTTACTTTGACAGTGATGGTAGTATCGACACCTGAATTAATCACAGGGCTGACCGTAGTTCCGCCCGATACTATTATTCCTGATGGTGACCACTGAATCTCATACAAATCAGGGTTTGTCAGATTTAACTTTATGGACGTCGGTTCATTTACACATAAACTGTCTTTAAAATCAAATGAGTACTGAAATTTGAAATATTTTACCGTTATGGTATCAGAATCAGTACAACCATAAATATCTGTACCTTTCAAAATAAGTTTGGTATCCTCATTAAAAATACCAGAAAAATCAGCACCTGTCGTGATCAGAACACCTGCTTCATCCGACCAGGTATATTGTACACTCTGAAGATTTGACGTTGCTTTAATATGGATGGAATCACCAATGCACAAAGTTTTATCAGGAATCTCATCCAAACGAATCTGAGGATTCACCGTGACACTTTTTACTACATCTTTAAAAGGACAAACATTAACCAGATTTGTTAGAAGAACATTATATGTGCCGCCATCGGGATAAATATAACATGGAGCGCCATTTATTGAAACATCATTGGTCGTATTAGGATCTCCAAAGTCCCACTTGGCAAATCCCTTATAATTTCCTGAAGTACTGAAGCATATTTGGTATTCGCCACAAGCAGTCAGGCTAAAATTAAAATCAATTTCGGGATTTTCTGTGATGTTAAAAAGAATTGAATCTTTAAGTACGCACCCAAATTGATTGGTAACCTCATAATTGAGATAAAAAGGTTGATTTTCATTTGAACCAATTCTTATCGTTGGGTTGGATGTATTTGCACCTGACACAATATGTTCATCTGCATCCCAATTAAAAATATTTATATGATCCGGAATAAGATTTAACGTAGTTAACCTGACAGTATCTTCTCGACATAAGGTAATAGGCGACAAGTCTTCAATAGATGGAACCTGATTGGTGATCTTTATTACCGCAGGATCGGTCGAACACGTTTCGCCAATAAACTTGACGTAAAAAAGCTTTTCTCTGCCATCAAATGAGGCACTGATGGTTTGTCCGGTACCTATTACCTGAGATATGGCAGGATCAGTTCCCCAGGAATATGTACCCGGTCCTACACCACCTGACGCGTTGAGTATAACGGTCCCGTCGCAAGTAACACTATCCGCGTTTATATCAAGTAACACACCACCTTCCAAAACTATAACTTTTACACTGTCAGTCACAGTGCATAACCCATCCGACACAGTCACCATGTAAGTTCTGTTGGAATCAGAGACTACTTTAGGATTGGAAGGATCTGTAAGATCTAGTCCGGCGGAAGGAGACCACGTGTAAGTCCAGTCAGGATTTCCATTGTTAAGCAGTTCTTTTCTCTCTCCCGGGCAAAGTAATACAGGATCTGCTCCAAATTTCACCGTAGCAAAAGGTCCGGGCAGAAAAGAATTACTGAGTTTGTCTATACAACCATTGGCAAATGTTGTGGACATGCTAAATAAAAGAAGACTATCTTTTGGAAGTATTATCTCAATATCGGTTCCTGTATATTGATTCTGATTTCCTGTTGTTCCAGCCAGCCATGCAATATTGGATACTTGTACATCATTAGCTATAGAATCAAGATAAAATAACCCGATCTTAATGCTGCCATCATCCGGACATTCCACTGGATTATACCCAAAAGCTGTATATGGCACCAAATTACTTAAATCAAAAGTTTTTGTAAGTTCAGTTGAACAGTTGCTCGAAAAGGAGGTAACCAATCGAACTGTAAAATCTTTGGTATACTGTGGTAAATTAATGATGATGGAATCACCGGACAACACCTGATTATTTATATTCCATTCTGATGATGCAATGGTGGCAAATGGGTTTAATGCAGCCGAAAGGTTTATAATTTTTATCTCTGCAATACTATCAGAAGGACATCCAATCAAAACGTAATCAAAGTCAAGTTCCGGAATCAGATCTTCTACAGCAATTTGTTTTGATATTTTTGCCTCGCAGCCGTTGGTTGCATAAACAGTCAATGTAACGTCAGCAATACCAGCATTGGATAATAATATTTCAGGTGAAACTCCACTATAGTTTACTTCTTTTCCATTTTGGATCACTGTCCATTCCCATAGAGACAGAATGTATCCCGGTTCGTTAAATATAGAAACATCTGACAATAAAACTTTTAAACTATCAATGCCTTCTTCACACCCACTTAAAGAATAGGTAAAGTCAGGGACAATTTTATTTTCAAATACCCCAATAGTCATTACCGTAGTATCAATACAACCATCTGAAACTCTAACCGATTTTAGCCATATGGTATATATGCCTGCATTGGGGAAAGTAAATGACGGGTTGGTTTCAGTGCTTATAAATAAGGACGAAGTATCCGGAAAATTAAAATTCCACTCATATGTAGATGTATTCAGACTATTGTTGCTAAATTCGATAGTCAGACCAGTACAGTCTGCATCAATGGCAGAAAATGCTGCTTGTGGAGGTTCTGTCAACTGAATGGTCTTGGATAGTTCAACTTCACACAAAGCATAAAAATTTGTAAGTAAAGTGATGTTTAAACTCTTGGGAACCAATGGAACTGTCACTACAACAGAATCACCGGAATATTCCTTACCGTTTACACTCCATGCTGTTTTATCAATAGTGGCATACAGATTTAAAGGCCCTGATAAGTTAACCAATCTGATGTTTACAGAATCATTTTCAGGACAACCGATATAATCTATCTTAAAATCCAGTTCAGGTACTATATCATCAATTATAATTTGTTTTGAAACAACTGATCTGCACCCATTATTGGCAAATACTTCAAGTCGAATGTCAACATTACCAATATAATACAGATCAATATTCGGCGAACTTCCCGCATATGTTTTTACGTTATTATTTTGAGTAACTTGCCAATTCCAACTATTGATGCTATACCCTGGTTGATCAAATAAAGATTGGTCACGAAGCAATAAATTTAAACTGTCCTTATCTTCGTTACATCCACTTAAAGCATAAGTAAAATCAGGGACTATTTTGTTTTCAAAAACGGCAACAGTCTGCAAAATTGTATCAAAACAACCATCAGTATTTCTTGTGGCTCTAAGTCTTACATTATAAATACCGGCTTGGGGAAATGTAAATATAGGATTGGCTTGAGTGGATTTAAATAAAGGGTCAGTACTTGGATAATTAAAGTCCCATTGATATGCACTTGAACTCAAACTGTTGTTATAAAACTCAACCGTCAACCCATCGCAATTGGATTCAGACGTAGTAAATTGAGCCAATGGAGGCTGACTGCACACCCTGACATTGTACTGAAAATCACGTCTAACTGTGCTCAAAAGTACTCCGTTTCTATATTCTTCTACACATACACCGATTAGAAACTGACCAACCAAATTGGGATTGGCAGTAATTTCTCCAGTCTTACGATCTATGTTTAAAGGAACACCGCCCATCATATCAGATAGAGAGTATGGTGGTGCAAAAAGTACGTTATTGTAAGGCGGAAAACTTGGTGGCTGGGGTTTAGGATTAACTCTGGTAGCGCCAAGTGTTGGGACACAAAGCTTATATACCAAAGAATCGCCTTCCTTATCCGTTGCTTTATGATCAAAAGTCAGAGGTTTATTTGCGCATATATATACATCTGGCCACTGATTAAATGTCGGAGTGCTGTTTTTTAACGTCAGAGATTGTTCAGTGACCGCAACCCAATAAGTAGAACCAGTCTCCAGTGGGTCCAATACGTTGTTTAATGAAGCATTTCTACAGCATCTCTGGTATGCAAGTAAGTACCCACCAAGCCTTTGAGGCAAAAAGACATTGCCCTGATAGATAGTTTCATGAACGCAAACCTGCGTGCCCTCAAAACCACAATCACTTTGTATGTATTCATTTAATGTATCAGAAGTCATAAACGGGATTCTTAACTGGCCGTTATTGGCCAACCAAATCGCAAGGGCTCCACTCCCTGTAAAAATTCCTATCGATGCAGGGTCATCAAATTGTGCTTCAGGAGAACCCAAAAAACAGTCCCTGCGCAATACCAACTTAACCTGATAAATATCACCAGATACATGCTTGTATGTAATATTACCTCCAACGATATGCGTGGCAGAAATATCTTCCGGTATCAGAAAACATAAACTGATAAGAAGCAATATATTTTTTATCAAACTTTTATTTTTCTTATTTTCCATTGCCCTGCGTTTTTCTTTTATCTAAAGTGTTTCTGGATGCTCTTAAGATCTCTACTCTTCTTTCCTTAGCTGCCTTAAGATTATATATGGAATTTCGTTCGTCTTGTATGTTGTCATCTACATCTGAAGGTGCAAGCTCTTTTCCAAAAGAAATATCTGTTATGACAAGCTGCCCAGAAAGAAAGTAGGATTTAAGTTCTTCATTATCAAAAAATATAAGATCATTCTTAACTGAATTTACCCTTCTCTGACCTAAAGTAAGGTTATATTTTGATTCTGCCCTTGGTGAGGTATATCCTTTCAATATCAGTTCTACTTTATTGCCTGCCTCCAACTCCTGTAGTAAATTATTTACAAACAGTTTGAACTTATCATATCCGCCCTTCACATCTCCTTCAAAAAATGTTTCATACTCATCATTTAAAGTTTCTCTCTTGCTCACGGGAAGAGGCTTATTAAACTTTTGTTTATACTCTTCCTTTCGGTTTATATATTTATTGACCAAATTTCCGTATTTAGCCTTTGTGGTCGTACGTCTGCTCGCAACATCTGGAAGATCATTGTCAAAAAATAAGGTGATGGGCAAAAGATCCTGAAGTACAAATTTATCCAAAAATAATTCTTTGGTGATTAATCCTGACTTGTCATAAGGTCTGGTATCAATGATCTCTTCAGCATCTGTAAAACCATCTTTTTTTGCAATAACTTTATACATTTTACCTCTGTCCAACATAAAGTTAAACTCATTGGACAATGGATTAAATTCGACAATTTCCTTTACCAGCTGATCAGACATATCGATTAATGTAACCGTAGTGCCTTCCAGCGGAAGTTTGCCAACTTTTGTAAATGTAAATACATCAAGCAGCATCATGTCAGTACTAAGATACATTTTTCTTATAAAAGACTCCGATTTTTCCACTCCTATGGTAGATAAAGTGATGGTATCCGGATAGTAATTTTCTCTTTGGGCTATGATCAGGTAATTTCGGTCTTCTGACATTGGAAATTTATGATCATTGCCATCATCATTCTTAAATCTGACCAACTCCTGTCCTGTGTCCTGATCTATAAGAATGACAGTAGCCTTCTTTAATGATCTTCCCGTAAGCTTATCATAGGTCAGTGCATTCAGATCCAAATCCAGCTTGATGATGTCCAGTCTATAAATGTCATAACAGCATGATTCAAAATAACTATCCAAAAAAAATGAACCTTCTCTGTTGGATGAAAAATAAGCTGTACTGCCATCTTCCTTTTCAAAATAATACAAATCATGATAACTGCTATTGAGCGGAGAGCCACCATTTATGACACCACCAAATTCATTATTTATCTTGCCTGCTTTATATATATCATACCCACCTAATCCTTCTCTGCCATCAGAGCTGAAATATAGAAAATCACTAACTTTATGATAATACGGTGTTATTTCATTGTCAGTCGTATTTATTTGACTGATATTTACCGGCTCTGAAAAACCAAACTTCGGATCAATAAGACTGTACCATATATCCAAGCCACCGGCCCCACCTTGTCGGTTTGATACAAAATATAGTATTTCTTTACCTGATGATTTGTCGATGGCTAGGTGAGGATGGGTAGACGTTGTACCAGTAAGATTAATAGGTTCGGGCAATTTGACTTCATTTGAAAGTTGGCCATTTACATCAAAATTACTTCGGAAAATCTCACATGATAATTCACTGCCATTGATATAATTACAGACCGTGTAGTAAATAAAAGTTCCATTACTATTTATAGCTGCATTGGAGATGAGTTGATCTCTTTCATTTATATATCCCGGTAATTCAGAGGTGATGCTATCCTTTGATTTTTTTAGTAATTTGGAAATATCTCTGGATGGTAAGGTCAAAGGATTGGCTTCTTTGTACTTCATTGATGAAAAATAAAATTCATCATTGATCACGTTTCCTGCTACTTCTGATGAAGGCGAATTGACATCTTCACCCAGTTTTTCAAGCTTTATGTTCTTTTTGGGATGGTTGGTTAAAGATTCCGCGTAATCAATAGATGCCAGTTCTTTTTTTGTTTTTGCAGTAAAAAGAGAATCTGTATTGCCGTACTCAGATATGTAGATATCATAATACTTTCTGGCTTCCTCGTATTTACCAGTGTTTTGCTTCATCTTGGCTAGCCAATAAATAGCCACAGGTTGAGTATTATCCCGCAACGAATCTATGAGATACTGATACTTTTCAGCAGCACGAGCGTAAGCATTAAATTGCCTGGCAGATTCTGCTGATTTAAACAGGATGACCGGGTCATTTTTGTCAAACTCCAGCGCTTCATTGTAATGAATCAATGCTCCGTAATAATTTTTATCGGCATACTCCTTTTCTGCTGCTTCGATAAATTGCTTTTTT
>Ga0105047_10003799_pt1 | contig 26524 bp, 11 predicted proteins | sample MAT04_FD_78384 | JGI IMG/M metagenome (GOLD analysis project Ga0105047, IMG submission 78384) | Freshwater microbial communities from Lake Fryxell liftoff mats and glacier meltwater in Antarctica - MAT-04 (megahit assembly) | ecosystem: Environmental > Aquatic > Freshwater > Ice > Liftoff... | reverse complement strand
TTCAATCGACGGTTCGACCTGAGGGCCATGCTGCCGCGGCTTCTGGCCGCGGCAATCACCACCCCGCCTAAGCCTGGCCACCTCCTCCGGATGGGGCTTGCTGAGGCATGTCGCTAATCAGGACGCTTGATGAGGTCATCAATGCGGACCAACTTGGGCTTGGACGCGCGGCTGCTCATGAACGACGAACTCGCCCTCTGCCGCTCCGTCCCGGTGGGTATGTTGTTAAATCGCATGGGAACCCCTCCAGAGTCGCCCGTCGGCCTCGGGCAAGGCTGCCAGGCTAGAAGTCGTAGCTGAACGCGTTCTCCTTGACACCCACCTTCACACGCTCGATGGGCTTGCCTTCCATCATGCGCGTCAGGAACTCGCGGCTGATGTCGGGCAGCATGGTATTGGTCAGGATGGCGTCGATCATGCGGCCACCCGACTCGCTTTCGGTGCATCGGCTGACGACGAGCTTGACCACCTCGTCGCTGCACTCGAAGGGGATCTTGTAGCGCGCCTCGACGCGCTTCTTGATGCGGCCGAGTTGCAGCTTGACGATCTTGCCCAGCATCTCGTCGCTGAGCGGGTAGTAGGGAATGACGACCAGCCGGCCCAGCAGCGCCGGCGGGAAGACCTTCAGCAGCGGCTCGCGCAGCGCCTTGGCCATGCCCTCGGGGTCGGGCATCAGCTCGGGGTCCTTGCACAGGCTGGCGATCAGGTCGGTGCCGGCGTTGGTCGTCAACAGGATCAGCGTGTTCTTGAAGTCGATGAAGCGCCCTTCGCCGTCTTCCATGAAACCCTTGTCGAAGACCTGGAAGAACATCTCGTGCACGTCGGGGTGGGCCTTTTCGACCTCGTCGAGCAGCACCACGCTGTAGGGCTTGCGGCGCACGGCCTCGGTCAGTACACCGCCTTCGCCGTAGCCCACGTAGCCCGGGGGGGCACCCTTCAGCGTGCTGACGGTGTGCGCCTCCTGGTACTCGCTCATGTTCACCGTGATCATGTTCTGCTCGCCGCCGTACAGCGCTTCGGCCAGCGCCAGCGCGGTCTCGGTCTTGCCGACGCCGCTGGTGCCGGCGAGCATGAACACGCCGATCGGCTTGTTCGGATTGTCCAGGCCCGCGCGGCTGGTCTGGATGCGCTTGGCGATCATCTCCATCGCATGGTCCTGCCCGATGACACGCTGCGCCAGCGCGCCAGCCACCTTCAGGATGGTCTCGATCTCGTTGCGCGCCATGCGACCCACCGGAATGCCGGTCCAGTCGCCGACCACCGCGGCCACGGCCTGGTAGTCGACGGTGGGCAGGATCAGCGGTGTTTCGCCCTGCAGCGTCGTCAGCTTGTCCTGCACGGTCTTCAGCTGTGCCAGCAGCGCCACACGCTCGGTTTCGCGTTCGGCGTCGGTGGCCACCTTGTCGGGCGCCACCTCGGCGGCCTGCGCCTCGAGCCGGCTGCCAGTGCCTTCCACCGGCCGGATACCGTCGCGCAGCCGCGCGCGCAGCGCCAGCATCTCGTCGACGAGCACCTTCTCCTCGGCCCAGCGCACATCCAGCTTGGCCAGCCGTTCGCGCTCACCGGCCAGCAGCTCGGTGGCGTCGGTCTCGCGCTTGGCCGTGTCGATGCCGATGGCCTTCTCGCGCCCGATGATGCCGAGCTCGGTCTCCAGCGCCTCGATGCGTTTGCGGCAGTCGTCCACCTCGGCCGGCGTGGCGTGCAGGCTGACGGCCACGCGCGCGCAGGCGGTGTCGAGAAGGCTCACGGCCTTGTCGGGCAGCTGGCGCGCGGGGATGTAGCGGTGGCTCAGCTTGACCGCGGCTTCCAGCGCCTCGTCGAGGATCTGCACCTTGTGGTGCTTTTCCATCGTGCTGGCCACGCCGCGCATCATCAGGATGGCCTTGGGCTCGTCGGGCTCGTCGACCTGCACGGTCTGGAAGCGGCGGGTCAGCGCCGGGTCCTTCTCGATGTGTTTCTTGTACTCGGCGAAAGTCGTTGCGCCTATGGTGCGCAGCGTGCCGCGCGCCAGCGCGGGCTTGAGCAGGTTGGCCGCATCGCCAGTGCCCGCCGCGCCGCCGGCACCGACCAGCGTGTGCGTCTCGTCGATGAACAGGATGATGGGTTTGGGGCTCGCCTGCACCTCGTCGATGACGCCGCGCAGGCGCTGCTCGAATTCACCCTTCATGCTGGCGCCGGCCTGCAGCAGCCCGACGTCGAGCGCACGCAGTTGCACTTCCTTCAGGCTGGGCGGAACGTCGCCGCGCGCGATGCGCTGCGCAAAGCCTTCGACCACCGCGGTCTTGCCGACACCGGCCTCGCCGACCAGGATGGGGTTGTTCTGGCGCCGCCGCATCAGGATGTCGACGACCTGGCGGATCTCGTCGTCGCGGCCGACGATGGGGTCCATCTTGCCGCTGCGCGCCTGCTCGGTGAGGTCGACGGTGAATTTCTTCAGCGCCTCCTGCTTGCCCATGGCTGCCGGCGCGATGGCGCCGCTGGCTTCACCCGGAGCCGCGCCACCGGCGGCACCGGAAGAGCCGTCGCTGGCGCCCTGCCCGTCTTCAGGTGAGCCGGCGAGGATCTTCGGCAGCGCGTCGGACAGGTCGTCGACCTTGAGCTTCTCGAACTGCCGGCTGATGGCCAGCAGCGCGTTGCGCAGGTTCTTGGTCTTCAGCATGCCTACCAGCATGTAGCCGCTGCGCACGACGTTGTCGCCATACATCAGCGTGCCGTAGACCCAGCCGCGTTCGATGGTGTCGGCGATGTTCTCGGCGATGCCGCTGATGCTGGTGGCCCCGCGCGGCAGGCGGTCGAGTGCCGCCGTCAGGTCCTTGGCCAGCACCGACATGTCGAGCTGCGCATACTGGATGACACGGTGCCAGTCGCTGTCCTGCGACTGCAGCAGCTGGGCCAGGAAATGCTCGAGCTCGACATAGGGGTTGCCGCGCAGCTTGCAGAACACCGTCGCGCCCTCGACGCACTTGTAGGTGGGCTGGTTGAGCTTGCCGAAGAGCGTGACGCGGTTGATCTCTGCCATGGGGCTTCCTTTCAGGATGAGGCGGGTCGGGCCTCGGGATTCAGGGTCAGCGTGGGCGTCTGGCCCGCGGGCATGGCGCCTATCCAGCTCGTCCAGCCGAGCCGCCCCTGGCGGCCCAGGCTGACGGCGATGCGGGCTGGCGGTTGCAGCTCGATGTGCAGGTTCCAGCCGAATTCGAGGCCGACGTACTGATCGACCAGCGCCTTCAGTACCGGCAGCGCGCGGCCGGTGGGCAGCAGGGCCTCGAAGGCGGCGCGGTCGACAGGGCCGACGTGGAGGCGGAAGTGGTGCTGGCGGTCGTAGACGGCGCCGCCGAGCACGGCGTTGCTGCCCAGCGCGGCGGCCGCGCTGTGGCGCCCGCCGCGCCGGCGGCCGATGCGGGTGCGCTCGGACGGCAGCAGCCGCATCCAGCGGCCGACGAAGGATTCCACCCGCACCGGCATGCGCAGGTAGCCCGCGGCCAGCGCCTGCAGGCCGTCGGCGTTGCGCACCTGGCGCGACAGCGTGCCGGCGAAGAACAGCTTGGCGTGCGTGGGCGCGGCGTCGCGGTGGCGCCATTCAATGCCGCCGACGCCGATCAACGAGCCCACGTAATCGGCGAAGCGGTCTTCGGCCGGGCGGTCGAGGTTGACCGTCGGCTGGGCCTGCGCCCAGGCGCGGTAGAACAGCAGCAGCAGCCGGTGGTGGAAGAGATCGGCGAAGCGCTGCAGCGTGTGGTCGCCCTTGTGCAGGCTGCGTTCGCGCGCAAAAGCCGTCAGGTGCAGCGGCAGGGGGCCGTTGGGGCCGAAGAGACCGAAAAAGCGCACGTCGATGCGCGGCACGCCGCCCTGCGCGTTGAGCGCCACGTTCGAGATCGGCGACGGCGCGAACGACAGGTCGGCCGGCTGGCCCAGGCGCACGGCCTCGTCGGCGGGTCGCCGCGCCGTGCCCAGGCGCGGCTTGTCGGCGTGGTAGGCGTCGATGCAGCGCAGGGCCTGGAAGTAGTCCCAGTTCCACGGCGCCGCGGCCATGGCCAGGATGGGGTCGGGCCGGCTCTGCTTCACAGCATGGGCCTCGCGCCGCAGCGCGGCAGCCCGGCCAGGATCTCGCCGCGGTCGGGCGAGCGCAGGCGCAGCTGGGTGAAGCCGTTGATCGAGACGTGGCGGGCCAGAAAACGTTCGAGCACGCAGCCCATCAGGAAGGCGCTGCCGCCCTCGAAGGCGAGGTCATCGACCTCGACCTCGACGGCCACGCCGCGGCCGAAGGTGATGGGCCCGGCCATCGGCAGTCGGCGCACCACCGGGCTCATGCGCACCGAACGCAGGCCCTCGACCTGGCGCAGCGCGCTGGCGTCGCCGGGCGGTGCGTACAGGCGCAGGATCTGGCGCAGCGCCGCGGCGCCGTGTTCGGCATCGGCGTCGAGCAGCGAAAGGTGGTTCAGCGACAGCTGGTTGATCAGCTTCCACGACAGATTGGCCTCGCGCAGCGCCGACAGCGGGCGCGACGGGCCCTTGATGACGTCGATGCGGCGCACCGGTGCCGGCTCGGCCAGCGTGAGGTCGCCGCCGGCCTGGCCCGTGGGCATCAAGATGGGCAGGTCGCGGTTGGTGCACAGCGCCTTGACGCCGATCTGGCGCAGGTCTTCGGGGAAAGGCGCCTCGGCGGGGTCGACCAGCGACAGGAAGACCTCGCTGCCGAGATAGGACGAGCGCGGGCCGTCGCGCTGCTGCGCCTGCGACAGCAGGCGCAGCTCGCGGCCCACCGTGTAATAGGCGCCGTGGCCGTGGCCCTCGGTGTGGAAGGCGCTGTACAGCGGCACGAAGTTGCGCTCGCTGTCGACGCCGACGCCGTAACCCTGCACGTCGAGCACGGTGTGGACCTCGAAGTCCTGCGGCCGCGTGCGGTCGGGCACGACGTGGTACTCGTACTGGTCGGGCGTGATGTGGATGCGGTCGCAGCGCCGCTCCAGCAGGTTGATGGCCGGCACGCAGTGCAGCGCCACGCAGTTCAGGTCGACGGCCTGCAGCAGCGCCGCCTCGGCGCGGTCGAACAGCACCACGATCTCGACCTCGGCACCACCGATGGCGCGCAGCGCCGGCCCGACTTCGCGCAGGTCGAAGAACAGGAAGCGCTGCGGGAAGGCGAAGTATTCCTGCAGCAGCCGGTAGCCGGCGAAGCCCTGCAAGGTGACCGGCATCAGCGCCTGGTCGTCGTCGTAGCCGACGGGCTCGACCGCGTCGGCGTCCAGCGCCTCCCAGCGCCCGCTGCCACGCGCCGCCGGCTGCACCAGCACGCCCAGCACATGCCCGGCCAGCAGCTCGTGCAGGTGGTAGGCGATGTCGTCGACACCCGAGAGGTGCAGTCGCAGGTCGGCCAGCCCCAGGCGCGCGAAGTCCAGCCCGGCGGTGATGCGCAGGCGCAGGCGCAACCCGGCGCGCGCCTTGCGCCATTCGGGCATCGCGGCCAGCGGCAGGTCGGCGGCGTGGGTGAAGTACTCGGCCTGGGTGATCTCGACCGGCCACAGCGTCACGTCGTGCGCGCTGCGGAACTCGCAGGTCGTGGCGCCGGCCTTGCCGGCACGGCTGACGAGCACCGAACCCGCCGGCACCTTGACGCCGGCGGCCAGGGCCGGGTCGCCCAGTTCGGGAGTCATGCGCGCGATCAGCATCGCCGGCGTCGGCGCCAGGAACTGCGGATAGACGATCTGCAGCAGGCGTTGCGTGAAGCGCGGGAACTCGGCGTCGATCTTGAGCTGGACGCGACCGGCCAGGAATGCAAAACCCTCGAGCAGGCGCTCGACGTAGGGGTCGGTGACCTCCAGACCCTCGATACCCAGGCGCGCGGCGATCTTCGGGAAGGCCTGAGCGAACTCGGCGCCCATCTCGCGCAGATGGCGCAGTTCCTCGTTGTAATAACGGAGCAGGCGCGGGTCCATGGCGATCTTGCGCGCGTTGCCGGTCAGCGCGTGGAGTCGCGGATCTCGACGCGGCCGGTCTCCAGGTCGATGTCGGTGTGCAGCATCAGTTCCAGCGGCACCGGCTGGGCCCAGAGCTGACCATGGATGCGAAAGCCGATCAGGTTGTGGTGGTCCATCTGGGCGTCGTTGGCCACTGCGACCACCGACAAGGTATCGGCCAGGATGCGCGGCTCGTAGTGGAGGATGGCCTGGCGCACCCGCTCCTGCAGCGCGCCCATGTCGATCGACGAGAGGCTCTGCCCCGACAAGGGTGGCAGGCCGTAGTTGACGACCGAGCGCGCGGCGAGGGGCGCTGCGTCCCAGGATTCGCTGGCGCTGGACTGCGTGGCATTGAACAGCCAGGCGAGGTCGCGCAGCACCATTTCGCGCAGCCGCGAGCGGTTGATGACACGCGCCTCCACGGCCTCGACGCGCGAGCCCGGATCGTCGTCGGTCAGGCGGTCGAGCAGCGCAGGCTGCAGCCGGTCCTGGGCGCGCAAGGTGGCCATGCGGACGCGTCGGCGGGCCGCGCGTCAGCCGGTGGCGCCGAGCACGACGAGACGCACATCCATCAGGGCCTTTTCCTCGGCATTGGTGGTCCACACACGCTGGCCGAGGCCGACCCAGGTGCCGGGTGTGGATTCGCGCCAGTCGGTGCGGCGCGCCAGCGCGCACAGGTCGCCGGTGGCCAGTTCGGTGTCGGCGTAGCGGGTCGGGATCAGGCCCACGGTCTCGCCGCCGTTGCTGAAGGTGAAGTGCGCTGGCATCCACACCGCGTCGCGCAGGTCGATCGGCGGGTCGAGCGTCACCTGGGCCAGGCGGTTCCAGGGCAGCCAGTAGTAGCGGCCGTTGATCACCGCCTCCACCGTGGGGCCGAGGCGGCTGTCGGCGTCGGCGATCCATTCGAAGGGCTGGCCGTCGAGCGTGCCCGGCGTGGCCGGCGCCTCTTCCAGTGCCTGGGCGCGCAGCTTGGCGCCGGCTTCGAGATCACCGCGGCCTTCGCGCAGCAGCGCCTCGATCAGCAACGCGATCCAGGGCTCGGGTTCACCGAAGAGCATCGGCACCTTCTGGCCGGCGAAGACCTGCAGGCGCAGCGTCTCGCAGAGGATCGCCTCGCGGTAGGTCTGCACCATCGGCAGCGTCGAGGCGTCGAGTTCGCCGGCCACTTTCAGCTGGTTCAGCGCCCGCTCCCACTGGCCCAGCACGACCATCAGCTGGAACAGGAAGACGCGCAGCTTGGCGTCGTTGGGGCGCGCGCGCACCTCGTCTGTCAGGGCCTTCAGCGCGCGCACGGCGTCGCCGTCGCGGAGCGCCTGTTCGGCTGTGGTCGGTGAAGACATGTGGGCGCGCTTTCTCAGTCAGACCGCACGGGGGCCCCGGCCGTGGCCCAGGGCAGAAATGCACAAGCCGGCAGAGGGCCCGAAGGCCCGCTGCCGGCGACTTGCGGAAAGGATCAGGCCTTGACGTTGGCCGCGATGTCCCAGCCCATGTTCAGCGTACTGTCGGCCGAGCCGTCCTGCTTCTGCGGCGTGTAGTCGACGTTGACCTTGGCGAAGTTCAGCGAGACGTTCTCGGTCAAACGGTCTTCGCCACCCGAACCGCCGGTGGACACCGAGGTGATGAGCACGTCGGTCAGCTTGATCTTCAGGTACTCGACAGGCTTCTCGCCGGCCTTGCGCACGATCAGCAGCGCGTCGGGAAAGTGCTTGCCGTTGCAGGCCGCGAGCATCAGGTCGGTCGACGACTTGTCGATGTACTTGGTGATCGACAGGTCCTGCACATTCACCTTGCCGGCGCCGGCACCGCCACCCATGTGGGCGCTGCCGGAGTTGCTCATGCCCCAACTCCAGGCCAGGACGTCGATCTTATCCTTGTGGGCCTTATCTATCGATTCGCCCTTGATCTTCCCGATCTGGATGAACATGTCCATTGCCATGAAATTTTCTCCTTGAGTGCCTCGGCTACCCGAAGCGATTGACGCTGCTGACATCGCCCGTGGCTTCGGGCGCCCTTCCACGCAGCCGCGGTCGGGAGTTTTTCGAACTCACCCCAACAAGATCAGCCTGCCTTTGCCGACGGCAGTTTGGAAACCAGGCGCAAAGACACCGTCAGCCCTTCGAGCTGGTAGTGCGGGCGCAGGAAAAACTTCGAGCTGTAGTAACCCGGGTTGGCAGGATCGTCCTCGACGATCACCTCGGCCGCCGACAGCGGCCGGCTGGCCTTCGTCGCCTCAGACGAGGTCGACGGGTTGCCGTCGACGTACTGCATGATCCAGTCCTGCAGCCAGCGCTGCACCTCGTCGCGTTCCTTGAACGAGCCGATCTTGTCGCGCACGATGCACTTCAGGTAGTGCGCAAAACGGCAGGTCGCGAACAGGTAGGGCAGGCGTGCCGCGAGGTTGGCGTTGGCGGTAGCGTCGGGATCGTCGTACTCGGCCGGCTTGTGCATCGACTGCGCGCCGATGAAGGCCGCGAAGTCGCTGTTCTTGCGGTGCACCAGCGGCATGAAGCCGTTCTTGGCGAGTTCGGCCTCGCGCCGGTCTTCGATGGCGATCTCGGTCGGGCACTTCATATCCACACCGCCGTCGTCGGTGGGGAAAGTGTGCGTGGGCAGGTTCTGCACCGCGCCGCCCGACTCGATGCCGCGGATGCGCGTGCACCAGCCCGATTCCTTGAAGGCGCGGTTGACGTTCGTTGCCATCGCGTAGGCGGCGTTGGCCCAGGTGTACTTGCTGTGGTCGGCCGAACCGGTGTCTTCCTCGAAGTTGAAGGCATCCACCGGGTTGGTCTTCGCGCCATAGGGCATGCGCGACAGGAAACGCGGCATGGCCAGGCCGATGTACTTGCTGTCCTCGCTTTCGCGCAGCGAACGCCAGGCGGCGTACTCGGGCGTGGTGAAGATCTTGGTCAGGTCACGCGGGTTGGCCAGTTCCTGCCACGAATCCATCTGCATCAGGCTCGGCGAAGCGCCGGTGATGAAGGGGCAGTGCGCAGACGCGGCGATCTTGGCCATCTCGGCCAGCAGTTCGACGTCGGGCGCGCTCTGGTCGAAGTGGTAGTCGCCCACGATGGCCCCGAAGGGCTCGCCGCCGAACTGGCTGAATTCCTCGGCGTAGACCTTCTTGAAGATCGGGCTCTGGTCCCAGCTCGTGCCCTTGTAGCGCTTCAGCGTCTTGCCCAGCTCCTGCTTGGAGATGTTCATGACGCGGATCTTCAGCTGCTCGTCGGTCTCGGTGTTGTTGACCATGTAGTGCAGGCCGCGCCAGGCACCTTCCAGCTTCTGGAAGTCCTCGTTGTGGAGGATGACGTTGACCTGGTCCGACAGCTTCTTGTCGATGGCAGCGATCATGGCTTCGATCGACGCCACGACATCGCTGCCGACGAGTTGCGTCTGGGCCAGCGCCTGCCGGGCCAGCGTCTGCACGGCCTGCTCGACAGCGTTCTTGGCGTCGTCGGACTTGGGCTTGAATTCCTTCTGCAGCAGCGACGCCAGATCGCTGCCTTCCATGGTCACGCTGGACAGCGCTGCAGAGGCTTGGGTTTCGGCCATTGTTGAGGACTCCGGTGGTCTGTTGGATGTTCGCGTTGCTGCGGTCGGGCGCGCGACGTCAGGCGTCGGCCGGCTTTGCCGAGCTGGCCAGTGCGCCGAGCAGCGCAGGGTCGGCCATCAACTTGCCGATGAGCTCTTCCGCACCGCCCTTGCCGTCCATGTAGGTGACCAGGTTCTGCAGCTGCTGACGGGCCTCGAGCAGCTTGTTCAGCGAATCGACCTTGCGCGCCACGGCCGCGGGCGAAAAGTCGTCCATGTTCTCGAAGGTGATGTCGACGCTGAGGTTGCCTTCGCCGGTCAGCGCGTTGGGCACCTGGAAGGCGACGCGCGGCTTCATGGCCTTCATGCGGGCATCGAAGTTGTCGACGTCGACTTCAAGGAACTTGCGGTCGGCCACCGGCGCCAGCGGCTCGGCAGGCTTTCCCGATAGGTCGGCCAGCACACCCATCACGAAGGGCAGCTGCACCTTCTTCTCGGCCCCGTAGACCTCGACGTCGTACTCGATCTGCACGCGCGGCGCGCGGTTGCGGGCGATGAATTTCTGGCTGCTGCTCATGAAAAAAGCTCCTGGACGAAGATGGGGACGCGGGGCAAAGGGGGTTTTCTTCTAACTGCGGGCGTTCGTCAAGAGCCGCCGCCAGGGTCCGTGACGGAATTCGGATCCACGCCGACCACGCGCGCCACCTCGGCCAACGCTTCCGGCGCCAGCGCCTTCACGAGCTGCAGGAAGTTGTGACTCACCAGCTGCCGCGCGCGGCGCAGGAACAGCGGCGCGGGATTCGTGGGCTCGGTTCTTTCAAGGAAATCGATCACCAGGTCGATGGCCCGCATGGCCTCTTCGCGCGTGGTGACGCTGCCCGAAAGACCCGGCCCGGCACTGCGGGCGCCCGCGTTGCCGCCGGCCGCGTCGCCTTCGCCACCGCCTCCCGCGGTCTCAGGCAACAGGCCGGCCAGGCTCTTGACGAGGCTGAACAACGGCTTCAGGTCGGGCGCGTCGCTGACGAGCCGGTCGCTGACCTTGGCCATCAGCATGCGCACCTGCTCCACCGCACCGCTGCAGTGCGCGCGCAACTCGGGCGAGCGCTCCAGCGCCGTGCCGAGCATCTGGGCCACCTGGCCCTTGCTGAACTCGGTGCGGCCGGGCATCACCGGTGCCAGCCCGAGGGCGGCCTCGACGTCGCGCACCAGCAGCACGCCGATGGCGCGGTCTTCGACCAGCACAGCGTCGCGCACGTCACCCAGCAGGCCGGCCGGCGCACTGAGCACGGTGAAGGCGTTGACGCGGCCGTAGGGGTCGCCGTCGTCGGGGTCGGGCATGGGGTGCAGGTGATCCCAATGCGCATCGACCAGGCCGTTGAGCAGTTCGATGCCGACGGCCAGTGCGCCGTAGCCGTTCAGGTGCAGCTGGCTGCGCACCCACTCGATGGCCACCCGCAGGTCGCGGCTGCGGTCGAGCAGGCCTTCAGCGATCTCGGCGGCGCTGCGCCATTCCGGGGGCTCCGCGGCGCCGAACTGCGACTCGGGTTTGCCCGTCACGGCCTGCGTGAGCGCGAGGAAGTCGTTGTCGTATTCGAGGTCGGGTCCGCAAGGAGCGGCAGCGTCGTCCAAGGGCGCGAGCCAGGCGGCGGCGCGGGTCTTGGCGTCTTCCAGGTCACTCATCGTGTGGGTTCTTGTTCAGGTCGCGGATGATGCAGCCCAACGCCCGGGGCCCACGTGCATAAAGGCAATATTCGATGGAGTGTCGCAAGAACAGCGCATGGTGAGAACCCCTAGCAAGCCCTTATGGGCCCGACCCGACTGTGCGCAAGAGGGCGCAGCCGGTGGGGGCGATGTTGCACTGATCGCGGCGCGCCGCTTGTCCCCTGGCGAAAGGACAGTCTCGGTTGGCATTGCAACAGGACGCGTATTAGCATGAGCCGACAAACTGAACGGAGGTCGAGGGCGCGATGGGCAAGAGCATGCGCCGCTGGGCCGGGTCCGCAGGTGTCGACAGGCCCTGGCAGCGCTTGCGCAGCACCCCCGGGTTCGGGGGTGACCGTCCTGCCGCAGCACGCGGCCGAGCGCACGTCGTGGTCGGTGCCCTGCTGTGGCTGGCCGCCTGCGCAGCCGGTGCGCAGACGGCTCCGGTGCGCACGCCGGCCATCGTGCCGACACCCACCGAATTGGCCCCGCCGCCCGTCACGCCCAGCCGCACCACGGCCTTGCCAGAACGCCCCGCTCCGCCCCGTGAACTGGGCAAGCCCGAAGAGGACGTACGCCTGGACGTCGCAAGCTACGCCGTCGACGACGACGCGCCGGCCGAACTTCGCGCCGCCCTGCCCCGCCTGACGGCTGCCTTCGTCGGCAAGCAGCGCGGCTTCGAAGACCTGGTGAACGCGGCCGCCGAGGTCACGCGCTTTCTGCAACGCGACCTGGGCTACTACCTCGGCTACGCCTACCTGCCCGAGCAGTCGCCGGTCGCCGGCACCGAAGGCAGCACGATCCGCATCGCCGTGCTCGAAGGCCGGCTCGACCGCGTTGTGCTGAACTGGCGCAACGGCCTCGTTGTCGATCGCGAGGTGGTCGAGGCCTACCTCGCACGCCTGCAGCCGGGCAGCGTGCTGAAGGTGCGCGACGTCGAGCGCGTGGTCTTCCTCGTCAATGACTTGCGTGGCATGACCGCCCGCTTCGAGGTGCGCGCCGGCAGCCAGCCCGGCACCGCGACGCTGGTTGTCACGGCCAGCCCCGAACGCGTCTACTCGGGCAAGCTCGAGTTCGACATCAACGGCGCCGAGGCCCTGGGCGAGTACCGGCTGGGCGGCCTGCTGCAGATGAACAGCCCTTTCGGCCGCGGCGACGGTTTCACCGCCACCGCGCTGGCCTCGACCACGGGCGGGCTGGGTTTCGCGCTGCTGGGCTACACCACGCCGCTGGGCAGCGACGGCTTCAAGGTCGGCGCCTCGCTCTCGGCCGTGCGCTACCAGCTCGACAAGGACATGTTCCCGCTCGACCTCAACGGCACCGCGGCCACGGTCAACGCCTATGGCCTGTATCCGCTGGTGCGCTCGCGCAACCTCAACCTCTTCACGCTGGCGGCGCTGGAGCACAAGGCCTACACCGACCGCCAGGGCCTGGTCGGCGGCCGCACACGCAAGACGGTGGACGCGCTGGCCGTCGGCACCACGGGCGACTTCCGCGACAGCCTGCTCGGCGGTGGCGTCAACACTTTCGACCTGAACCTGAGCAGCGGCCAGGTCAAGTATCCCGAGGGCCGCAACCCGTCTCTCGATGACGACGAGCGGTACACGAAGCTGAGCTACGGCTACACGCGGCTGCAGGACTGGATCACCGGTCGCGCCCTCGTCTACCTCAACCTGCGCGGCCAGTATGCTGCGAACAACCTCGACACCACCGAGCAGTTCCGCATCGGCGGCCCCGACAACGTGCGCGCATTTGCGGCCGGCGAAGGCACCGGCGACATCGGCACGCTGGCCACCGTGGAACTGCGGCTGCTGCCGCCCGAGAGTTGGTTCGGCCGCACCGCGCGCCAGATGGTGTTCAGCCTCTTCGCCGACGGCGGCTACGTGCAGTACCGCTACCGCCGCCGCGTCACGGCCGAGCCCAACGTGGGCCGCAACAACGGCAGCTTCAGCGGCGTCGGCTTCGGCCTGAGCTGGGTGCGGCCGGGCGAGTACGCGCTGCGCTTCTCCGTCGCCAAGCCCACCAGCGGCGAGACGCGCGGCGGCGAGAAACTCGACAAGACGCGGGCCTACCTGCAGGCCACGATGCTGTTCAACTGAGGCCGAGCGTATGACGACCCCAGGCACCAACGAAAACACCGCTCGGCGGCGCCGCGCGCTCGCGGCAGCGCGCACGCCGCCGCGCCTGCCTGCGCTGCGTCCGGTCAGCCTGGCGGTGTGCCTTCTCGGTGCGGCGCCAGTGGCTTTTGCCCTGCCCACTGGCGCGGTGACGACCAGCGGTCACGCCAGCGTGCAGCAGACCGCACCCGGGCAGATGGACATCCTGCAGCGCACGGCGCGCGCCAGCCTGGACTGGACCAGCTTCTCGATCGCCGCCGGCGAACGTGTCAACGTCGTGCAGCCCGACCGCAGTTCGGTGCTGCTCAACCGCGTCGTCGGCAACGACCCCTCGCTGATCTACGGCGCGCTGCGCAGCAACGGCAGCGTGTGGCTGATCAACCCGCGCGGCATCGTCTTCGGCGCCAGTTCGCGCGTCGACGTCGGCGGCCTGGTGGCCAGCACCTTGTCGATCAGCGGCGACGCCCTGGCCAGCGGCCGCATCCAGCTCGGCGCGGGCAGCGGCGACGCCGGCGAACTGCGCAGCGAGGGCCAGATCACCGCCATCGACGGCAGCGTCGTGCTGGCGGCGCCACGGCTGCTGCACAGCGGCCAGATCGACGCCCGCCGCGTCGGCCTGGTGGCCGCCAGCGAGGTGCTGGTCGACGTCGAAGGCGACGGCCTGGTGTTCTTCAACGTGCGCAACCAGGGTCTGGACACCCGCCTGGCGCTGCTGGGCGGCGTGCGCGCCGACGGCGGCAGCGCCGACATCCGTGCCGCCGCACGTGCCGGCTTCGCCGACACCGTGCTGAACCTCGAGGGCGTGGTGCAGGCGCGGTCCATCGGCGTGCGCGAAGGCCGCATCGTCATCGACGGCGGCGCCAGCGGCATCACACGCGTGGCCGGCCTGCTGGACGCCACCAATGTCAGCGGGCACGGCGGCAACGTGCTCGTGCAGGGCGAAAAGATCCTGCTCGACCGCACGGCGGTGCTCGACGCCTCGGGCAGCGGCGGCGGCGGCAGCGTGCGTGTGGGCGGTGACTTCCAGGGCCGCAACGCCGAGGTGCGGCATGCGCGCCAGGTGGTGGTGCTGGCAGGCGCGCAGCTCGCCGCCAATGCCACCGATGACGGAGACGGCGGCCGCGTCATCGTGTGGTCGGACGAGGCGACGCGCTTCGCCGGCCGCGCCGACGCCCGCGGCGGTGCGGCCGGCGGCGACGGCGGCCTGGTGGAAGTTTCGGGCAAGGCCCAGCTCGACTTCCGCGGCCAGTCCGACCGCTCGGCCCCAGCCGGCAAGGCCGGGCGCCTGCTGCTCGACCCGACGAACCTGGAGATCGTCGACAGCGGGCCTGATATCGACGGCGAGGCCACGCCTGCCGCCGGCGACTTGACGAGCGGCACGCTGCTGTTCGGCGCCCCGGGCACCCACAGCAAGATCACCGCCGGCGCTGTCCTCACGGAGCTCGGCAACGGTCCGGTGCTGTTGCAGGCCACCAACGACATCACGGTGACGCAGGGCTTCACGACCGCAGCCACGAACACGCTGACGCTGGAAGCTGGCAACAGCATCACCGTGGCCGCCGGCAGCGGCGGAATCACCACGGCGGGCGACATCGTGCTGCGGGCCAGCACCCCCGGCATCACCGGCGCCACCACCACCGGCGCGGTGACGCTGAACGCCGCCGTCACCACCGGCGCCACGCGCAGCATCACGCTGGGCAACGGCGGCGGCACCGGCGTGCACCAGGTCAGCGCCGACCTGGGCGCGGGCACACTGGTGGTGGGCGGCGACCTGAACCTCGCCGGCGCATCGGTGTGGACGCTGGCGGCCGACACGGGCTTCAACAACACCTTGACCGGCACGGCGGCGCTGACGAAGTCCGGCGCCGGCACACTGACGCTGGGGGGCGCCGGCGCCTACACCGGCAGCCTCACGCTGGCGCAGGGCGGCGTGGCCCTCTCGGCGGCACTGGGCTCGACGAACATCACCGTGACCGGCGGCACGCTGAGCACCACCGCGGCCGACCTGCTGCCCGCCGGCGCCGCGCTGAACGTGGCCAGCGGCGGCACGCTGCTGCTGGGCGGCACGGACACCGTCAGCAGCATGTCGCTCGGCGGCAACCTGGCCGCTGGCGCTGCGCTCAGCACTACGGGCCTGGCCACGCTGAGCGCCGGCGCCAGTGTCGACGCCGAACTGAACGCCGACACGCTGGCGGTCACCGGCAACACGACGCTGAACGCCGCCGTCGCCGTGGCGGGCAATGCCAGCGTCGGCAGCGGCGTGCAACTGTCGGTGGGCAACGGCGGCGCCGCGGGCAGCCTGCTCGTCACCGGCACGACCACCGTCGACGGCACGCTGGTGCTGAACCGCGACAGCGCGCTCAACGCCACCGACCTGATCGGCACCGGCAGCCTCGCCGGCAGCGGCACGCTGCGCCAGGCCGGCAGCGGCACGGTGACGCTCAACCGCAGCACCGGCACGCTCGCCCGCATCGACATCACCGGCAGCGGCGGCCTCACGCTCAGCGGCGCCGACCGCATCGGCGACAGCGCGGCCGTGACAGTCGGCAGCGGCGCCACGTTCACGACGGGCGCCGACCCCGAAACGGTCGGCAGCCTGACGCTGGCCGGCGGCACGCTGGCCGGCGGCAGTGCATTGACCGCAGGCGCGGTGTCCAGCAGCGGCAGCAGCAGTCTGGCTGCACCCCTGACAGCCCACAGCCTGACGGTGACCGGGGGCACGCTCACGCTGTCGGCCGCGCTGACGTCGAACAGTGTCATCGTCGACGCCGGCACGCTGGCCACCAGCGGCGCCGACCTGCTGGCCGACACGGCGGCGGTGGACGTCGTCAACGGCGCCTCGCTCTCGCTGGGCGGCAACGACAGCATCGCCACGCTGGCCCTCGGCGGCAACCTCGGCGGCGCCGGGGCGCTGACAACCAGCGGCGCCGCCACGCTGAGCAGTGGCGCCACGGTCGACACCGCGCTGAACGCCGCATCGCTGCTGGCCACCGGCAGCGCGACGCTGACCGCCGACGTGGCCGTGGCCGGCACCACCAGCGTCAACGCCGGCACACTGCGCGTCGGCTCGGGCAGCACCGGCAGCCTGACCAGCACCGGCACGCTCACCGTGGCCGGCGGCGCCACGCTGGAATACAACCGCAGCGGCAGCTTCAGCCAGAACGGCATCGCCGGCAGCGGCACGCTGAAGCTGACCGCCGGCACGATGACGCTGACCGGTGCCGCCGCGGACCTGGTGACGGTGCAGGTGGACGGCGGCAGCCTGGCGCTGTCGGGCGCCGGCAACAAGCTCGACGACGCCGCGACGCTGACGCTCAACGGCGGCAGCTTCTCGCTGGCCAACAACGTCGACGAGACGGTGGGCAACGTCGGCATCAGCGGCACCCTGGCCGCCGCCGGCACGGCACGACTGACTTCCAGCACCGGTTCCTATGCACTGGGCGCCGGTGCGCAGGTCAACGGCAACCTGGGCGCGGGCACGGTCGACGTCACCGGCAGCGGCACAGCGACGCTGAACGCCGATGTCAACGCCAACACGGTGAACGTGAACGGCGGCGCCACGCTGGCCCTGGGCGCGGCGGCCGTGCTCAGCAACAACGCCAACGTCGCGGTGCTGAACAGCAGCGGCCGCCTGACGCTGGGCAGCAACCAGTCGGTGCGCACGCTGGCGCTGGCCGGCACACTGAGTGGCGCCTTTCGGATCAGCACCAGCAACGGCACCACGCTGAACACAAATGCCGTGGTCGAAGCGGCCAGCGAGATCGCGGGCAGCGAGGTCGCCGTCAACGGCGACGCCACGCTGGCCGGCCGCATCGACGCCAACCTGCGCGTCAACAACGGCGGCACGCTGCAGCTGACCGCCGACCGCCCGACGGCAACCCCCAACCTCAGCGACCACATCGCCGACAACCGCAACGTGAACCTGCGTTCGGGCAGCAGCATCCAGCTGACAGTGAACGAGAAGGTGAACCAGGTCACCGGCTCGGGCACCCGCGTCGGCCCGGGCGTGCTGAACTCGACGATCTACTACCTCGACGGCGACAGCGTCGGCAACCTCGACACCGACGAACTGGTGAGCGACGGCCTGTCGTCGATCACCGGCACGGTCACGGTCAGCGGGCCGGCCACGGTGAACACGGGCACGCTGACGGTGGGCAGCGGCAACAACGGCAGCCTCAGTGCCGGCGGCGGCATCACCGTCAACGCCGGCGCGGTACTGGCCTTCAACCGCAGCAACACGGCCGTGCTGGCTTCCACGGTCTCGGGCCTCGGCACACTGCGCCAGGCGGGCAGCGGAGAGTTGCAGATCACGGGCGTCACGAACCTGCCCATCGTCGAAGTGACAGGCGGCACGATGAGCCTGGCCGCCGGCAACCTGAACCGGCTGAGCGACAGCGCCACCGTCACCATCGGCAGCGGCCTCACGCTGCGCCTGGACAACGCCAGCGAGACCGTCGCCACGCTGAACCTGAACGGGACGCTGGCAGGCACGGGCGTGCTCACCGCCGGCACCTACAACCTGCTGAGCGGCAGCACCGTGAACGCCGCTCTGGGCGCCGGCGCGATCGAGGTCAGCGGCGCCAGCGCGCTGAACCGGGCCGCAGCCGCGGCCACAGTGGCCGTACGTGGCGCGGGCGCACTCACGCTGTCGGCCAGCGGCAGCCTCAGCAGCGCGGCCGATGTGCTGGTCGAGGCCGGCGGCACGCTGACCCTGGCCGCGAACACCAGCGTCAACCGCCTGAGCGCAGGCGGACGGCTGGCCGGCAGCGGTTTCACGTTGACGGCCGGGGCCGCAAGCAATGGCTACACACTGACCACCGGCGGCCTGATCGATGCCAACCTGGGCAGCGGCACGCTCACCGTCAACGGCAACGCGACGCTGAACGGCAGCACGCAGACGGCGACGCTGAACCTGGCCGGCGGCACGCTGGTGCTGGGCGGCAGTGGTGGCCGGCTCGCGAATGCGGCCATGGGGGTGACGATCGACGCCGCGGCCGGCAGCGGCCTCACGCTGTCGGGCGCCGAGTCGGTGGCCAGCTTCAGCAGCGCCGGCACGCTGGGCGGCGGCGCCAACACCTTGACCGCCAGCGGCGCCCTCACGCTGCTCAACGGCGCGGCGGTCAACGTCAACATTGCGGGCGCAACGGTCTCGGCCAGCGGCAACGTGGCACTGAGCCGCACCCTCACGGCCGCCACGGCAAGCCTCACCAACAGCACGCTGTCGGGCAGCGGCACGCTCAGCGCCGGCTCCACCACGCTGCAGGGCAGCACCACCGTCACCGCCAACCTCGGCGGCGGCAGCCTGAACGTGGCCTCGGGCAGCGCCACGCTGGCCGGTACCGTGGCCGCGGACACACTCGACGTCGTCGGCGGCGCCGGCCTCACGCTGGCCAGCGCGGGCCGCCTCACCCAGGCCCCGATGACGCAGATCGCTGGCAGCGTCACATTGACCGGCAACGAGACCGTAGGCTCGCTGGCCGGCAGCGGCACACTGGCGCTGGGCAGCGCCACACTCACCACCGGCGGCCGCGGCAGCAGTTTCTTCAACGGCAGCATCGGCGGCAGCGGCAACCTCACGAAGGTGGGCGTCGGCACGACGTTTGCGCTCGGCGGCAGCCAGGGCTACACCGGCGTGACCACGGTCAGTCAGGGCACGCTGCAACTCGCCAACGGCGAGGTGCTGGCCGACGGCAGCAGCGTCGTCGTCGCCGGCCCGGCCGTGCTGGCGCTGGCCGGGCTGGGCAGCTCGGAAACCATCAACACGCTGACGCTGTCCGGCACGCTGGCTGGCACCGGCAGGCTGCAGGCCGGCACCTACAACCTGACCGGCGGCAACACCACGGCCAGCACCGCATTGGGCACGGGGCAGATCGTCGCCACCGGCAACAGCACGCTGGCCGGCACCGCGCAGGCCGACGTGCGTGTCGACAGCGGCCGGCTTACGCTGGCCAGCGCCGGTCGACTGGTCAATGCGACGGCCGCCGTCGACGTGCGCAGCGGCGCCGCGCTGACCCTGGCAGGCGCTGAAAACGTCGGCGGCCTGACCCTGGCCGGCACGCTGGACGGCGCAGGCCGCCTTACCGCGCCCGGCCACACGCTGCAGACCGGCGCGGTGGTCAACGCCAACCTCGGCGGCGGCGCGGTCACAGTCGCTGGCAATGCCACGCTGGCCGGCAACGCGCAGGTGACGGCGGTGGCCGTGAACAGCGGCGCCACGCTGACACTCGGCGCCACGCCCGACCGCATCGTCGACAGCGCCACGCTCACGCTGGCCGCCGGCGGGGGGCTGGTGCTGGGCGGCGACGAGAGCGTGGCCAGCGCCTCGCTCGCCGGCACGCTTTCGGGCAGCGGCAGTTTCAGCGCCGACACCACGCTGGCCACCGGCGCGCTGGTGCAGACTGCGCTGGGCGGCGCGACGCTGCGTGTCACCGGCAACAGCACGCTCAACGCCACCGCCGCCGCCACCACGCTGCAGCTCGACAGCGGCACGCTGGTGCTGGGCAGCGCGCATCGGCTGGCGCCCAACGCCACCGTCACGGTGGCCACGCCGGCCACGCTGCAGATCGGCGGCGACGAGGGCCTGCGGCAGCTGAACCTGTCCGGCGCGCTGAACGGCGCCACCGGCACGCTGACGGCCAACGCCGCGACCGGCTACCTGCTCAGCGGCGGCACGGTCAACGCGGCGCTGGGCATCGGTGCGATGAGCGTCAGCAGCGCCAGCAGCTTGAACGCCAGCGTCGCGGCGGGCAACGTCGGCGTGCTGGCCGGCGGCACGCTGACGCTGGGCGCCAGCGGCCAGTTCACCGCCGCACCGCTGGTCAGCGTGGCCGCGACGGGCGCGCTGGTGCTCGGCAGCGACCAGACCTTCGGCAGCCTGGCCGGCAGCGGCAGTATCGGGCTGGGCAGCCACACGCTGCGCACCGGCAACGCCGGCAACACCGGCTTCGACGGGGTGATCTCGGGCGGCGGCGGCCTCGTCAAGCAGGGCAGCGGCAGCTTCAGCCTCGGCGGCAGCCAGGCCTATGGCGGCGTAACGAGAGTGGCACAGGGCACGCTGGCGCTGCAGAGCGCCGACGTGCTATCCAACACCAGCGCCGCCATCGTCGACAGCGGCGCCACGCTGGCCCTGGGCGGTGCCGACACCGTGGTCAGCCTGACGCTGTCCGGCACGCTGGCGGGGGCCGGCACGCTCACCACGTCCGGCGGCACAACGCTGCTGGCCGGCGCCGCAACCGGCGCCAACGCCAACCTCGGCGCGGGCACGCTCACGGTGCTGGGCAACAGCACGCTGGCGGGCAGCACGGCGGCGGGCGTGGTCAACGTCACCAGCGGCAACCTGATCCTGGCCAGCGCCGACCGCCTGGCCGACACCGCCGCCGTGACCGTCGCCGCCGGCGCCGGCCTGGCGCTGAACGGCAACGACAGCGTCGGCAGCCTCGCGCTGGCCGGCAGCCTGACCGGCGTCGGCCACACGGTCACGGCCGCCATCGGCGCCATCACCCTGCACAACGGCGCCAGCGTTTCAGCCAACCTGGGCGCCGGCACGCTGAACGTCGCCGGCAATGCCACGCTGTCCGGCACGGCCGCGTCGGGCAGCGTCAACGTCGATGCGGGCAGCTTCACGCTGACCGGCGCCGGGCGCCTGGGCGCGGGCGCCAACCTCGCTGTGCGTGGTGGCGCGGCGCTGCTGCTGGGCGGCGACGAAACCGTCGGCTCGCTGACCCTCGCCGGCACGCTGGGCACGGCCGGCCGCAAGCTCACCGCCACCACCTACACGCTGGAACCTGGCGCGCAGGTCACTGCCGATCTCGGCGCTGGAACGCTCACGGTCACCGGCACCAGCACGCTGGGCGGCAGCGGCGACAGCACGCTGACCGGCACCGCCGATGCCGCCCTCGTCAACCTCGACGGCGGCAGGCTCGTTCTCGGCACCGCGAACCGCCTGAGCGACAACGCCGCCGTCACGGTCGCCAGCTTGGCCACGCTGCGGCTGAACGGCAACGACAAGGTGCGCAGCCTGACCCTTTCCGGCGTGCTGGACGGCACCGGCACGCTGACCGCCGACAACTACGTGCTCAACGGCGGCACCTACAACGCGCCGCTGGGCGACGGCGAGCTCACGAGCACCGGCGCCACCACGCTCAACGCCACCAGCGCAGCCCGCGTGGTCACGGTGAGCGGCGGCACGCTGACGCTGGGCGCCGCCAACCGCTTCACCGCGGTCCAGGGCCCGGCGCTGACGGTGGCCGGTGGCGCGGTGCTGAACCTCGGTGGCAACGAAACCTTCGGCACGCTGGCCGGCGCCGGCACGGTGGGCCTGGGCAGTTTCACGCTCACCAGCAGCGGTGTCGCGGATGCCACCTTCTCCGGCAGCCTGAACGGCAGCGGCGGGCTCACCAAGCAGGGCAGCACCACCTTCACGCTCAGCGGCGCCAGCAGCTACACCGGCAGCACACGCGTCGAGGGCGGCACGCTGGCCCTGACGGGCACGCTGGCCTCGCTGGACCTGCAGGTGACCGGCGGCACGCTGGCGCTGGGCAGCGCCGACCGGCTGGACAACAACGCCGGCGTGACGGTGGCCACCGGCGCGGCGTTCACCTTGTCGGGCAACGACCGCATCAGGGCGCTGACACTCGCGGGGCGGCTGGCTGGCGCAGGCACGCTCGAGGCCGACAACGTGGTCTTGAACGGCGGCCGCGTCGACGCCGACCTCGGCGGCGGCAGCCTCGTGTCCACGGCCAGCAGCCTGCTGAACGGTACTTCGGCGGCGACCGTGCTCGCTGTCAACGGCGGCACGCTCACGCTGGCCGGCGACAACCGCCTGACGGCGGCGCCCTCCACCACGGTGAGCAACGGCGCCACGCTCGCACTGCAGGGCGCCACCACCCTGGGCTCGCTGGCCGGCGCAGGCGAAGTCGCGCTGGGCAGCGTCACGTTGGGCAGCCACACGCTGACCACCGGCGGCCGCGCCAGCAGCCAGTTCGACGGCGTGCTCTCGGGCAGCGGTGGCCTGAGCAAGACCGGCAGCAGCAGCTTCACGATGGGTGGCCAGAACAGCTACGCCGGCGCGACGCGGGTGCTGGCCGGCACGCTCGCCACGGCCAGCGCGGACAGGCTGCCCAACGGCTCGGCCGTCGACGTCGCCATCGGCGCCACACTGACGCTGGGCGGCAGCGACACCGTCGCCAGTCTGCATCTGTCGGGCACGCTGGGCGGCACCGGCACGCTGCAGGCCGCCAGCTACAGCCTCGACAGCGGCACGGTGAACACCGAACTCGGCACCGGCACCCTCAGCAGCGCCGGCACCAGCCGGCTGGCTGCGGCAGCAGCCGCAGGCACCGTGGGCATCAGCAGCGGCACGCTGACCCTGGCCGCCGGCAACCTGCTGGCCGACGCGGCCGTGCTCACCGTGGCCAGTGGCGCGACGCTGGCGCTGGGCGGCAACGACCGCGTCACCAGCCTCAGCCTCGCCGGCAGGCTGGCGGGCAGCGGCACGCTGACGGCAGACATCTACACGCTGATCAGCGGCCAGGTCGCCATCGACGCCAAGCTGGGCGCCGGCGCGCTGGCCAGCAGCGGCGCCAGCGAACTTATCGGCACCGCGGCCGCAGGCACGGTGGTGGTGAACGGCGGCACGCTCAGCCTGGCTGCCGCCGGCCGCCTGGTCGGCAACCCCGCGGTCACGGTGGCCCCGGCTGCCACGCTGGCCCTCCTGGGCGACGAAGCCGTCACGAGCCTGGCGCTGGCCGGCACGCTGGGCGGCAGCGGCACACTGACCGCCACCACGGTCACGCTGGACAGCGGCCAGGTGCTGGCCGACCTGGGCAGGGGCACCCTCACCAGCAACGGCAGCAGCCTGCTGGCCGGTCGCTCGGCGGCCACGACGCTGAACGTCGACAGTGGCACGCTCGCGTTGGCCAGCGGCGGCCGCCTGAGCGCGGCGCCGGTCACCACGCTGGCCAGCGGCGCCACGCTGGCGCTGGGCGGCAATGAAGCCCTGGGCACGCTCGCCGGCGCGGGCAGCGTCACGCTGGGCAGCGCCACGCTGGGCACCGGCACGGGCGGCGGCAACAGCCGCTTCGACGGTGTGCTCTCGGGCACCGGCGGCCTCACGAAGACCGGCAGCGGCACCCTTACCCTGGGCGGCACGAACACCTACACCGGTGTCACCACGGTGCAGGCCGGCACGCTGGCCACTGCGGCGGCTGACGTGCTGCCCGACCGCAGCCCGGTCACCGTGGCAAGTGGCGCCACCTTGGCACTGGGCGGCAACGACACCGTGTTCAACCTGCTGCTGAGCGGCAGCCTGGACGGCAGCAGCACGCTCACCGCAGGGTCGTACACGCTGAACGGCGGCACGGCCCGCGCCAACCTGGGCACCGGGGGGATGACTACCGCCGGCAGCAGTCTGCTGTCGGGCACCAGTGGCGCCGCGGTGATCAGCGTCGTCGACGGCACGCTGACCCTGGCCGGCGCCGGGCGGCTGGCCGCCAACGCCAGCGTGGCCGTCATCGCCAACGCCATCCTGCTGCTGGGCGGCGACGAAAACATCGGCGCCCTCAACGTCGCCGGCACATTGGGCGGCAGCGGCACGCTCACCGCGGCGGCCGGCTATGCGCTGGCCGGCGGCACCGTCGACGCCAACCTCGGCATCGGCACCCTCAGCAGCGGCTTCGCCAGCCGCCTGAACGGCCGCAGCGCGGCGCAGGCCGTGACCGTCAACGACGGCACGCTGACGCTGGGCAGCGCCGGCCGACTGCTGGCCGCGCCGGCCGTCACGCTCGACACCGGCGCCACCTTGCAGCTGGGCGGCGACGAAACCCTGGGCACCCTGGCCGGCAGCGGCAACCTGAACCTGGGCGCGGCCACGCTGCGCAGCGGCAGCGGTGGCGACAGCAGCTACGGCGGCGTGATGACCGGCAGCGGCGGCTTCGTCAAACAGGGCGGCAGCGGCTTCACGCTGGTCGCCGACCAGGCCTACACCGGCGCCACCACGGTCGATGGCGGCACGCTGACACTGGCCGGCACGCTGGCCACGGGGGCCGTGCAGGTCATTGCCGGCACGCTGGCACTGGCGGCACCGGAACGCCTGCCCGACGGCAACCCGGTGGCCGTGGCCGCCGGCGCCCGCCTCTCGCTGGCTGGCAACGAAAAAGTCGCCAGCCTGGCACTGGCCGGCACGCTGACCGGCAGCGGCACGCTGGACGCCGTGCTCTACACGCTGGACGGCGGTACGGCCGAAGCCCATCTCGGCACCGGCACGCTGCAGTCCACCGGCAACAGCCGCCTCGACGGCAGCGCCGCGGTCACCACGCTGACAGTGAACGGCGGCACGCTCACGCTGGGCAGCGCCGACCGCCTGAGCGCCCGGCCCGCGACCACGGTCGCCGGCGGCGCCGCGCTGATGTTGGAAGGCAGCCAGACCCTGGGCACGCTGGCCGGCGCCGGCAACGTGCAACTCGGCACACACACGGTGCGCACAGGCGCGGGCGGCGCGACGCAGTTCGACGGCACGCTGGCCGGCGACGGCAGCCTGGTCAAGCAGGGTGACAGCGTGTTCACGCTGGCCGGCAGCCAGACCTACCGCGGCGCCACACGGGTCGAGGCCGGCACGCTGGCGCTGGCCGCGGCCAACCTGCTGGCCGACGCCAGCAGCGTCGACGTGGCCGCCGGCGCCGTGCTGCGACTGGCCGGCGACGACACCGTCGCCAGCCTCACGCTGGCCGGCCTGCTGACCGGCAGCGGGACGCTCAACGCCGCCACCTACACCTTGGCCGGCGGCCGCGTCGAGACCGAACTCGGCCACGGCGCGCTGCGCAGTAGCGGCGACAGCACGCTGGTCGGCAGCGCCGCCGTCGTCGGCGTCAACGTGATCAGCGGCCAGCTGACACTGGCCGGCGCCGACCGACTGCGGGCCTTGCCGGCGGTCGACGTCGCCGCCGGCGCGCGCCTGCAGCTCGGCGGCGACGAGGCCTTCGGCACCCTCTCAGGCGCCGGCACGGTGGCCCTGGCCGACCACGGCCTGCGCAGCGGCAACGGCGGCGACAGCCGCTTCGACGGCAGGCTGGAAGGCAGCGGTGGTCTCGTCAAGCAGGGCGCCAGCGTCTTCACGCTGGCCGGCGACCAGGCCTACACCGGCGGCACGCGGGTCGAAGGTGGCACGCTGGCGGTGGCCGGCACGTTGGCCACAGGGGCGCTGCAGGTGACCGCCGGCACGCTGTCGCTGCTGGCCGCCGACCGGCTGGCCGACGCCGCGACGGTCGACGTCCTGCCCGGCGCGGCGTTCACGCTCGCCGGCAACGACAGCATTGCCAGCCTCACCCTGGCCGGCCTGCTGGACGGCAGCGGCACGCTCAGCGCCGCCAGCTACAGCCTGAACGGCGGCCGCGTGGACGCCGACCTCGGCAGCGGCAGCTTCACGAGCCGCGGCAGCAGCCGCCTCGACGGCCGCGCCGCAGCGTCCACCGTGGTGGTGACGGGCGGCACGCTGACCCTGGGCGCCGCCGACCGCCTGGCCGACAGCGCTGCCGTCACCGTGGCCACCGGCGCGACACTGGTGCTGGACAGCGCCGACACCGTCGCCAGCCTGGCCCTGGCCGGCACACTGTCCGGCAGCGGCACGCTCAGCGCGGCCGGCTACACGCTCGACAGCGGCACGGCGAATGCCAACCTGGGCGCCGGTGCGCTGAGCAGCCGGGGCAACAGCGTGCTGGCTGGCACTTCCGCCGCGGGCAACGTCACGGTGCAGGGTGGCACGCTGACGCTGGCCTCGGCGCAGCGCCTGAGCGCCGCGCCGGCCGTACAGTTGGAGGCCGGCGCCACGCTGGCGATCGCCGGCGACCAGCTCTTCGGCACGCTGGCCGGCAGCGGCAGGCTCGAACTCGGCAGCTTCACATTCAGCACCGGCGGTGGCGGCGACAGCAGCTTCGCCGGCGTCATCGGCGGCAGCGGCGGGCTCGTCAAGCAGGGCAGCAGCAGCGTCTTCACGCTCACCGGCACCAACACCTACACCGGCGCCACGCAGGTGGCGGCCGGCACGCTGCGCCTGGGTGACGGCAGTGCCACCGCAGGCAGCCTGGCCACCAGCGCCTACACCGTCGAAGGCCTGCTCGAGCTGGCACGCGCCGACGACGTGACGCTGTCGCAGGCCGTTTCGGGCAGCGGCGGCGTACGCCAGTCCGGCAGCGGCCGCGTGCTGTTCAGCGGCAACAACAAGACCTACAC
>Ga0105047_10003797_pt1 | contig 26531 bp, 26 predicted proteins | sample MAT04_FD_78384 | JGI IMG/M metagenome (GOLD analysis project Ga0105047, IMG submission 78384) | Freshwater microbial communities from Lake Fryxell liftoff mats and glacier meltwater in Antarctica - MAT-04 (megahit assembly) | ecosystem: Environmental > Aquatic > Freshwater > Ice > Liftoff... | reverse complement strand
GCCAGGTTTGTGATGACGGTGGCCAATCCGTGCATCAAACTTCGGGCTGTTTGGGGATCGATGCCACGCAGTGCATCGGCCACAAGATCGTTTGCCTCTGGCAGCAGCGTCTCAAAGGTTGAGCGGCCGCGCACGGTGAGCCAGACCTCAACTGCACGGCCATCGTCGGCGGCCGGACGACGCTCCACCAGGTGATCGCGGGCCATCTGATCGACCACGCGACTGGTGACGGCCTGAGCGGTAGCCGACATGTCGGCCAGTTGGCCCACCCTGGCGCCGTCGTACTCCGACAGGATTGCGAGCACCTGCCAGTGGGCGATGGTGACGCCGCGCTCACGTAGGTGGTCCATCCAGGCTCGGTTGAAGCCACTGAACGCCCGGCTCAGCAGATACGGCACCAGATGCGAGGGAATCGGATCGTCGTCGACACCTCTGGACGGAATCATGTAGTTACATGTACTTTCTCCAGACGTGCTTGTCAAGGCGAAACCGGCGTCGGGGCCGGTCGTCGCGAGGAAAGGGAGTTCGACGATGGCGATCCCACTGGCTGAAATGACGCCGATCACCGGCGGTGACTACAAGCGCTTCACCGTTCGACCACTCACCGGAACATTCGGCGGGTTGATCAGCGGCATTCAGGTGGCTGATGCCATCGACGACGACGAACTCTTCGATGAGTTGCGTACGGCGTGGGTGCGCTATCAAGCGGTGTTCTTCCGCGACCAAGAACTCACCGCACAGCAGCACCTGGCTCTCGGCGAGCGTTTCGGTGAGGTGCAGAAGGAGGGCTTCTTCAAGAGTGCTGATGGCACGCCAGGTGTGTGGGTGCAGGAGTACCCCGAGATGTACCAAGGCCCTGTCAGCGACATCAATTGGCACGCCGACAGCACCTTCCGCGAGAACCCGACGCGAGGATCGCTTCTGTATGCGCTCGATGTTCCCGAAAGCGCCGGCGACACGGTGTGGGCGAACATGCACGCCGCCTACGACGACCTGGCGACGTCATGGCAGCAGTTTCTCGAGCCGCTCACGGCGATTCACGACAACACCACCAAGGGCTTGCACCGCATGCTCGACATGATGGGTGGGCCGGCGATCGCCGGTATGCGGGCGCAGCTGCCGCCTACCGAACAACCGGTCGTGGCCACGCATCCGGATTCAGGACGCAAGATGTTGTTCGTCTCTGAGCTTATGACGCGCGAAATCGTCGGGATGAGCGATCGTGAAAGCCGCGCGGTTCTCGACTTCCTCTTCGCCCATCAGGTGCGGCCGGAGTTTCAGTGCCGTTGGCATTGGGAGCCCAAGTCGTTGGCTCTGTGGGACAACTACTCCACGATTCATCGAGGGATTTTCGATTTCGGTATGACGCATCGCCTCATGCATCGGGTCTCGTTCCACGATGGTTGGCGTCCCACGCGCTAACCCCGCGTGTCCGTCAGCCAGGAGGAATTTGATCGTTTCGCAGTCTTAGAAGTCGCTGGTCGAGCCAAACGCGGCGGCGGCTCCTCCTTCGAGCAGACGCTGGTCAAGTGCGTGGACCCAGGGGCCATCAACGCCAGAAGGCGCCGCCCTTCCTGGGCGACGCCTTCTGAGGGGATGAGACGTGATCAGCTGACCAGTGAGGCAGCGTCAACGCCCGGCGGGATGAGAACCCCGTCGATGGCGTGGATCGTGCCGTTTGATGCTTTGACGTCCGCGATGACGACCTTGGCCGGCGGCGAGGTGGAGCCCGCGACGGTGATCTCGGTTCCAGCGACGGCGAACGTCACGGGGGATCCCTCGACTGTGTTGACCGGCCCGGCCTTGACGTCACCGGACACCACGTTGCCCGCAATCACGTGGTACGTGAGGATCTTCGCCAAGGTTGCCTTGTTCTCTGGCTTCAAGAGCGCGTCAAGCACGCCAGCGGGGAGTGCCGCAAACGCCGCGTTGGTGGGGGCCAGCACGGTGAAGGGGCCGGCTCCCTGGAGGGTGTCGACCAGGTCAGCAGCCTTGACCGCTGCGACAAGGGTAGTGAATTCGGGGTTCCCCGAGGCAACAGCGACGATGTTTTCGGAAGCTGAAGCTGCAGGAGTGGTCTGGACTGGGGCCGCGTCGTTGTTGTTGCTGCCGCAGGCTGTCAGTGCCATGGCAAGGGATACGACACTTGCTGCGATGAGCAGCTTGCGCGTGGACTTCATGAGCTCTCCTCGGGATGCGATTTGGTGGCGATTCGGGGGTGTAGCGCTGTCGCCTTCTTGATCATTTTCGACACTGACACGGCTCCGAAGCAGCCGCATCCTGAGGTGGTTGCGAGAGTCTTACGTCTTGTGGCACCACGCTCGCTAGAGCGCTGTCAAAGGCACGGTGGCTCGGCGTGATCGTGCCTACGCGAGGGTCATGAACAGCTTTTCGACCTGCTCGGTGGTCATGCAGTCGGTCTCGCCGGCTGCCTCGGCCCGCACACACTGCTGCAAGCCACCGGCCAGCATCTTGAAGCCGGCCCGGTCGATGGCCCGTGTAACAGCAGCGAGTTGGGTCACCACGTCTTGGCACTCTTGGCCTTCATCAAGCATGCGGATCACAGCACCGAGTTGTCCTTGTGCTCGGCGAAGGCGGACGAGTGCGGTGGCGGTTGTGCTGTCGTCGAGTCGCATGCTCACTCCTGGGGTACGGGGTTGTGGTGACGTCGGGTCGATCGGTTGTGCGGGCTGCGTCATGCACGCACCACCGATCCCAAGGCCCAACCGGCGACGAGCAGAAGCAGGATTGCCATGGCCTGCTGCAGATGTCGGCTTGAGAGCCGATTCGAATATCGGGCGCCCGCCCATGCACCAATGACGGCGGTGATGGCGAACGGAAGAATTGGCACCAGGTCGATGCCGCCGCTTGCGCGGATTGCAAGAACCGCCAGCGAGTTGATGGTGATCACGAGCAACGAGGTGCCAGCCGCATCGTGGGCCTCGAGCCCGGCAACAACGATCAGAGCCGGAACGATGAGGAATCCACCGCCCACACCAAACATGCCCGCGAGAAGTCCGACCACCGATCCGATCACTAACCAGCGTGCGTAGGTGAAGGCGCGGCACCAACTCCAGAGGGGGCAGGTCAATGCGCGTTGCACGGGTTGGTCACTCTTCTTGTGCCGCGAGGTAGCGAACATCGTGATCGAACCAATGAGCACGACGACGCCAAAAAGCGCCAGCAATACGTTGCCTGGCATCGAACGCGCCAAGTGGGAGCCCAACCAACTGGCTGGCAAGCCAAGCAGCGCGATCGTGAGACCAGCGCCCCAGCGCACGCGGCCTTCACGCGCGTGAACGGTCATTCCGGTGCTGGCCGTGGCTGCAGTGACCACGAGCGACCCGGTTGTTGCGGCGTAAGGGGTGAGGCCTAACACGCCCACGAGTACTGGCACGGTCAAGAGCGATCCTCCAGCGCCCATCGCGCCGATGACGGCACCGATCAGCAGGCCCAGGGGGAGCGCGAGGATGAGCATGGTCAGGCCACGCGTCCTGGACGCCCCTTGCGGTCGACGATGTCCAACCCCGCGCGCTGCCACGCGTTCATGCCACCGCTCAGGTTGAGCGCGTCATAGCCGTTGTTCTTCAGTAGTCGAACGACCTGGTTCGAGCGATTCCCCGACCGGCACACCACGACGACTTTGCGTTCTTTGGACAGCCTGTTGAGCCGGCCCGGAACGCTGCCAGCCGGAATGTGAGTGGCTACCGCCGCATGTCCGGCGTTCCATTCCTGCGATTCGCGAACATCGAGCAGCAGGGCTCCGTCATCGACCATTTCCTTGGCGGCTGTGGGCGTAACACCTGATCCTTTGAGGAATCCGAAGAGGCTCATACCGTCAACGCCGATCCGAACACGGCGCCGTGCTGGCCACCGACGATGCGGGCGCCGCTGGGGGCTGCCCGATCGAAGTCCTCGTCGACCTGTACCACCGGAACGCCGGCCCGCTCCAACAACGAGGCTGCGACGGCGGCACGGAAGCCAGAGCCGCAATAGATCCTCACCGTGGGGTCGAGTCCGGCGGCTGCTGCCTCGACACTGAGTTCGACGACTTCATTGATGCGCGTCGGCAAATCGTGAAGAGGCACGTGATGAACGCCCTCGATGTGGCCATCGAGCCACTCGGTCATGCGTCGGGCATCGACCACGATGACGTGTTCGTCGGCGGCCATTTGCTTCACCAGTGTGGAGAACGTGATGCGATCGAACGAGGTGATCTCATCCGGTGCGGTCGCCCAGTCGTTGGGCTCGCCGACGGCGAACGCTGCGGGTCGGTCGATCCCGATGCGGACGAGCTCGCGTTGGAAGGCAGTCACCTCGTCGGGGCTGCCGGCCAGCAAAGTGATCGGGGTGCCCCAGGGGATCAACCAGCCGAGATAGGTGATGGCGTTGCCCTCACCGTCGAAGGAGAGTGTCCCGCGCAGGTGTCCTTGTGCGAAGACCGCCCGTGAGCGTAGGTCGACGACCCACTCGCCGGCCTCGATCCGACGACGAAGTTCGGTTGCCTCGGCCCTTTGAGGCAGGCTGAGGTCGATCGGACCAGGACCAGCGGCGTTCGCCGGACCCATGTGGGCGTAGTAGGCAGGGAATGCGTCGAGGCCGGCGAGCATCTCCTCGACGAAAAGGTCTTCGTCCAAGGTGAGTGCGGGATTGCTGAGGCGTTGGTCGGCGATCACGCTCGAGGTGGCTGTGGTGGCCGTTGCACTGCAGAACGAACCAAACCCGTGCGTCGGAAGCACATCGACTGCGTCGTCGAGTTCGGAGGCGAGCCGGCGAACCGAGCGCCACTGGTCGTGCGCCAGTTGGTCGGTGTAGGCAGGGCCAAGAAGGTCTGGCCGGCCGACGCTTCCGTGCAGCATGGATCCGCCGGTGAAGACAGCTTCATCGTTGCCGTTCACCATCGCCACATACGACATGTGGTGAGGCGTGTGACCGGGCGTGTGAACCGCTCGCACGGCGAAGCGTGCACCATCAGTCGCGTCTGCCGCAAAGACCGTGTTGTCATGGGCCGCGAGACGGTCGTAGTTCACCTCGACATCGCCAGGAACGATGTAGCCCGCCCCGGTGACGCGTGCCAACTCAAGGCCACCGGTGACGTAGTCGTTGTGGATGTGTGTCTCGATCACTAGTGCGATCCGAAGGTCGTGCTCGGCGGTTAGAGCGAGCACCCGATCGATGTCGCGCTGGGGGTCGATCACGACGGCGACGCCGTCGACTGCGGCAACGTACGAGCGGTCACCGAGGTTGACGGTGTCGAGTACGAACACGTTGAGGTCGCGCGTCGTCGCGCCGTGCGTTGCGGACGTCAGGGTGGTCATGATGCGGCTCCATGCGGACGGGGTGCGGGTGGGTGAGCGGTGGTGCTGACTACTTGCAGGTGCAGCGTTCGGCCGGCGTGACGGTGGCCAGCACCTGATCGGCGTGGGCGCCGCAACCGGACCAGGTGACCTGTCCGCAGCGGTTGCATTTGGCGGGGTAGCACATGTGGTGTCTCCTTTTGGTGAGCGTGTGTGCGGGGAGTGAAGAAGGGTTGGACCGGCTCAACTGACGACGCTGCCGCCAGCGGCAGCCCACTGCTGAATGCCGCCCTGCAGGTCGTAGAGCGAGGTGAAGCCCTCGGCTGACATGCGGTTGGTGGCCACGCCCGACCGATTGCCGGAGCGGCAATAGACGAAGTACTTGGCTGACACGGGCAGTTGCTTGACCTGGGTGTCGAAAGTGCTGGCTTCGATGTCGATGTTGATGGCGTTCGGCAGATGGCCTGCGGCGAACTCCTGAGGCGTCCTGACGTCAATCACCTTCACGTCTGATTGGGCCGCGAGGGTGATGGCCTCTTTGGCACCGACGTCGGTGACGCCTCCGCCACCGTTGGAACACCCGGTGAGGGCGAGCAGCGGAACGAGCAATGCGGTCGCAATCGCGAGTTGCTTGCGAGGGAGTACTTCATGGGTGATTGGCATGTGAGCAATATACCCCCGGGGGTATCCAAAAAGCAAGGCTGGGGTGGTGTCCAGGGGTGTGAGGCGGTCGGTCCGGTCGGGTCAGATGGCGCGATTGGGTGTGTCGGTGTCATGGGTCTCGACCACCATGAACACCGCACCCGCGGGATCGATCAGGCCGGCCATGCGGCCAAACGGCGTATCAAACAGGGGCATCGCCACCTGGCCGCCAGACGCAAGCGCCGCACTGGCGGCGGCTTGGGCATCACTGACGCCGAAATAGACGAGCCAGTGAGCCGGAAGTGCTTCGTTGCCAAACATGTCGCCGATGCCGCCGAGCGCGACGCCGTCGGCGGGGAGTTCGAAGGCTTGGTACTCCGGTGGTGCGCCGTTGACTGACGTGTGGGTGAAGTCGAAGACCGATGTATAGAACTGCCGAGCGCGATCGGGATCGGGTGAGTGAAGGTCTCCCCACACCATGCCGCCAGGCTGGTTCACCAACGCGGCCCCGATGTGATCCCGTGCCTGCCAGATCGCAAAGGTGGCGCCGGTGGGATCGTGGGCGATCGCGAAGCGACCGAGTGCTCCCACTTCATGCGGACCGATGAGAACCGTGCCGCCTGCAGCGGTGATCTGTCGCGCAGCTTTGTCCGCATCATCCGATGCGAAGTAGAGCGTCCATACCGATGTGGCGCCGTAGTCCTGGAGGGCCATCCCCGCGATCGCATGACCCTCGATTTGAGCGACGTAGTAATGCGGCCAGGGATCCACCTGGCTGACAAACGTCCAGCCTAGGACGGCTCCGTAAAAGGAGAAGGCGATGTCGAGATCGGGAACAGTGATGTCGGCCCAACACGGAACGCCGGTGGGCCACGGGGAGGTTCTGGTGTGCATCTTGATATTCCACCGCACGCGACCGACATTGCCCTGTCATTGACGAGGTGGATTTGTTCATGTCGATGACCGCCACGAATTCAACGGCGGCGAAGCCACCACACGAAAAAGAGTCCGAGACCGTTGATGGCCCAATGGAATGCCATGGGCGCGAGCAGGCTGTCGCTCCAGATGCGCAGCATGCAGAAGATCACGCCTGCCACCGTCGTTCCGACTACTGAAACGAGAACGACGATCCCTCGCGCGCGTTCATGACGCTCGCCCAATGACTCCGCGATTCCTACGTTGGATTCATGCCAGGTGATGGCGGGCAAAACGTGCCACACGCCAAACACGAGCGATGAGACGGCGACCGCCATCACCGTTCCTGACGCGAGCAGAACATCGGCGTAGATGACCGCTCTGAAGGCAGTTTCCTCGAGCAGCACAGTGCCCAACGGCACTTCAACGAGTGCGTGCTTGGCTACGACCGAACCAGTGCGTCCGCTGAGTCGATCGTCTTCGAAGAATCGACGAGTGGAGGGGATCGATAGGCCTATGAGATAGATGGCGAACACAAGCGCGATCGTCCCGGCGCCCCAGAGAGCCCCGCGCAGGAGCGAGCTTCGACCCAAACCGAGTTCGTCCCACGACAGCCCGGAGGCGAGCCCGATCGCCAAGATGATCGCTGCTCCCACCACGCACGTGCGCAAGTACCAATGGGTCCGCCACCGGTGGTTGAGCAGATTGATCAGCAGTAGCACCGCGAGGACGGCCACCAGCACGACAACAGACACGCCACCATCATCGCCCGCCAAGTGGCTCGGGGGCGGGAATGGTCAGTTGAACAGAGCCGACTGCCCCTGGCTGCTGTTGAACATCGTCTTGCCATCGTGTCCAACTCCAGGGACGACGACCTGACGCTGCGAGTTGTAGACGCCGGTCCCGAGCACAGGCCCTAGGGCCGCGAAGTAGTTCTGGCCGCGCACGAGCCGGTTCAGGCCTTCCCACCGCGCTCCACAACTGGTGTCGAGTGCGCTGTCCTGCAGGGTGTCGGCTCCGCCGAGTAGGTACGTCACCCGACTCGTCGCGTATTGCGATCGAATGGTTGAGGTAGTGGTGGCAGCGACGTAGGGGTTGAGCCGTTGCAAGCCGTACTTGTAGCGGTCGTACGACGAGCACTTCGACACCTCACTCGACGTGAGGGCGCGCAACGCACCGCCGACCGGTCGCAAACTCGTGAGATAGAGGTACGACGAGGGGTTCGCGACGACATAGGAGCGGGCGACACCGGGCGTTGCTGCCGCGCTCAGGTGGGTAGTGGCCGCGTAGCGGTTCGTGAACTGCCCACCGGCGCTGTGGCCGGCCACCACGACTCTGGCCAATGAGGGAAAGAGCCCGGGCTCGGTGATGTGTTGAATCATCGCGTCGATCACGTCGTAAGAACTAGCGGTCCAAGCCCGCGGGTACGGCGAAGTGAGGGAGGCGTCACCTTGCTTCCAGCCACCGTCAGACCAGTACATAGCCGAGTCGTTCGATGCTGCGGCGTCGTCCTTCGTGATGAATCGCGGAGCCACCACGAGTGTGCTGCCTCCGACGCCGGCGGCTTTGGCCGACAAGAGCGTGTAACGCGCGTAGTCGCAGGAATTCCGGCTGTCGCCGTGCACCATGATGACCACCGACGTCACGATCGAACTCGCACCGTCGATGCTGCCGTTACCGCAGTAGGCCACTGTCTGTGTCACGTTGGTACGCGTCATGCCCCAGAGGCGATCAGTGGCAACGCTGCCGAGTGCGGTCGCCGATGGCGAATCAATCGTGGGTAGCGCTGAGACCCGGGCCGACGGGACGACGCCGAGGGTGGCTGCGATCACCGCGACGACGATCGCGACGAGAGTCACTTCGGTCACTGCAGCGCGTGAATGGCTCGAGCCCATGGGTTGATCTCCTCACATCAGGTAGCAACCCATGGATCGTTTGCTCGAAGATCGATCTTGAGAATTGGGGACGCGCGTTGCCCCGAGCGGACTAACAGTGGATGAACTATTCACCCGAACGGGCCATTTAGAACCTAAATCCGGGCTAAACCCTTGAGTGGCGGAGGCGGGGGCGAGAGGGTTCCCCCTGTCCGACCCTCTAGCCCGGGCGCCAAGCACGATCGTCGTGGCTGCCGGGTCGGACGTTTCGATAGGACTCGCTGACACTCAGCCGATCCTGCTTCTTCCCCCGTGTGCATGTTCTTGAGGAGTCGTTGAATGTCTGAGTCGCGCCGCCGCCAGGTCTGGGTGCGGACGTGGGGTGACTCCGCGTCCGAGAGCGTCAAGGCGTCCTTCTCGACTCGTCGAGTGCCACGCGAGGCGATGCGGACGCTGGTTGGTGGGGCAGTTCGACCGCGTCCGGGCGACCTGGTCTTGGCATCGATCGCCCGTCTGGGCCAGCACCGCAAACTTGAGACAGCTGAGGGCCGCCGGGCATTCCTGCACCTCGGCGACCAGATCGTGGTCGTCTATGGCGATCGTTATGCGCCTGACCAATACGAGTCGCACGTACCGAGCAATCTCGGCCCAACGCAACTGGTGGCATCCGGTGGAATCGCTTCGTCGATGATCAGTCGGAGCCAGGACGTGCGGTCAGCCACCGACATCACTCCCATCGCGCTCATCGGTGACGAGCGCGGGCGTCCGCTGAACCTCGCCGACTTTGCCCTTGATCCTGACCGGTTGGCACCGACACGCCCCCGCACCATCGCGGTCGTGGGTACCTCAATGAACTCGGGCAAGACCACAACGATTCATTACCTCGCTCATGCTCTGGCCCGGGCCGGTGTGCGTCCCGGTGTCACGAAGGTGACGGGCACGGGTTCGGGGGGTGACTACTGGGTCATGCTCGATGCGGGTGTTCACCAGATGCTCGACTTCACCGACGCCGGTTTGGCCTCGACGTACCGGCAGCCGATGGACGTGATCGAGCGTGCCATGAGCACGCTGCTGACCGAACTCACGCTCAACGGGTGCGGGGTAAGGCTCGTTGAGGTGGCGGACGGCATCTTCCAGAGCGAGACCTCGCGGTTGGTGGCCTCTCCGCTGTTCTCCGAACAGATCGACGCTGTCATCTTCGCTGCCGGCGACGCGATGGGGGCCTACGCCGGTGTCACCCACCTCAAATCGATGGGTTTCGACGTGCTCGCCGTGTCAGGAAAGCTGACACGTTCGCCGCTGGCGGTCCGCGAGGCTGCTGAGGCGACCGGTCTACCCGTTCTCGGGATCCCGGAACTCTCTGATCCCGTGATCGCAGCGCAGTTGCTCGGCGTCGAACTGCCACCGACCGTGGAGCAGGGCGAGGACGATGCACTCCCTTCGCCATGGTCCGAGACCGATCTCTTTCAGCAGGTCATGGCGGGTGGTCTTCCCGCACCCGACCCCGAGCAGCGTGTCGACGCTCGTTCGCCGTTCGAGCCTGACGCGGTCGATCCTGATTCCGTTCGGTGGGAGCACGTCACCACCATCGATCTCAATGCGTTGACGACGACAGAATCGGCATGAGTACGGCGGCTCCTGCACCCGTCACCGCTGGCGACCTGATGGCGCTTCGGCGGCGTGACATCGCCGTAGTCCTCATGCTCGGCCTAGCGCAGGCCGTAGCAATCGCTGGATTCCTCATCATGCTCATTGTGACGATCGACGCGCTCGCGCTGAGACCGTCATCGATCAGCGTGGGCCCCAAGAGCATGACCGGACGCCTGGTGGCGCTGGCGATCATTGCCGTCATCACCGGCGTGATCCGAGGAGCCGAGTTCGCGATCTGCGAGCGCATCGGCTATCGCGTCGTGCGCGACCTTCGGATGCGTATGTACGGGCACTTGCAGGGGATGCTTCCCTCGCAGATTCAAGGTCGATCGCGCGGTGGCTTGGTGCTGCGCTTTGTCGGTGACCTGTCGATGCTGCGTACCTGGATCAGCCGCGGGTTGCTTGGCGGCATGGTCGCCGTGATTGTCATCATTGGTGCAACGCTTGTGATCATGGTGCTCAACGTGTGGCTCGCACTCACGATGATCGCCGTGATGGCCGCGGGCTCTGCGGTCTCGCTGGCCGCCGGGCGCCCCATGAGGCGAGCCACGCGGACAATGCGTCGGCGCCGCTCGTTGCTCACCAGCAACATCGACGAGCAGATGAACGTGCTGCCAGTGGTGCAGGTGTTCGGCCGTAACGGGGGAGAGTTTGCCCGGCTTGAGCGGCAAAACGAATCGCTGAATCGTTCGCTCGTGATCGTGGCGCGTCTGCGCGGGCGCTTGCGTGGAATCTCGACCACAAGCGGCCTTCTGGTGACGGTCGCGGTTTTGGCCGTCGGAATCGTCGAGGTCAATGCCGGCAAGGCCACGATCGGACTCGTCGTCGCCACCATGACGGTCTCGCGCATCCTGAACGGTCCGATTCGTGCTCTCGGCCTGGCCCACGACTACTGGCAACGTTCACGTGTCTCCGAGCGCAAGCTCGTCGACTACTTCAATAGTGCGAGCACGGCGAGCACCGACACCGGATCCGCGCGACTCACCGCGCGGCGGGGCCGCATCGAGTTCACCGATGTCTGCGTGCCGGGCCGGCTCGCAGGGGTGACGGCAACGGCCGAACGAGGCCAGCTGATCGCCATCACCGGCCCGGGCGGCGCAGGCAAGAGCACGCTGCTGTCGATCGTTGCGCGGCTGGTTGATCCGGTCAGCGGTTCGGTGTCGATCGACGGTCAGGATCTCGGGTCGACTCGGCGTTTCAGCGCGGCCGGGTCAGTGGGTTTCGTGAGCAGCGACCTTCCCCTGATGCGTGGCAGTTTGCGACGCAATTTGACTTACCGTCACCCGAAGGCCACGGCCGACGAGGTGATGCGGGTGATGGCGCAGACGGGGCTCGACGATGTGGTGGCTGACCTGCCCGATGGCCTGGACACCTGGATCATCGAGGGCGGACGCAATCTGTCGGTGGGTCAACGGCAACGCGTGTCGTTGGCTCGCGCGCTCATGGGCAACCCGATGGTCCTGCTGCTCGACGAGCCGACGGCGAACCTCGATCCCGCGACGAGCTCGGTGATCCACGACGTCATCGTTCGCCACCAGGGCACCGCCCTGCTGGTGTCGCACGATCCCAACGAGCTCGCTTTGGCTGATCAGGTGTGGTTCATGAAGGACGGCGTGCTGACCGACGTCGTCGCCGGCGAGGAGTACCGCGACCAGTTGTGGCGCAAGACGACGCAGGAGGGGTCATGGATTCGTCAACCTTCGAGCTGACTGCGTCGTCGCCGTCAGGCGATCACCCGCTGAAGTATCTGGCCTTCGTTCCCGCGAGCGCGCCGCTTACTCCACCGTTGGTGTTGGTGCATGGCAACAACCGCGCATCGGCACGGCTCTTTCGGGCTTTCCTTCCGCTCGCGGCGCAGTACAACATTCCCCTCATCGCTCCGCGCTTCTCGCGCAACCGCTTCCCCAGCTACCAGCAGTTGGCTGGCGAGGCCGGGCCTTACGCAGCGCGGACGGCGCTCGACGTCGCTTTGGATGACGTGCAGACGACGCTTGGTATCAACACCGAGCTCGTTGATCTCATGGGCTTCTCGGGCGGTGCCCAGTTCGCGCACCGGTACGCCATGGTGGCCTCGGATCGAGTCGTACGTGTGGTGGCCGCATCTGCGGGTTGGTACACCTTCTTGGATGCCGAGCGACCGTTCCCGAGGGGGAGCGCGGCGCTTGAACCGGATCCTCGCCACGCGGTTGACGCAGCGGCGTTCCTGAGGATCCCAATCCTGGTGCTGGTGGGTGAACGGGACACCTTGGTCGACGAGAGCCTCAGGTCGTCGGCATGGCTGGTTCGACAGCAGGGCGCCAACCGCGTTGAGCGCGCCGGTCGCTGGGTTCAGCATCTGCAGGAGACAGCCGCGTTGGCCGATGTCGCCCCGCGCGCGAAGCTGGACACGATGGTTGGGGTGGGTCACTCGTTAGCCGAGGCCATCGGCGAGGGCAATCTGGTGGGTCGCACGATCGAGTTCTTGCACCCGTTGGCAATTTCGGCTGCAGCGCGACCATCCAGCGATCCTGACGAGGTGCGCGCATGAGACGCGAGACCTGGGCCATCGGAGCCCTGGTGGGAGTGCTTGTCGCTGCCGGGGTCGCGGTGGGCGTCAGAGTGGTGGACAACGGTGCATTCGCTGGCCCTCCCTCGATTCAGGAGAACGTCACCGCAGCTGACCCCGGCGGACTGACGATCCAATGGCTCGGCGACATGATGCTCGGTGATGCAGCTCAGAAGGTGCTGGCGACGAACGGTTACGACTGGGCCCTGAGTCAGGTGGCGAGCAAGGTGGCAGCAGACGTCGTCATCGCCAACGCCGAGTCGCCCATCACGCTCTCGACTGAGCCCTGGGGGCCCGACAAGCCCTACAGCTACCAGGCGTCACCGGCTGCGGCGAAGGCGATGGCAGATGCGGGCATCGACATCGTGAGCCTGGCCAACAATCACGCGATGGATCGTGGCCCTGCGGGGTTGGCCGACACTAAGGCCAACTTCGAGAAGGTGGGAATTAGTTCGTTCGGCGCGGGCGATACCATCGACACCGCGCGCGAGCCGATCATGATCCGTACGAAAGGCCGCACCGTTGCGGTCCTCGGCTTCGGTGAGTATTTCGGGCGGGCCAGCAGCGCCAGTGAGCGTCGACCAGGTGTGGTGGTGATGGGTCCGCAGACCATCGATGATGGTTTCGCCAGGGCCAAGGCCGCCGGCGCCGACGACGTCGTCGCTTTTGTTCACTGGGGTGACAACTATCAGGACGTGAACGAAGCCCAGCGCTCGATGGCCCCTCTGTTCGCCAAGGCCGGATACCGCATGGTGGTGGGTTCCGGTCCGCACATCGTGCAACCGATCTCGGTCGTCAACGGCATGCCGGTGGTCTACAGCCTTGGCAATTTTGTGTTCGGCGCCAACGGCCGATTCACGAAGTTCAACAAGCAAGGGTTCGGCCTCATGGCGACGACGCAGTTTCACGATGATGCGACGATCACGATGACCTTGCGCTGCATCAACACAGACAACGACACGGTGGCATTCCAGCCCCGACCGTGCAGTGCCACTCAGGCAGCCGACTTCCTGCCCACGTTAAACCCCGGCATCACGGTCAAGGGAGACGTCGGGACGCTGAAACTTCCGGCCCGCTGAGGGCTACCACGTTGATGTCGTCGACCTGACATAGAGCCGCCAGCCAACTCAGGCTAACAAGATTCGCGGTCCTTGAACGATCAGATCGAGAACAGTCTTCGCGTGGGGCTGCACGGCCGTACTGGTGTCAACGCCCCGATCGTGCTTGCTGTCAGGCGCCGATCACATCATCGAGTGCGTCTTGCCATTCGCGAGCATCTGTCACCTTCACCGAGAGCTTGCGGTGGTCGGTCAAGTCGATGTCGACATCACCGCCGCCACCGGGACGCGACGACACGTGGATGTCGGCGACTTCATCGGCCGGCAGTCGGAAAGCATCGAAGCCGAATCGGCGTGAGTGCTCGCTGGGCACCCAGATGATGCCTTCGTCGGTGAGTTCGAGGGTGCCGTCCATGAAGCCGCCCCATTCGCTGGCTGCGTGCACGTTCACCTGCGGTTCGAGTTCTTCGACGATGGTGCGCTCGCTGCGCGTGAGATCGAGCACGACCGGGCCGCTCACGCGCCACCCGGCAATCTGCGGTACCGCCGGCTCTGACGTGGGGCGCTCCGGGCCATTCTTTCCACGGCGTTCCTTCATGGATCGACCCTGGCACGGACCGATTGCGCCAGGCCAGTGCCAGCCGACGTGTCGTTCACGAATCGGTCACGCTTGTGAGGCGACCAGGCGCTGGGGTGGCTCTCGCCGGGGGATTTGGCCCCGGACGGGCCCAGATCGTCGAACTTTTGAATTCCTTTGGTGCCGGGGTGCCGTGACCATGGCCGGTGTGCGTACACTTAGTGGCGGTTGCAGTTGCGGTTTCACGATCGATATTCGAACACCCGCGATGTGATGGCGGGTTCTTCTTGTTTCCGCCTCATGGGCAGGTTAAGGACGACGGCAGCAGCCCGAGCGCACGAGGTGTGCGCTCGTTTCGTCCCACAAGGAGACAAAGAACATGGCACAGGGCACCGTTAAGTGGTTCAACGCTGAAAAGGGTTTCGGATTCATCGCTCAGGGCGATGGCGGACCGGACGTTTTCGTCCACTTCTCCGCAATTGCTTCCGATGGCTACCGCTCACTCGATGAGAATCAGGCTGTCGAGTACGACGTCACGCAGGGTCCGAAGGGCCCGCAGGCGGAGAACGTCCGCGCGATCTGATTCAACGTTGACGCGAAAGGCCCCGACTTCGGTCGGGGCCTTTCGTCCGTTGAGGGGGCAATTCACGTCTCCCGGGACATAGACGGTGATACCCCTGGGGGTATAGTGAGGGTGTTGGATATAACTGACCGGAAGGACGTGACGGCATGGCTACCATCCCGCTGACGCAAGACACCTTTGAGGCGAGCGTTGATCAAGGCGACATCGTGCTGGTCGACTTCTGGGCGGAATGGTGTGGACCGTGCCGCCAGTTCGGGCCCGTGTTCGAGGCAGCTTCGGTAGCCCATCCCGATGTGGTGTTCGGCAAGGTCGACACCGAGGCGGAGCAGTCTCTCGCGGCCGCGGCCGGAATTTCGTCCATCCCCACCTTGATGGCCTTTCGTGAAGGTGTCTTGGTTTTTTCGCAGCCAGGTGCACTGCCTGCCGCGGGACTGGAACAGGTGATCGCCGGCGTCCGCGGTCTCGACATGGTGCGGGTGCACCAAGAGGTGGCCGCTGAATTGGAAGCCGAAAAGGCCGCCGGATCCGCATCCGCATGACCAGGCGGGTGTCCAAGGTTGGGCACGTCGTCGCTCGAGCCACCAACCGCTCGCTCACCTGCGTTCAGGAGCACTCATGGCGCGTGTCGTAGTTCTGGGAGCCGGGATCTCCGGCCACACCTCTGCCCTGCACCTTCGTCGGATGCTCGGCAAGGAGCATCAGATCGTCGTCGTGACGCCGAATTCCTTGTGGAACTGGATCCCGTCCAACATCTGGGTCGGCGTCGGCAAAATGACGACCGACCAGGTGACGTTCCCCCTGGCACCCATCTATGCGCGCAAGGGGATCGAGTTCCATCAAGCGCTCGGCGTGGCGATCCACCCGGAAGGGGACGCTGACGGGCGCGGTCCGTACGTCGACGTCACGTACACGGATCCGACCAGATCGGGTCAGAGTGGCACTCTCGACTACGACTATCTGATCAACGCCACGGGGCCCAAGCTCAACTTCGCTGCCACACCGGGCCTCGGGCCTGACGGCCACACGGTGTCGGTGTGCACCCCCGGTCACGCGACACAGGCTGCGCACGACTTCCAGCGTGTCATCGAACGCCTGCAGGCTGGCGAGCGCCAGACCCTGGTCGTCGGGATCGGTCACGGCACCTGCACATGTGAGGGCGCTGCGTTCGAGTACGCCTTCAACGTCGAGCACGAGTTGCGACGAGCAGGTGTTCGCGAGCTGGCCGAGGTGGTTTATCTGACCAACGAGCACGAGCTTGGAGATTTCGGCGTCGGTGGAATGACATTTACCCAAAACGGTTTCGAGACGACTAGCAGGATTTGGACCGAGTCGCTGTTCCGCGAACGAGGTGTCCACGCCATCGTGCAGGCGCACATCGAGAAGGTGGAGGACGGCGTCATTCACTACGAGCAACTCGACGGCACCCGCAGCACGTTGGCGTTTGATTTCGCCATGCTGCTGCCGCCGTTCCGCGGCGCAGACATGAAGGCGTTCGATGCCCAGGGCGCAGACATCAGCAGTGAGTTGTTTGCACCGAGCGGATTCATGAAGGTCGATGCCGACTATGCGCCCAAGCCGTACGCCGAGTGGCGCGCCGAGGACTGGCCCAGCACCTACCGCACGCCCTCGTACCCGAATGTCTTCGCGGTGGGCATCGCGTTCGCACCGCCCCACCAGATCTCGGAGCCGCACACCAGCCCGAACGGGACTCTCATCGCCCCCTCGCCGCCGCGAACGGGTATGCCCTCTGGGGTGATGGGCAAGGCCGCGGCCCTGACCATCGTCAACATGATTCGTCAGGGCGCCGGCGCCGAGCCCCACCGGGCCAGCATGGCCACCATGGGTGCCGCGTGTGTGGCCTCCGCCGGCACCGGCCTGCGCAAAGGCACGGCCGCCGCGATGACGATGTATCCGGTCGTCCCCGACTTCCAGCGCTACCCCGGCAGCGGTAGGAGCGCGAAGGACACGTTCGGTGAAATCGGCCTGGCCGGGCACTGGATGAAGGCAATGCTGCACTACCTGTTCATCTATAAGGCCAAGGCTCGACCTGGCTGGTTCCTCATCCCTGAATGATCTGCGGCAAGGCCCTTCAACTACGAGGAGTCCCATGGACGACACCGATAGCAACATCGCGAAGGCACCCCTCCCGACCTCGAAGACGCTGCGCTCGCGTAGCAGCCTTCCCGTGCAGGCCTGGCGGTTCGCGGTGCTGAATCTGCGCATGGTCAAGATGATCCGCAAGGGCGACCACTGATGATCGTGAGGAATCGAAGGTCGGGGGAGTGACGTTGAAGGTCGTGGTCGTCGGAGGCGTGGCCGGTGGAATGTCGGCGGCTGCACGATTGCGCCGACTCGATGAGTCCGCTGACATCGTCGTCCTTGAGCGCGACGACTACGTGTCGTTTGCCAACTGCGGCTTGCCGTACCACATCGGTGGTGACATCGAAGAGCGAGAAGCGTTGCTGCTGCAGACTCCGCAGAGTTTGAAGGAGTCGCTGGCTCTAGAGGTCCGCACCGGTCATGAAGTCGTCTCGATCGATCGCGTCGCCCACACGGTGTCGGTGCACGAACGAGCCAGTGGCCGCAACTACGTCGAGCCCTACGACAAACTCGTACTCGCCACCGGCGCTTCGCCGCTGCGTCCGCCGCTGCCAGGCATCGATCACCCGTGCATCCTCACCCTGCGCTCGATTCCCGACATGGACGAGATCATCGCCGTGCTCGATGCAGGTGCATCGTCGGCCGTCGTCATCGGTGGTGGCTATATCGGGCTGGAGATGACTGAGGCGTTACGGCACCGTGGTTTGCACGTCACGTTGGTCGAGGCGCTGCCTCAGGTGATGGCCGTCATCGACCCCGAGATGGCCCAACATCTTCAGGATCACCTCGTCGACCATGGCGTGCGCCTGCTGCTGTCGACGCGTGCCGCCGCATTCAATGACGATCACGGCCAAGTCGTTGTCGATCTGGAATCGGAGCAGATCACGACCGATCTGGTGGTGCTCGCTGTGGGCGTGCGCCCTGAAAGCCGGTTGGCTAACGAAGCCGGTCTTGCATTGTCTGAGCGCGGTGCCGTCATCGTTGATCAGCACATGATGACGTCGGATTTGGATGTGTACGCAGTGGGTGATTCGGTACAGGTGACCGACACCGTCACAGGTGAGCCCGGCGTGGTTCCGCTGGCTGGCCCCGCGAACCGTCAAGGCAGGGTGGCCGCGGATCACATCGCCGGTCGACCGTCGACATACACATCGACGCAGGGCACCGGCATCGTGAAGTTGTTCGAACTGACGGCGGGAATGACGGGCGTGACCGAGACGCGGTTGAAACAACTCGGGCGCGATTATCGCAAGGTGCACGTGCACCCCAACGGACATGCCTCGTACTACCCGGGCACGCACCCGATGCACTTGAAGGTGTTGTTCGACCCGGTCGATGGCCGGTTGCTAGGGGCACAAGCCGTCGGCGTTGATGGCGTCGACAAGCGCATCGACGTCCTTGCCGTCGCTCTGCGGGCACAGATGACGATCGAGGATCTTGAACACCTTGAACTCGCGTACGCGCCGCCCTATGGATCGGCCAAGGATCCGGTCAACATGGCCGGATTCGTCGGTAGCAATGTGCGGCGGGGGGATGTGGCACTTTGGTATGCCGAGGAGTGGCCCAACATTCCTGAGGGCACGGTGCTGCTCGACGTGCGCAGCCCGGCGGAGAACAACCTGTGGTCGATCCCCGGGTCGTTGCTGATCCCGTTGAAGGAGTTGCGCGCGCGGGTGCACGAGATACCGGTGGGTGCCAACGTGTTGGTCTATTGCCGTTCGGGCTTTCGGTCGTATCTCGCGCAACGCTTCCTGGTGCAGAGCGGGTGGCCCTCGGCGCGCACGTTGGCCGGTGGCGAGTTGACGTTCCGCGCGGTGCATCCTGACGGCAGTGCCGGGTGGTTGGAGTACCCAGTGGTCACCTACGCGGAGGATCAACTCGCGGCACGACAGTCGGTGCGTGCGGCGAGGGCCAGCGCCGGCGTCAGAACTGCAAGTCCATAGCGAACCTGCCTGCCTCAGGGTGAGCGGGCGTCTAGGGTCGCCTCTTCGCGGTCGATGTTTGCGTCGGCCCTTTGATGGTGCTGCCGCCGACGTGGAGGACGTGTGACTGAGGTTCTCGACACGTCGCTGGAGGAGGGCGTCTATCGACTGCGCTGGTATGCCGCAGCCGCGCTGACGTTTGCTGCACTGATGGACCTGATCGATACCACGATCGTCAACGTCGCACTCCCGACCATCCAGCGCGACCTTCAGGCCAGCGGTACCCAGCTTGAGTGGGTCGTCTCGGTCTATCTGTTGGCGTTCGCCTCCACGCTGATCACGTCGGGCCGGATCGGGGACCGGATCGGGCGACGCAAGACGTTCCTCTTCGGTGTCGTCGGTTTCGGTGTCGCCTCACTGTTTTGTGGAGTCGCTCAATCGTCGGAGCAACTGATCTTTGCGCGGATCTTCCAAGGCATCTTCGCGGCAGTGGTGGCGCCACAGGTGTTAGCGACGTTTCGAGTGATGTTCACCGGCAAGGAGCGCGGCCGTGCGTTCGCCATCTACGGCGCGATGGCCGGTTTCGCATCGGCGATCGGGCTGCTGCTCGGTGGCGTACTCACCGATGCCGACCTCTTCGGTCTGTCGTGGCGCACCATCTTCATCGTCAACGTGCCCATCGCGATGATCACGTTCGTGGCGGCCGTGTTCACCGTGCCTGAGTCGCGACGCACGAACCCGCCGCGCCCTAACATCGTCGGCACCCTCATCCTCATCTCGGCGCTGATCGCCATCGTGTATCCACTGCTCGAGGGGCGAAGTTTGGGCTGGCCGTTGTGGTGCTGGCTGCTCTTGGCCTATGGCCCATTGGCGATCGTGTTGCTTGCGGCGGTTGATTCGCGACGGGTATCAGCAGGTATCGCGCCCATGGTGCCCATCGAACTGTTCAAGGTGCCGGCGTTCTTGGCGGGCACCACGCTGTATCTCACGTTGGGTGCCGGCTTGATCGGCTTCTTCTTGATCTGGGCGCTGTGGCTGCAGATCGGGCAGGGATTCTCGCCGACCCATGCAGGGTTGACGACGATCTCCTTCAGTATCGGGGCGCTGTTTACCGCCGGCATTTCGGTCAAACTGGCGAGTCGCTACGGGCGATTGGTGCTGGCCGTCGGCTCGCTGTGCATGGCCGGCGGATTCACGTTGTCTCGCGAGGCCGCGCTCCACGCCACTACGCCGGTCGACACTCAGGCATTGATCCCGGGCCTGATGATCGCTGGTGCAGGGCTTGGCCTTTTGATCGTGCCGCTGATCAATGTGGTGCTGTCAGCAGTGCCGCGCGAGACCGCAGGCGAGGCTTCGGGTGTGTTCAACACCGCGCAGCAACTGGGCGGCGCGGTGGGTGTTGCCATCGTGGGCACTGTGTTCTTCAACGCTCTGAAGGGCGGCGTGACGTCGGCGTTCAGCCAGAGCGCGCTGTGGATCATCGGCTTCTTCCTGCTGTGTGCAGTGCTCTCGATGATGCTGCCCAAGACCGCCGTCACCGACGCCGGTCACTAGCGCAACAGGCGCAGCTCCTTGGCGTTCTTCGTGACGGTCAGTCGGGTCGGCAGACATGTGTGCGGTGGGCGATGCGCACGATACGAATCGTCGGACTCGCGTCCTCCATCATGAAGAGCACGCGGTAGGCGCCGACACGCGCAGACCTGAGTCCCGCGAAATCGCCCACCAGTGATCTGGAGACGCGCTCGGGGTTGGTGGCCAGCCCGTCTGCCAAAAAGGTGACTATCGCGATGGCTGCCTTCGACGGAAGTCGATCCAATCCGCGCTTCGCCTCACCGGTGAGCGTCACCCGCCAGGGCTTGGACGGATCGGTCACAGCCCAAGTTCTCGGCGCACGTCGTCTAGGTCATAGACACCACTCTTCGGTGACTTCGCTCTGGCTTCTGCGAGAGTCTCGGCGATGCCTGGTTGCGACAGCCAGAATGCAGTTTCGGTGAGCGACTCGAAGTCGTCGACCGCCAGGAGAACCGCGGCTGGATTGCCATGGCGAGTAATTGTGACTTGCTCGTGCGTTGATTCGACCTCATCAACGAGCCCCGACAGTTCGATAGACATCAACTCGCCAGCGCCGCGCTAACCGTTGCGAACGGACGAGGCGGTCACGCAAAGTGCGAAGGCGGGCTGTACGGCTGGCTCTTCGGTCGCTAAACGTCATGCCGCACAGCAGCGACGCTGAAGAAATTCACTTCAGGGTGATGAAGAACTTCATTCCGCGGGTCCAGGCTTTGGCGCCCTTCTTGGCACCTTCCTTGGCCAGCACCTTTCCGGTGCCGATGCCGTGGGCGACCTTGGTGCCGACGTCATCGGACCATCCGGTCACTCCGCCAAGCGCCTTTGCCTGACCGTTCTGCAACTTCTTCGTGAAGGTCTTCGGGATGCCAGCCAGGCGCAGACCCGCAAGGGCGTTGCTCCCCACCGTCACCCCGGTGCCCTCGATCGACTTCAGACTGAACCGGTAACTGCGCAGCAGCACGCCGGGCGTCGGGTCTTCGGGTGCGTGTTCAACCCGAGGAGTCGCAGGTGTGGGGCTCTTCGCTCGCGTCACTCGAGGCGCGGGCCTCGTGGTGGTCGTGGTCTTGGCGGTCACTGTCTTGGTTGTCGCCATGTCCTCAACTCCCTACGTCTCTTCCACCGTACTCAGACACGGTCGGTGAGCACAGGGTTTCAGCGGTGGACCAAGGTCCTGACTTTGCTCTGCGCAAGCGATTCCGGCTGGTGAGGCCGATGGACAGGGCCCTGACTGCCGTGCCCCAGCGGGCATCACCTCGACCTGAGACAGTGAGGGTCACGTTACGTCGCACGGGGGAGTGAAAGGACCACATGAACGAGCTCACACTGGGCGTTGTCGGCAAGTCCAGTAAGAAGGATGAGCATCGGGTGGCCATTCACCCGAGGCACTTTGATCGCATCGACAAAGACGTGCGTGAGCGCCTCTTCGTCGAGCACGGTTATGGGGAACCATTCGGCGTCAGCGACGGCGATATCGCTGCGCTCGTGGGCGGCATGGTCAGTCGCGACGAGTTGATCGCCGCTTGCGACATCGTGCTAATGCCCAAGCCGCTGGTCAGCGATGTCAAAGATCTACGCGATGGCCAGGTGCTGTGGGGATGGCCGCATCTGGTGCAAGACCCCGAGTTCACCCAGTTGGCGATCGACAAGAAGCTGACCGTGATCGCCTGGGAATCGATGAACCTATGGAAGCCAGATGGTTCGTTCGGTCTGCACGTCTTCCACGTCAACAACGAAATGGCGGGCTACTGCTCGGTGCTTCACGCCATGACGCTGATCGGTGTCACAGGTCACTACGGCCGGCCGCTCAATGCCGCCGTCATCGGCTTTGGCAACACCGCTCGCGGTGCGGTGGCCGGATTGCAGACGCTCGGCGTTCAGGGTGTCACCGTACTCACCCAGCGCGAAACTGAAGCGGTCGGAAACCCGATGCAGTGGGTGACGATGGAGCGGATGGATATCGACGAAGTCGACCCCGCGCGCACGGTGATCAGCCAAGACCAGGCCGGAGGAGACGTCGCGACCGCGGCCTTCCTGGCCGAGTACGACATCGTGGTCAATTGCGTGTTGCAAGACACCGATAGTCCGCTGCTGTTCGTGACCAATGACGAACTCGTCGACTTCAGGCCGGGCACCCTGATCGTTGATGTCTCCTGCGACGAGGGAATGGGATTTGAGTTTGCACGCCCCACCACGTTCCAGGAACCGATGTTTGAACCGGCCCCGGGCGTTCACTACTACTCGGTCGATCACAGCCCGTCATTCCTCTACGACTCCGCGACTTGGACGATCAGCGAGGCGTTGCTGCCGCACCTTCGCACCGTGATGGAGGGGGCTTCTGCGAGGGCTGAATCTGAAACGATCCATCGGGCCACCGAGATCAGTGAGGGACTCATCCTCAATCCGAAAATCCTCTCGTTCCAGAATCGCTCGAGCACGCCTCCCTATCCGCGAGCCGGTGACTTCGGGTGATCTGACCACGTATGCCCAGCGTTGTCCTCACGTCACGATTTGGTAGGGCTAAGAACACGCAGGCACGCGTTGAGCCGAATGGGATGTCCGAAGGTCCCGAACCTGCGCCTTCATGATCATTTGTGCATTCTGGGGGCTAGCGTTAAAAGTGGATCACTGTTGTCAGTGACCTCTGGACCCCGCCGACTTATCGGCGTCGTCAGCAATGCGCGTGAAACGGGTGCCGGTCATGGCCGGAGAATCGAACCGATCGTCGCCACTACGTCGTGCCATCCGCTCACGACTTCGCAGAGTTCTTCCCGTGCTAGTGGCCGCGTCGTTGGCGGCCTTCAGCATCACGTTCGCGTTGAGCAGCGCGCCGTCCGCGAGTGCTGCCCCGGCCACCGTGCTGGTGAACGAACCCTTCACCGATGCCACCGTTTCGGATCCACTCATCCAGGGAATCGGTTCGACGTGCTTGACCGGTGCCACCGTCAGCAACGCACGATTGAACGCTTGCCCCGCGGTGCAGGTGGGTCCGGTCCCTACGCGTGGAGCGACGCCTGGCTATTTGCAGTTGACGGACGCGGCAGCAGCGAAGGCAGGGTCGCTTGTTTACAACCGGCCCATCCCCTCGAGCGCCGGCATCGACGCCACCTTTGAGACGTATCAGTACGGCGGCAGGGGGGCCGACGGAATGATGTTCTTCCTTTCCGACGGTTCGGCGCCACTCACCGCGGTCGGCGGTGGCGGCGGAAGTCTGGCCTACGCACAGCATTTCAACGAGGCGGGTGTTGTCGGGGGCTACCTCGGCATCGGGCTCGACGTGTTCGGCAACTACTACGGAGATGGCGAGGGCCGCGGAACCGGATGCGCCCCCGGCCAGCGATCGCCGACGACGAGTTCGGGGAGCATCGCGCCGAACACCGTAACCCTTCGTGGGCCAGGCAACGGGCTCAACGGCTACTGCTATATGGCCAGCACCGTGGTGGCCGGGTCGCCGCCAGCTAAGCCGACATCCTCACTCCCAGGACGGCTTTCGTCCACCACGCTGGCCACCGCCAAGCGAACCGTTCACGTCGTCATCTCACCGGCTCCGATGCCTCTCATCACCGTGCAGATCGATTTCGATGATGGATTGGGGTTCCGGACCGTCATTAACAACCTGGCTGCCCCCGAGGGAACACCTGCGACCTACAAGTTTGGATTCGCCGGATCCACCGGAAGCATCAAGGACGTCCATCTGCTGCGCAATGTGGTGGTGGGAACAGTTACTCCACTCGCCTCACTCAACCTGGTGAAGCAGGTGAGCCGTCAATCTGCACTTCCGCCCGTCCTGGTCGCTGGATCGAGCATTCCCTACGAGTTCGTCGTCACGAACTCCGGCAGCGAGACGTTGCACGGACTGGCCATCTCCGATCCTGGTGTGGGTTCGGCCACATGTTCCGCCGCTGCGATGCCCCCCGCGCCTGATCCGGCCAGCACCGTGGTGTGTACGGGTGCCCATACGGTCACTCCAGCCGAAGTGGGTGCCGGTGAGGTAGTGAACACCGCTACGGCAACGGCTCTGGACACGGTCAATGCGCCGGTGAACTCGAATGTTGGCAGCGTCACTGTGCCCATTCGCGCGACCGTCAGCGTCACTAAGACACCCAACACCGCCGGGCCGTACCGAGTGGGGCAATCGGTCAACTACGCGTACACGGTGACGAATACTGGTGGAGCTGCCTTGACGAATGTGGCCATCACCGACACGAAGGCCGTGGGGAACATCTCATGCCCCACCACGAGCATGGCGCCGTCGCAAGTGGTCACGTGCAACGGCTGGTACGTCGTTGCCCTAGCCGACATCGCCGCGAACGGAAGGGTGTCGACTCCAGCTTCAGTGGCGGCCACGAGTGGCATCGGTCAAGCAGTAACCGCCTCGGCCGTCGTCACTTCTATTCCGGTGGCGGCCGACCTTTCGGTGACCAAGGTGGTGGACAACACCAGTCCAACGGTTGGCGATGCCATCACGTACACGATTACGGTCGCCAACAGCGGGCCGAGCGTGGCGCGATTGATCACGCTGAGCGATCCGATTCCCACCGGGGTCACGAACATTTCGGCCGTTGCTTCCGCTGGCACCTATAGCGCGACCACAGGGCAGTGGAGCATCCCGCTGCTGGCATCCGGAGCATCGGCCACGCTGACCGAGACCGACCGCGTCGATACATCTGCTGTGATCGTCAATGGAGCGACGATCCTCAGTGCCGAACAGCCTGACCTCAATCCGGCGAACAACAGCGCATCGGTGACGTTGAATCCCATCGTGCCGACCACCGATCTGGCGCTGGTCAAGTCGTACGACGCGCGAACGATCCGCGTGGGTGACACGGTGACGGCCACCGTCACCGTCAACAACGAGGGCCCGCGCTCGGCCACGAGTGTGTCGGTTCGAGACCCGCTTCCGAGCGGGCTCACGTTCGTCAGCGCCGCTGGTCAAGGCACTTACAACGCGGCCACCGGCGTCTGGTCGGTCGGCAGCGTCGGCTACCCGGGTTCGGCCACCATCAGGATCACGGCGAGGGCTACCTCCACTGGATTCGTTCTCAACACCGCATCGCTGGCCTCGGTCTCGCCGGTGGACAGCAACCAGTTGAATGACGTTGCCAACGCGCCGCTGACGATCGACTATGCACTGGCCGATCTGGCCGTTACTAAGAGCGTGAGTCCTGCCGGTTCGGCGTTGATCGGTGACACGGTCTCCTTCGCGGTGACGGCCCACAACAACGGCCCCTCAACGGCCACGGGAGTAGTCGTCACCGATCCGGTGCCGGCCGGACTGTCCTTCGTGAGCGCGAGCGCCGAGCAGGGTAGTTACAGCGCGGCAACCGGACGATGGAGTGTGGGCACGCTTGCTGCGGGCCAGAGCGTTCTGCTCGAGGTGGTCTTCACGGCGGACGCGGCTGGCCGCGTGAGCAACTCTGCCGTGATCTCAGGGACGTTGATCGAAGACCCTGACGCCTCGAACAACGTCGCCAGCGCTGGCCTGCAGATCAATCCGCAGCCCGACCCACCCGTGGATGTCGGCGTCACGATGACGTCATCGGTCACCGGTGATGTGCACCGAGGCGATCTGGTCACGCTGGAGGTCACGCTCTCTAACGATGGGCCTGGTCAAGCAACTGGTGTGCAGTTCACCGACCGGTTCACCGGGAGTTTCGACTTTGTCTCGGCCACCCCTTCGCAGGGAACGGTGGATCCGGTGACCGGTATCTGGGAGGTGGGCACGATCAATGTCGGTGCCCATCCGACACTGTCGGTCAGCATCATCATCACGTCGATCTCGGGGGATCACTCCAACGTCAT
>Ga0105047_10003792_pt1 | contig 26556 bp, 17 predicted proteins | sample MAT04_FD_78384 | JGI IMG/M metagenome (GOLD analysis project Ga0105047, IMG submission 78384) | Freshwater microbial communities from Lake Fryxell liftoff mats and glacier meltwater in Antarctica - MAT-04 (megahit assembly) | ecosystem: Environmental > Aquatic > Freshwater > Ice > Liftoff... | reverse complement strand
AGTAATTTCAACATTTTATGTTGTAGTGGTTTGTTGTGGATACGGATGGAACCTCCACCAACCTCCACTCCGTTTATAACCATATCGTAAGCATTAGCGCGAACGGCACCCGGATCGGTATCCAGCAATGCAATATCTTCAGGTTTTGGCGAGGTAAACGGATGATGCATGGCATAGAATCGCTGGCTTTCTTCGTCCCATTCCAAAAGAGGGAAATCATATACCCAAAGCGGGGCAAATACTTCGGGATTACGCAAGCCTAAACGTGTACCCATTTCCAGTCGGAGTTCATTCAGTGCTTTACGGGTTTTGTTTGCTTTTCCGGCTAGTATCAGCAGCAGATCTCCGGGTTTGGCATCGAAAGCTTCAGCCCATTTTTTCAGCTCTTCATGAGTATAGAATTTATCAACCGACGATTTCAACGTTCCGTCGGCAGCAACACGAACATAAATCAATCCCCCGGCACCAATCTGAGGTTTCTTAACAAAATCAGTAAGTTCGTCAAGTTGTTTACGGGTATATTCCCCGCAGCCATCAGCATTTATTCCAACAACCAGCTCTGCATCATCAAACACTTTGAAATCTTTGCCTTTAGCATGCTTTGTGAGCTCGGTAAACTTCATTCCAAAACGAACATCCGGTTTATCGCTGCCATAGTATTTCATGGCATCGGCCCAAGTCATACGCGGAAGTTTAACCACGTCAACATTTTTTACTGTTTTGAAAAGATGAACCACCAGTCCTTCGAATGTATCAAAAATATCTTCCTGTGTAACGAACGACATTTCGCAGTCGATTTGGGTAAACTCAGGCTGACGGTCGGCACGCAGGTCTTCGTCGCGGAAGCATTTCACAATCTGAAAATAACGGTCGAAACCAGCAACCATAAGCAATTGCTTGAAAGTTTGGGGCGATTGTGGCAACGCATAAAACTCACCCGGATTTACGCGTGAAGGAACCACGTAGTCGCGGGCACCTTCGGGTGTACTTTTTATAAGAACAGGAGTTTCAACCTCAATAAAATTAAGGCTGTCCATGTAATTACGGGTTTGGAAAGCCAGGCGATGGCGGAGTTCCATATTCCGTTTCACTGAGTTACGGCGAAGGTCGAGGTAACGGTATTTCATGCGAAGTTCGTCACCGCCATCGGTATTATCATCAATGGTGAACGGAGGTGTTTTCGACTCGTTAAGGATTTCAAAGTTCTCAACAGTAATTTCGATATCACCGGTTGCCATTTTTGCATTTTTATTGCTGCGTTCATACACTTGTCCGTTTACCAGGATCACGAATTCGCGACCAAGTTTACGGGCTGTTTCGCACAACGAAGCATTGATTTCCATATTAAATACCAATTGGGTAATTCCATACCGGTCGCGCAGGTCAACAAAAGTCATTCCTCCCAGGTCGCGCGAACGCTGTACCCAGCCTGTCAATACAACATTATTGCCCACATGGGTCATATTTAATTCACCGCAGGTATGTGTACGAAGCATATGATATGATGTTAAGTAAAAAGGCTGCAAAAGTAGCAAAAATTTAAACGGCAGCGATTCGCAAAATACTTACCTAACTTAGGAACCAGACAAGGTTTACTGATTGACTTTTACAATAATAACGGTGCAGTTACAGACATTTTAATATTAGGCATTTTATACTTATGTATTCTGATAATCAATAGAATATACCCATTTATAAAGGTACGATCTGCCTTTTTCAAACGACTATCTGTACCAAAGCATGTAACATATTGAGATAAAATCCGGTATCAGAATATAAAAACGCAGTTAATGCATATAGCTCCTATAAGTGTTACTATGGCTTGCCTATTTTCATAAAAAGCGTTAAATCCATGCGTTCAGTAAAGTAAAACACTTGATTTCGGCCCTCAAATTCATTACCTTTGCACACTTTTGCAAAAAGCAACTGGTAATACATAAACAATTATGAAACTATCGCAATTCAGGTATCATCTGCCTAACGAACTGGTTGCGCTTCACCCGGTCGAAAACCGTGATGAATCGCGCTTGATGGTACTCGATCGGAAAAAACAAACCATAGAACATAAAACCTTCAAGGATTTATTGAATTATTATGGAGAAGGGGATGTTTTTATACTCAATAACACCAAAGTTTTCCCGGCATTATTACTTGGTGAAAAAGAAAAAACAGGAGCTAAAATAACTGTTTTTCTACTCCGCGAACTCAACAGCGAAGCCCGATTGTGGGATGTATTGGTTGATCCGGCCCGTAAAATCCGTATCGGAAATAAACTCTATTTCGGAGATGACGATTCACTTGTGGCCGAAGTAATTGATAACACAACTTCCCGTGGACGCACGCTGCGTTTCCTGTTCGACGGGCCCTACAGCGAATTTAAACGTACCATCGAATCATTAGGCCGCACTCCGTTACCAGAAGAATTGCAGCGCCTGCGCGATATCGAACCAAGTGATAAAGAGCGTTACCAAACAATTTACGCCAAAAACGAAGGAGCTGTTGCAGTACCTTCAGCCGGGCTGCATTTCAGCCGCCAGCTAATGAAACGGCTGGAACTTCAGGGTGTTAACTTTGCTGAAGTTACACTTCATGCCGGTTTGGGTAATTTCCGCGCAATTGATGTGGAAGATCTCACAAAATATAAAATGGATTCGGAAGAACTGCTTATTGAAGAAGAGCAGGCTCTTATCGTTAACAAAGCCATTGAGGCACGTAAACAGGTTTGCGTTGTAGGCACCACCACCATGAAAGCGGTTGAGTCGTCGGTAACCATATCCGGACAGGTGAAACCATACAGCGGGTGGAGCAATAAGTTTATTTTTCCTCCTTACGATTTCAGTATTGGATCAAGCATGATCACCAATTTTCACATGCCGCAATCGCCGATGATGATGATGGTAGCAGCCTATGCCGGATACGATTTACTGATGAAAGCATACAAGGAAGCAGTGGCACAGAAATACCGTTTCTTTACTTACGGTGATGCGATGCTGATACTTTAAGCCAATTCATAATATACCCAAAAATCCCTTCGGCAGAGGGGATTTTTTTTTGACCTTTGTCACTTATTATGTCGGGGTGACTCGAAGTCACCTCGACATTAAGAAAACCCTTTTATGGAATCCATCCGAAAAATATATAAAACCGGCCTCGGTCCTTCGAGCAGCCACACCATGGGGCCACGTTTTGCTGCCGAAAAATTCAGGATCAGGAATGAGCTTGCTACCACAATCCGTATAACGCTTTATGGCAGTCTGGCTGCAACGGGCAAAGGACATCTGACAGATAAGGTGCTTCGCGAATCGTTTCCGGAAGATAAAGTAAAAATTATCTGGGAAAAAGATACTGTACTTCCTCAGCATCCTAATGGGATGAAATTTGAAGCGTTGGATGACCAGGGAAACTTGTTGGATGAATGGACCGTTTTCAGCGTTGGCGGCGGTGATATTGAAGATGAAGTTTTAAAATCGCAGAAAGTAAATGTTTACCCGCATACCAAAATGACGGATATTCTGAAATGGTGCCAGCAGAATGGCCGCACACTTTGGGAATATGTCGAAATACACGAAGGCGAGGATATATGGGTATTTCTGGCCGAGGTATGGAAAACCATGAAGGAATCCATAGTGCGCGGACTGGAACATGAAGGAGTTCTGCCGGGTATTCTGCATCTTCCACGCAAAGCATCATCCTATTACATTAAAGCTAAAAGTTCGGCTGGCACCTTACAAAAGCGAGCGCTGGTTTTTGCCTATGCACTTGCCGTTTCCGAAGAGAATGCTGGTGGAGGAACCATTGTTACTGCTCCAACCTGCGGATCTTGCGGAGTGGTTCCTGCTGTTTTGTACCACGTACAGAATACATATGATTTCTCGGATATAAAAATCCTTCGCGCTCTTGCAACCGCTGCTTTAATAGGAAACCTGGTGAAAGAGAATGCATCCATTTCCGGTGCACAGGTTGGATGCCAGGGCGAAGTGGGAACTGCTTGTTCCATGTCTGCCGGTGGTGCGGCACAGCTTTTCGGCGCAACTCCTTTTCAGGTTGAATATGCTGCCGAAATGGGGCTTGAGCATCACCTCGGGCTTACCTGCGACCCTGTTGCCGGATTAGTGCAGATTCCCTGCATCGAACGTAACGCTATCGGAGCCGGACGTGCTATGGATGCCAGCGCATATGCCTTGCTTTCCGATGGTCAGCACCGGGTTAGTTTCGATAAAACCTGCCTCGCCATGAATCAGACAGGTCACGACTTGCCTAATATTTACAAGGAAACTTCGGAGGGCGGATTGGCATTGCTGGTGAAATAAAACCATCAGCATTTCATCAAGTCCAGTTTGTCGGATACTAAACAATACACAATGAAAAAGTACGCCATCATTGTCGCCGGAGGAACCGGATCACGTATGAAAGGGGATGTTCCAAAGCAGTTTATGCTTCTTAACGGTAAACCGGTCATTCAGTATTCAATTGAAGCATTTTACTCCTTCGATTCTTCCATGCAAATAACGCTTGTCATTCATCCTGATTATATGCTGTTTTGGGAAAAGTTATGCCGCGAATTTCATTTCTCTATCCCTTTCAAAGTCGTTCCCGGCGGGGAAACAAGGTTCGACTCAGTGAAAAACGGATTAGAAACAATTGCCGATGAAGGTTTTGTTGCTATACACGATGCTGCACGGCCGGTGATAAGTGCTGATTTTATTGATAACATTTTTACAGAAGCAGCAATACATGGCTCTGCAATGCCGGGCATTTCGCTAAATGATACCATCCGGATTATAGAAGGTGATGTTACAAACCAGCTCGACCGTACATTTTTACGAGCCATGCAAACGCCACAGGTTTTTAAAATTTCGGAACTTAAAAGAGCTTATACACAGCCTTATATGCCTTCGTTTACTGATGATGCTTCGGTTATGCAGTCGGCAGGATTTCCGCTGCATCTTATTGATGGTAAGTCTGGTAACATCAAGATAACCCATGCTCACGATATCGCTATAGCTGAAACAATGCTAAAACTTTAATCGCGAAAGCACTATTCCAGAAACACTTTTTCACCTATTTCGTAGCTGATTTCTGATAATTTTCCCTTGATTTTCGTCCTTTCCATTCGTACGTCCATATATTTCCGGCTATTCCTATAAAAACTGTATAAAAGGCATTTGCTATTTCCATGAAGGGAAACAGCCACAGCAATGCACCGCTTTTCTGAAATCGGGCAAAACCGATCATTAATGGGAAATCAATCACCATTTTTGCCAAGTATAGCACGAGGAATAGTTTGTAAAATCCCGGAAATATAAATGCTGAAAACCCTGAAATAAGAAGGATTGCATTTGCCAGGTAAACCAGTATTGATGTTGCAATAAGCATTAGATCGGTGTATGCTTTGCTTTTCGAAACCCAGCGCATCCGCTGATGCAGAAAGGGTTTTATTCCTTTGATGGGAGTTGTTTTTACAATGGCTTCAGCAGATTTTAAAAAACGAATTGACCCGGCTCCGAATTTCATTTTAATGCTCATCATCAGGAACATATCATCGCCCGACGGAAACTTTATATGACCTGAAAAACCTCCGCAGCTTTCGAATGCATGACGCGTAAAAGCAATATTAGCTCCATTGGCGAGTAAAGGAAACCCGGCACTGCACGATCCGGCAGCCGTCGAAATAAGGCTCATAAACTCCAGCGACTGAAATTTGCCGAATATACTACCATCATCCGTCATTTGTACTGGCCCGAGAATCATATGCGGTTTATACCGGTCGTAAAAAGCGGCCAAAGTCGAAATCCACGAACTGCCGGCGGTACAATCGGCATCGGTAATTACTATCAGTTCGCCGGTCGATGATTTGATGCCACGGGTTAAAGCTGCTTTTTTACCAAAATCATCGTTCTGGCTCAAAGTATATATTTTCAGAACCGGCCCAGCCTCCTGATTAGCAGCTATTTCACTAAAAAAGCGATTTGTTTCATCCGATGAATGATCGTCAACAATAATTATTTCGAAAAGATCAGGTGGATAATCCTGTTGTAAAAGACTTTTAATTAATGATTCAATAGTAGAAACTTCGTTTCGGACTGCAACAATAACACTTATTTTGATTTTGTGTTGCTGACCGGCAATTTTAAAAACATTCAGTTTCCACCATCCTACAGAAACAGCCATAATAATAACTGCATAAACAAACATAATTATGGAGGAAACAAGCAGGAAAATCATCGCCTGAAAAATTTTAACCTGAAAATAACCAACACCCCGGCAAGTGATGGCAATGCAATATTCACCAGCCATAGTAACGTTGATGCTGAAACCACCGCCAGTGAAGCAGAGGCATCAAGTCCGGAGTTTCCGGCCAGTAAACCGAAGAGAAAAACGGAAACTGATCCACGCACTCCAAGTTCGGTTAAAGCCACTGTTGGAATAGAGGCCAGCGTAAGGTAAATAACCGGAATCACCGTCATACATTGCAAAGCGGTGAAATTTAATCCTGTTAACCGAATGGCAAAATAAAACTGTGTGGAAAATACCAGGTAACGCGTTATGCTTAGTAAAATTACTTTCACGAGCAGTTGTTTAGGACAAGCAGCAATGGCATCTATACTGTTTTTTATTTTTTCGGAATATTTGGCCGGAATTAGTATCGAAATACGATGCAAAACCGAAATGTTGAAATAAGCAACTACCAGCACCAGCGATAAAGTAACCAGCGTTACCGAAAACCCGTTTACCAGCCATAAACTGTCGTTGATCAAAGCCGACAGATAAACCGGTGCAAAAACCACGTATGCCACTGTACCAAATACTATGGTAACAATCAGCTGACTAAAACTTCCTACAATTGTGAGTACAATTCCTTTGAGAGGTTCGGTGTTTTTAAGGATAAAAACACGACCTAAAAATTCCCCTACCCTATTTGGTGTAAAAACACTTACCGCCAGGCCACCAAGCACCGCCTGAAATGCTTTTCCGAAACTTATTTTTTCCGACTGCCTGATTAGCAATTTCCATTTCAGCGATTCGAGAGCCCAGTTGATCGCCATTAAACCCAATATGCCCAATACCATGAAAACAACACTTTTCCCTTTCACAATGGATTGAATAAAAGTGTCAACCTGTCCGGCAGGAAGCGAGTAAATACGTGAAAAAATATACGAAACTGACAGCGTGGCGATACTAAGCCTCGTGGCAATATCAAGTGTTTTTCGTACTTTTGGTGTCAGAATCAAAATGAGTGGGTAGGTTTTGGGGGTTAGGTTTTGGGGGGACTGGCTTCAAAATTTCGAGTTTCTATTTGTTACCTTGAACCCAAAGACTTTATACTTTTCATTAATTCATTGTAAATAAATACTACAGCTTAACTTCTCAGAACTTTGGCAAGCGAACGCATTATTTTAGGCATTGACCCTGGTACCAATATTATGGGCTTCGGGTTAATTGTGGATAAAGGTAAGAAAATTGAACTCATAGCGCTCGATGTAATAAAACTCGACCATCTGGATACGCAGCCATTGAAGCTAAAGAGTATTTTCGAAAAAGTACTTGCCCTTATCGATCATTACCATCCTGACGAAGTTGCGCTGGAGGCGCCTTTTTTTGGAAAAAATGTGCAGAGCATGCTCAAACTGGGTCGTGCGCAGGGTGTGGCAATGGCAGCCGCTTTGTACCGCGATATACCTATTTTTGAATATTCGCCCCGTAAAGTCAAGCAATCAATAACCGGGCATGGCAATGCTTCAAAAGAACAAGTTTCGGCCATGATAAACCGACTGCTTTTTATTGCCGAACAACCTAAATATTTCGATGCTACGGATGCGGTGGCGGTGGCTTGCTGTCATTATTTCCAGCGAACGGTAGCAGGAGAAGGGAAAAGCTATACCGGCTGGGGAGCGTTTGTGAGTAATAATCCGGGCAGGGTGAAGTGATGTTGGATGTCGGATTGTGTAATCATGGATTTAAAAATGTGGAAAACTAAGGGATTTATTATAACTCAATCTTAATTCCATTTCTGGCTTACTTCTCCCATCACGCACCGGTAAACTTCCTCTTCCCTTTATCGCCGATTTTCCTATGCCCGACCGTGCATAATTACTCTTTTATCCATTTCCCACTTTCGATTATTTTGTTTTTAAAAACAATTTGCCAGGGGTAAGTGCCGGCAGGGAGGTTTGAGGTATTAAGCCTTGTTTGTATGTTTTTAATGGTTTCGGTTATGGCAACGTGCCCCTGCATATCGTATAAGGTAAAATTTGCACCGTTTATTTGCGGACCCGATTGGATATTTAGAAAGTCGTGGCCGGGATTAGGGTAGATGATGGCATTCATGGGTTTTAATCCTGGTTTAGAATTCAATCCGGTTACTAATCCATTGGAATCCACTTTTATAATTAAAATATCCCGTTCGTAGTTTTGACCTGTAAAGTTAAAATAAGTAGCAAGCAATAAACATCCGCCATCATTTGTGGCCAGTATCCCATGCATTTCGTAGTATTTATCCAGTCTATAAAAATATTGCCATTTTTTGTTTAATTCGTTATCCAGATTAGCAAGAATAAAGTATGAACGCGAAGCCGGATTTGGATAATAAGCCTGATTAACAGTGCCCCCACAAAAAACATTTGTAGTATCAATAAAATCAAGATTCTGAATACATGCCGGATATGTTACGGTGTCAACCAGATAAGGTCCAACTGTCTGATAATTATAAGCGTAGTAAGTTTTATCAAGTTTTTCAACAGCAATAAATTCATTATCATTCGAAGGTGCATAAGGGATCCAGGTCTGACCGGATAGCAGATATTGATATGAAATCCAACATTATTGGTAATTGAATCTTCAAATGTGATATTGAAGTTATAATCCAATTCAACCATATTAGTAAGATATAGGTTTTGCGAGGTCATTCTGCCCCAAATTGGCATATAATAGCCGGTGAAATCAGTTTTTTCCATTATTGATGACGACCACTGAGGATCGGGGTATTGAAAACGAGCATAGTTTAATGAATCGCCATCAGCTGAAAGCCTGAAAATAAATACATCTTCCAAATTGATGTTGTCAGTATCATTATATAATCCATTTACTATAATATTACCAAAATGATCTAAACACCTACCAATTTTAAAAATGCTATAGGGGACTTCATATGTTTTTTCCTGAATAATACTTCGATCGCTTTCAAAATGGATTACCCAAAGTTTATTTTCAGTACTTTGATTACTTGAAAGGATACCTATTCCCACAAAAGTACCATCCTCAAGCCTTATTAATTGAGGAACCCACGCTTTTGAATCATTACCAATTATACTTCGAGTTATTAAAGTGTCGCCGGCTAAACTAATTTTAATAAATTTCTGAATAACATTGTCTGCTATTTGCACAGTGGCTACTATTCGTGCGCATCCAATTTTCTGACACGTGCATTATATTTTTATTTCATATTTAACTTTACTATTATATGTTATTCATTATCAACATATTTAATAATTACCAAGAAACACATTATGTTTAATAACAAAGTAAAAGAAACTTACATCAACTTCTGATACGCCTGCCACCAGCGGTCGGGAATTTCGTCAGTAAGGGCCGTTTGATAATCAGCGGCTGAGCATGGCACAATATAGTGGCGACGGTATTTTTCGCGGATATTATCGGTGCATTTCAGTTCCATCCACCAACGTTCCGAAGTTTTGCTTTTATAAAAAACTATGCCGCCTTCAAAATCAGTAACCTGCACGGTGTATCGGATGTAATTATCAGTTCCTGTTGAAGGATGATCGTCCTGACGGTGATAAAATCCATCAATAAAATACCATATCATCTGAGCAAGCAAATGCGCCGTTTGGCCGTTGCGGTCGAGAGCGGGATTCATTTCGAAAAAACCGGCTGAAGTAATTTTGTCGCTCATTCCGGCATAGCGCACTATCTGGCAGGCTTCCTCACCATAAAAACCATTCGGAGTTGCATTGGCATTGCCAGGAGCATCACTCTGCCTGATGGCCGACATATCGAATGTTAAAAGATCAGCATTACGCACCAGAGGTTCAACTTGCGTAATATCGCTTTGTAAAACGCCAAGTCGGTAAACATCAAAGAAAAGGTTTCGCATCAGATCGATGGCACCTTGTTCAACAAAATAGGTTTGATAACCAATATTTGTATAATTGAATAGGAAATTCGGTTTATGAAGGATGATGTGGCTGAGATAGGACCGCGAATTAAGTCGTTCTTCACTTTCACCCAGGTCGAACATATTATCGATTGCCGCAATATTGATGATATTTTTACGGTTTTTGTAAGCGCGGTATATGGCAAAAGTCAAATCCTGTCCGCCACCAATAACCAATGGTATGATGCTTAGCTCCAAAAGTGCTTCAACCACTGCAGTAACAGCAAAATAAGTATCCTCAACCGTATCGCCGCGCATAATATCGCCAAGATCGGCAACCTGCGTTTTGTAGGTACCCGGTAAAAGCCTGTACAAGTATTCGCGAACACTCAGCGAGGCCATTCCACAACCCTGGTTATCAACGGCACTGCGGTCGTCGTCAACGCCAATAATGGCAATTTCAATATCAGCCAGGTCGGGAAACCCGCTTTCAGCATTGTGTTTACTGAAAACTTCGCCTAATCGCCTGCCTGCGTGAGCGGCCACATTGGGAAGTATAATTTCCTGAACCGGTTTAAAGTAGCTGGAAATATGCATGGGTTGGGGGTTGGGCTATGGGGATTAGGGGTTTGGGCGATCGGGGGACAAGTAGACAGGGGGCAAGGGGAGATTTTCGATGAGATTGTTTATCAGAAGAATTTGTGAGGCTGAGTGGAGTAGAAACCAGAAATTACAATTCAGATAATCACAGTTTAGGACTTCTTACCACGGGGAACAAATTTCTTTTTAGCTGGTGCAGGTGCATCGCCCAATTTGATGCACTCCTCGAGGGTAAGCATGGCTGGTTCCGTGCCTTTTGGAATTTTGATATTGTTCTTGCCGATTGCGATATATGGCCCATAGCGTCCATTAAGTACAAGTACGTCAGGCCGTTCCGGAAAAGCTTTAATAGTGCGGTTAGCATTTTCGGTACGTTTTTCTTCTATCAGTTCAATGGCACGTTCGATGGTTATTGTAGCCGGATCGTCAGTTTTTTTAAGCGAACAGAATTTGGATTGATGCAATACATAAGGCCCGAAACGACCAATTGCCACGGTAACATCAGCATCCTCAAACTGCCCGAGCATACGGGGATAGTCAAACAATTTCAGCGCTTCTCCGAGTGTAATACTTTCCAGAGTTTGTCCTTTGCGAAGACCAGCAAATTTAGGCTTGTCGGGCGAATCGGTTTCTCCCATCTGGGCAATAGCACCAAACCGGCCAAGTTTTACATAAATATTAATACCCGTTTCAGGATCAACGCCAAGTAATTTTTCGCCTTTGGCTTTTTCGCCGCTTTCTAATGTTTCGAGTACTTTTTTGTGAAAAGGAGTATAAAACTCGCTTATCATATGGTTCCAGGCTTTAAGGCCATCAGCAATTTCATCAAATTCCTTTTCAACACTGGCGGTAAAATTGTAGTCCATAATATCGTCGAAATACTGCTGCAGAAAACGGGTTACCAGTTCGCCTGTATCAGTTGGAAAAAGTTTTGATTTCTCAAATCCGAATTTCTCACTTTTGGTGGTCTCCTTAATTTTTCCCTCTTTCAGCAGCAAATGACTGATATCGCGCGTGTTGCCATCCCTGTCTTCTTTTACAACATACTCGCGTTTAACGATGGTCGAAATAGTAGGTGCATACGTAGAAGGACGTCCGATACCCAGTTCTTCAAGTTTCTTTACCAGACTGGCCTCGGTATAGCGTGGCTGACTTGTCGAGAATTTCTGAACCGCTTCTATTTGTTTCATATCAAGCTTTTCGCCTTTTTTAACCGGCGGAAGCAGGCCTTCGGTTTGTTCGGTATCATCATCAGATGATTCCATGTAAACTTTCAGGAAACCGTCGAATTTAATCACTTCACCCATTGCCACAAACTGTTCGCTGCTGTTGGAAAGGTCGATGGATATATTTGTTTTTTCCAACACTGCATCAGCCATTTGAGATGCGATAGTACGTTTCCATATCAGTTCGTAAAGGCGTTTCTGCGATGCATCACCGTCAATTGAGCTGGCATTCATGTATGTTGGGCGGATAGCTTCGTGAGCTTCCTGTGCGCCTTTGCTCTTGGTGGCAAACTGACGCGATTTGTGGTATTGTTCGCCAAATTGATTGTTAATTTCTTCTTTAGCCATACCCAGAGCCGTTTTCGAAAGGTTCACTGAGTCGGTACGCATATAAGTAATTTTACCACTTTCGTAAAGTTGCTGGGCTACGGTCATGGTTCGGCTTACCGAAAATCCCAGTTTTCGGCTGGCTTCCTGTTGAAGTGTTGAAGTTGTAAAAGGAGGTGCCGGTGAGCGTTTTCCTGGTTTTTGTTCAACATCAGCAACTGTGTATATAGCTTTAACGCACAGCTCAAGAAAAGCACGTGCTTCCTCAAGAGTAGGAAACCGTTTTGGCAGGTCGGCTTTCATTTCAGCTTTGCCATTATCGTTGTTAACGCCAAATAATCCGCTTACTTTATATGCAAATGTCGATTGAAAACCACGGATGTCTTCCTCACGCTCCACAATCAGTCTAACGGCAACGCTCTGTACGCGACCGGCCGACAATGACGGTTTTACTTTTTTCCAGAGTATGGGCGATAATTCGAAACCAACGAGCCTGTCGAGCACACGGCGGGCTTGCTGAGCGTTAACCAGGTTAAGGTCAATTTTACGCGGGGTTTTTATAGCCTCAGTAATAGCTGATTTTGTGATTTCGTGAAAAACAATGCGGTTTGTTTTTGCAATGTCAAGTTTAAGCACTTCGGCCAGATGCCACGAAATGGCTTCCCCTTCGCGGTCCTCGTCAGTGGCTAACCATACGGTTTCGGAAGCATCGGCGAGTTTTTTCAATTCGCTGATTACTTTCTTTTTGTCAGGCATAATTTCATATACCGGCTTAAACTGATTGTTCACTTCTATACCAAGCTCTTTGGTTGAAAGATCGCGCACATGGCCGAAACTCGACTTAACAATAAAATCCTTACCCAGGTAACCTTCGATGGTTTTAGCTTTGGCAGGAGACTCGACAATAACAAGATTTTTGCTCATACTTGATGGTTTTATACCAGAAAATCAGCTGCAAAGTAACGCAATATAATTACAACAGAGAGGACATTTTGCATACTATACCTTAATAATGTGATTTTTCGAACATCTGCAAAGAGACGATTTTACATATATCAAAACAATCAAAGTAACTGATAAGCAGGTAAATACATATCGAAATCTGTGCCTTATTTTATTGTAATTTTGCAAATTGAAAAAAAGCAGAAATTATTTATAATACCTGATTGAATAGTGGAAATTAAAAAGAAAGCATATATTGAGACCTACGGATGCCAGATGAATTTTTCGGACAGCGAAATAGTAGCCTCGATATTAGCAACACAGAATTACGAATCAACTACTGAGATAAAAGAAGCTGATCTTATTCTACTGAATACCTGCTCGATACGCGATAATGCCGAGCAGCGTGTTCGAAACCGGCTCAACGAACTTCACGCACTTAAACGCAAACATCCCGGACTTGTAATCGGCTTATTAGGGTGCATGGCTGAGCGGTTGAAAGATAAACTGCTGGAAGAGGAGCGCCATATCGATCTGATTGTCGGACCTGATGGTTACCGGCAGTTGCCACAATTGCTGGAGCAAGTCGAAAGCGGACAGAAGGCCATTAATGTTTTGCTTTCCGCTGACGAAACATACGCAGATATTAACCCCGTTCGTACCAATGGGAGTGGAGTTACTGCTTTTATCAGCATTATGCGTGGCTGCGAAAACTTTTGCTCTTATTGTGTTGTCCCATACACCCGCGGTAAGGAGCGCAGCCGTAATCCACAAACGATTATTAAAGAAGCCCGCGAACTTTTCGAACAGGGATTTCGCGAAGTAACTTTGCTGGGGCAAAATGTAAACTCCTACCACTGGGAAGATAACGGAATTCCAATTGAATTTCCTGCATTGCTCGAGGATGTAGCTGTTATAAATCCATTGTTACGGGTTCGGTTTGCAACTTCGCACCCCAAGGATATTTCCGATGATCTGTTGGAAGTAATTGCTTCACGCGACAATATCTGCAAATCCATTCATCTTCCGGTTCAATCGGGCAGTACCCGCATGTTAGGCATGATGAAACGCAGCTATACCCGCGAATGGTATATGGGTCGTATCGCCGCCATTAAACGAATTGTGCCGGGTTGTGCCATTACCACTGATATTATTGCCGGTTTTTGTTCCGAAACAGAGGAAGACCACCAGGAAACCATTTCGGTTATGCGTGAAGTGGGATATGATTATGCGTATATGTTCAAATACTCCGAAAGGCCGAATACATTTGCAGCTAAAAAATTCCCTGACGATGTGCCGGAAGACGTTAAAAGTCGCCGGCTCGACGAAATAATTGCTTTACAGCAGGAGCTTTCGCTGAAAAGCAACAAACGTGATATTGGCAAAGAATTTGAAGTGCTGGCCGAAGGTGTTTCGAAACGATCGGAACAACAGCTTTTTGGCCGTACAAGTCAGAATAAAGTGGTGGTTTTTCCTCGTGAAGCTTTTAATCCGGGTGATTATGTAAAAGTAAAAATACTTTCGTGCACAGCAGCAACGCTGCGAGGCGAACTACTAAAATAAGGACTGTAATGTAAGATTGCGAGTAAGGCTTTTCACGAAATTCACTTTCAGGTGAAGTACTTGATCAACCTCATTACAAGTGCCGGCTTTGGAAAACTTTACTGAATATTTTGCAACTTACAACTGGGTTTTTTAAAATAATCCGGACATTTTTGTAGAGTACAGCAGTAATTTAAACAACCCGGCACGAATAGATTTCAGTACAAAACTACGAAACTGGTTTTCGAATAAATGAAACTGATATCTGAAATAAAACAGTTATGACTGATAAATATTTTCTATTTATCATATCTTTGCCGATTTAGGATATACTTCATACTTGAATTAATGATGCACTTATGAAAAATAAAGTACTTTTATTTAAAATGATTTGTCTGGCAGTCATTGGTATTGCTATGGCTTCATGTGTTCCCCAATCTAAAATGAAGTACCTTCAGGATAAGGAAGGCGACGTTGCAAGATATGAATTTCAAACAATAAAACCTGAATATACTATAAAACCTGGCGATTATTTGTATATCAGAATTCTTTCTCTCGACCAGAAAAGCAACGAGTTGTTTGCTACCATTTCCGGGTCGGCTTCGGCAAACTATAGCATGAATATCACGGATCAAAATCTATATTTAACAAGCTATTGGGTTAACGATTCAGGGTATATTGATTTCCCGTTATTCGGAAAAATTCCAGCTGCCGGACGAACTATTAATGAAATGCAGCAAACCATGAATAAAGAAGTTTCGGAGATTGTTATAGGGGCTAGTGTTGTTGTGAAACTGGTTATGTATAATATATCAATAATTGGCGAAGTGAAATCACCGGGCAAATTCTCTGTGTATAATAACCGCATTAATGTTTTTGAAGCCCTGGCTATGGCCAATGACCTTACAGCTTTCGCCAACAGGAGCAAAGTACAGATTATCCGCACCGAAGGCACAAAAACCAATGTGGTTGTATTCGATTTGCTTAGTAAGGAAATTCTTTCGTCGCCATACTATTACCTTCAGCCTAATGATATAATTTATGTTGAACCATTGAAGGACAAGGCATATGCATTTGAAACCTTCCCTTATGGACTTGTATACTCATCTATTGGCTTAGTAGTGGTTATCCTAACATTCTTTAAATAATGGACAATAATCTCCCCAACTATAACGAATTGCAGCAAGAGCAATCGATTGATATCAAAGCTTTGTATTATAAGTTTTTGAGCTATTGGTATCTGTTTTTTATAACCATAGTGCTGGTGATGCTTATTGCTTTTTTATTTAATAAATATACCAAACCGGTTTATAAAGTTAAAACTACTGTTCTGATCACCGAAGAAAAAGGAGGACTGAGTGATGCCCAGTCGTTGCTGGGTTTTGGCAATATTACCAATACCCAGAAATTACAGAATCAGATCGGAATTTTAAAATCGCGATCACTGGTATCGCGCACGTTGAAATCACTTAATTTTAATGCTTCCACTTTTAAGGAAGACAATTTTGTTACTTCCGAAGTTTACAAGGAGTCGCCTTTTGATATTCTTGTCGATACATCAAAATTTCAACCAATTGGTAATATTAAGTTTTTTGTAACTATACTTTCCGAACAGGAATATCGGCTTGAGGCTGAAGGCCAGGATCTTATGCTTTATGATTACAGGATATTTAAGGATACAGATAAAAAAATTGCTTTATTCAAATATGATAAAAACCATCGTTTCGGCGAGCAGGTTTCGGACGTTACTTTTGGTTTCCGCCTCGAAAAAACAGCAAAATGGGACCCCAAAACAGTAATCAACCAGCGTTATTATTTTACATTCAATTCACTTGATGCAATGATTTCGCAGTTTTCGGGCTATGAAATAGAACCAATCAATAAAGAATCTTCCATTGTGGAAATAGCGTTGAAGGGGAACAATTCGCAAAAAGCAGTTGATTTCCTCAATCAGCTTACACGTGAATACATCAGGCAGGGTCTCGAAAAGAAAAATCAGATCGCTATTAATACAATTTTATTTATCGACGGCCAATTGCTCGAAATTCGTGATTCGCTGAATACCAACGAAAATGTGTTGCAAAACTTTCGTACCAACAATCAGATCATGAACCTTGATGCTCAGTCGCAACAGGTTTACACAAGTATTACTGAACTCGAAAAGGAAAAAGCGGTACTTCTGGTAAAGGCAAAATATTATAACAATCTGAAAGGATACATCGAAAAAAACAAGGACGATATTAACGGTGTTGTAGTCCCTTCATCTATGGGAGTTGACGATCCGGTATTGACCCAGATTCTTAACCAACTTCAGGAATTATATACCGAAAGATCCGAACGGCTTATAAGCACAAAGCCAAACAATCCAATGGTATTGGCTATTGACCAGAAGATTGCAAACACTAAAAAGGCACTCACCGAAAGTATCAGCAATATTGTTAAAACGTCGGATATCAGCATTAAGGATATTGACTCACGCATTGATAAACTTTCAGGATTTTTCCGTAACCTACCGGCTACACAACGACAGCTAATCGGTTTCGAAAGGAAATACAATCTGAACGATGCAATATACACCTATTTACTTCAGAAGCGTTCCGAAGCGGCTATTACCAAAGCAAGCAATACACCTGATAACGAAATAGTTGATGTGGCCGATCCTGTGGTAAAAGAACAGGTTTTTCCAAAAACCAGCCTTAACTATACCATTGCTTTTTTAATTGGACTCATCATTCCATTATTGTATATACTTGGTAAAGATTATCTTAACGATAAAGTTGTAAATAAAAACGACATCGAAAAACACACTAACCTGCCAGTAATCGGGCATGTGTTACACAACAAACACGAAAGCAATATTGTAGCTTACGCAGCACCCAAGTCTGCTATTGCCGAATCATTCAGAGCGTTGCGTACAAACCTTCAATACATGACTCAGGGTAAGGAAAAGTTTACCATTCTTATAACCAGTACAAGTGTAAGTGAAGGAAAAACATTTACTTCAATGAATCTTGCTTGTATATATGCACAGTTTGATCGCAAAACGCTGCTCATGGGATACGACTTGCGCAAACCGAAAATATACCAGGACTTTGGTTTGAAAAATACAGAAGGAATTACTTCTTACCTCATAGGAAAAAGTAAGCTGGAAGATATTATTCAGAAATCGCCGGTTCCGAACCTCGATATTATTTCGGCCGGGCCTGTTCCGCCTAATCCTGCCGAGCTTATTGCCTCGCCTCTGAACATTAAAATGCTGAAAGAGCTTCAGGAAATGTATGATTATATCATTATTGATACTCCGCCGGTAGGAATTGTTACCGATGCTTTCCTGCTGATTCCTTACACCGATGCTAATATTTTGCTTGTACGTCAGAATCTTACAAATAAAAAAGTGTTTGAATCCATCGCCGGCGATTTCGAAAAACGTAATGTGCCCAATACCACTGTGCTGGTTAACGATGTGAAACCCGACAGGTCAGGAGCCGGTTACGGTTATGGCTATGGTTATGGTTACGGCTATGGTTACGGCTATGGTTACGGACATGGTTATGGCTACGGCTATTATTCTGACGATGCCAAAAAAGATGAGGATACATCTTTGTTTAAACGGATGTTCACCAAATCAACTTAGATTATAAAAAAGATGTAAATGCAAAAAGGGGCTGTCGGAAAACAGCCCCTTTTTATTTCACTACTGGTTTTACCTTATTTAAAAGCTTTCTCAAGCAAGCCATCGCCTTTCAGGCTCAGCCTTTCAAAATACGATGGAACTTCCTTGCCCATCATTTTATCTACATAAATTTTAGCCAGGTATTGGCCAAGCATAAATCCTTGTCCGCGGAAACCTACAAACAGCCCAAGATCAGGATCAAGGATCATACGCGGCTCAACATAATAACCTGCCCAAACAGCCTGAAAACCAACTGATGAAAGCTGAGGCAACCAATCAACAAAAACCTCAGCTACTATTTCGAGGAATTCCTTGGAGTTGATTTTTAAATTTTTGTCAGTTTCCATAGGTTCAATCTGTGGTGATGCGCAACCTATAATCTGTCCTGTTTCACCCAATTGCTGACCATAAACGGCAGTAAATCCCTTGTATTTGCGGCGGTCGATAAGCATATCGAGCGGTTGTCCGTTTATACCCATATTAGGCATTCTTCGTGTAATAAACGCTTGATGTTTAACAGGATACAGCCCGGTTTCGATTCCCAGTTGTTTCGAAAACTTATCGGCTTCAGGGCCTAAGGAATTTACGAAATGTGGAGTATGGAATTCGACATACTTTTTTTCATGATCCCTGGCCAGCACAATATATTTTCCATTTTCTTTCCTCACATCAAGGAGTTGACAGTCTTCATAAATCCTTCCACCTTTTTCGACTCCAATACGGCGTATCAGGTCGATTACGCGACCTGGAGTAGCCTGCCAGCAATCGCGGGTGATAAGCGCTGCCTGGTAATGTTTTCCAAGGTTTGAATTAATATTCGGTGATATTTCTTTCGGATAATCTTTTGGATCGACCATATACGCATCCGACCATGAACGTGAATCGTCCAAAGCGCGGAAAGTAGCATCATCATGAGCGAAATTCACGTATCGTGTCGAAAGGAAATTGATATCCCTTATTTTTTGTAATTCCTTGAAAATTTCGAGGTTGTGGCGGGCAATATCAGCAATTTCGGGAAGACTGAAAGCGGGTCGTCCGCCGGCAATATTACGCCACGAAGCACCGCGACCGTAATTGATAAGAGCAGGTTTTAATCCGGCTTCGGCCATATACCGGAACAATGCGCTTCCACCGATGCCACCGCCGGCAATCAAGGCTTGCACCTCCACTACACGAGCTTTGCTTTTACTGTTATTGATAATAATATTTTCGCGCACATTTTTGGGAAATAATTCGCCCATTGCCAGCTGATTGCTAAGCGGTCCGCGGGGAGTTGCATCGCCAACCACACTTATTCCCTTGTTTCTCAACACTTGTTTCACCCTTCGTATGCAGCGCTTTCCGCGGCAGGCGCCCATTCCGAGGCGTGTGGTATGTTTTATTTCATCAACCGAAATAAATTTGCGTTCGCCAATGGTATTTACAATTTCGCCAAGGGTAACATCATCGCAATGGCAAACGTACATTTCGTGACTGCCGGTGTATTCAACAGGCGTCATTTCAATAGGCTGCGGGTAATTTTCTTTCAGGATAAAACCGCGGACTTCAAGCAAGCCTTCGCCTTGAATATCGAGTGCTTTAACACGGGCAATATCAGTTTTATTTGGTTTTTTAAGAATTTTTTCAATTATTCCGTTTCCAAGTATTTTGCCTTGATTATCAACCAGATACACTTCTTTCTTTTCTTCGGCAAAATATTCAATTGGCAGAAAAACCCAGTCTTTTTTAGGGGCATAACCAAAAATAGCAAGTCCCGGACACTGATACACACAATCCATGCAACCAATGCACTTTTCGAAATCAATCTGCGGAACAGTGCTGGTGGAGGTTTTAGTAATGGCTCCGTGCGGACAGGCAAATTCGCATGGATTGCAGGCAAACCCATACAGGCAGTCGATCTGAACAAAAGGTTTTCCATTGAAACGTTCAGGTGTTGGCCGGTAAGGCTCCTGAATTACGCGGTGCGGATGTTGCTGCGAATCGATATATTCCTTCGAAACATTAAGGTACTCATCGTAGTTTACATTTTCGCCCATATCCTGAAGGATCTCATACGCAACCTGGTTGCCACGCAATACTGCGCTGGTTCCTTCGCCGATGCGAATGGCATCGCCCGCTCCATAACAATTACGGCCAAAAATTTCGTTTCCCTTAATAATAAGCTGATCATCGGCAACAAGCCCGGTGCAGATGTTTATAACATCAATATCTGCAATAATTTTCTCGGTTCCGGGTACAGGCTCAAAGTTTTTCGATTCGGCAACCACTGCGCCGATTATACCGGTGTTGTCTTCATTAGGTAATGCTTTAAGCAGAATATGCGATGTCATAACCGGAATTCCCAAACGGCGGACACGGTTTGCCTGAACAGGGAAACCGCCTTCGTTTGGTTGTGCTTCGATAATGGCTTTTACCTCGGCGCCGGCCTGCATAAGCTGGTACGATGTGAGGTAGCCGATATTTCCGGCACCAACGGTAAGCACTCTTTTACCAAGCAGGGTAAGTTCGTTATTCATCATCTTTTGAACAACAGCAGCAGTATAAACGCCCGGCAAATCATCGTTTTCGAACGTCGGCATAAACGGAACCGCACCTGTGGCAACCACCATATACTCAGCATCAACGTAATATATTTCCTCTGTTTCGATATTTTTGACGGCTATCCGTTTTCCTTCGAGGATATCCCAAACGGTGCTGTTGAGGAAAATTCCTTCGTGGCTATCGCCGGCTAATGTTTTTGCAATATCAAATCCACGCATGCCACCGAATTTCTTTTCTTTTTCAAAAAAGAAAAACTGGTGAGTCTGCATCAGGAACTGTCCCCCGATTTTATCATTATTGTCAATAACAATATTATCAACACCTTTTTTCAATAATTCTTCGCGGCAAGCTAATCCGGCTGGACCGGCACCAATAATGGCAACGGTAGTTTTATAAACATCAATTGGCTTTTCGGTATTTACCGGGCGTGCTTCGGGCGAAAAATCGTGAGGTATTTCGCTTACTTCTTTTATCCCATCAACTTTGGTGATACATATACGACGGATTTGTCCATCGACAAGCATTTCGCAGGCACCGCATTTACCGATACCGCATTCGAGACTTCGCTCACGGTTCGATAAACTATGACTGTGAACCGGAAAGCCTGCCTGGTGCAAAGCGGCTGCAATGGTAAATCCTTTTTCACCTGTAACGATGGTTCCTTCGTATGTAAAGTTAACTTTATCAACTACAGGTACTTCCAGAATGGGATGTTCGGTTATTTTATTCATAAACGGGTAGAACAATGTTTTTATTTCAAATACTCTTTTCAGAGTTTCACGGAGCAAAATTATATTTTTTATCCGCCTGTTATTCAAATAACAGATAATTTAGAAAGAGTATGATTAACAGGTTTTGGGGATTGGGGATTAGGTTTAAGGGATAGTAAATAATAGGATGATTAGGAATTCAACTTAATATCTAAAATATTTATATGTATTTTTGAATCCTTTTTAGTCATTTAATTCCGTTGAAGGATGGAAATACCTTACAACAATCTTCTGATTATTTACTATTCCGGAACCGGCAACTCAAAGTGTGTTTCGGAATGGATTGCACACGAAGCACAAAACGCTGGTTTGAAAACGCATATTTCGTCCTATCACCAGTTTAATCCGGATGATATTGCTGGCTTTGAAGGAAAAACGCTGATTGGTTTTTTCTCGGCGACACATGGATTTAATATGCCTCATTCCATGCTTCGGTTTATATTCCGGTTCAGGCTTTTAAAAGGCTCTGATGTATTTATCGGCAATTCACGGGCGGGTATAAAACTCTCTAAGCTCTTTCTGCCTGGTTTAAGCGGAATTGCGATGTATTTTCCTGCACTAATACTGTTTTTTAAAGGCTACAAAATAAAGGCGATGTATCCTGTTGATCTGCCGTCGAACTGGATTTCGCTGCATCCGGGTGTAAAACGGAAGGTAATTGACTCAATGATTGAGCATTATGAACGACTGACAAAGAAATTTGCAATTAAGGTTCTCGCAGGTGAAAGGGTTTTCCTGAAATCGTTTGTACTTCTTCCCCTGGATATACTGGTTGCTCCAATTGCTTTCGGGTACTATTTCGTGGGACGCTATATACTTGCAAAAACATTTATTGCCAATTATAACTGCAACAACTGCGGGATCTGCGTGGAGCAATGCCCTACCAAATCTATTGTAATTTCGGATAACCGGCCTTATTGGAAATTCAGTTGCGAAAGCTGTATGAAATGCATGAACTATTGTCCGCAACGAGCTATAGAAACAGCTCATTCAATGGTTTTTATACTTCTGTTTTTACTTATTGCTATTGTGAATCCCTTCCTTTCGGGAATTGTAACCAATTGGGTAGCTACCTTATTCGGACATTCTCGTGTAGCATACGAATCTATTTATTTTGTTTTTCAATGGTCAGTCGCATTGTTGTTTTTCTTTGTTGGTTATAAAATATTGCATTACCTGATGGGCTTCCCAAGGATCAATAAGATTATAACAAAGGCATCGCTGACGTCGTGGAAATTCTGGCGCAGGTATAAAATGCCAAACCAGCATGTGTCTGCACACACGCAGGGTGTCTGAACACATGCGTGGTGTCATGTGTCTGCACACCCGAAGGGTGTCTGAACACATGCTTTACAGACACCCTTGTTTTGTGTACAGACACCCTGCGGGTGTGCAGACACAAAACAAGGGTGTGCAGACACAAAACAAGGGTGTGCAGACAAAACAAGGGTGTGCAGACACAAAACTAAAACTTTATTGGAATTGTCATCGTCACTTTTACAGATTTGCCTCTCTGTTTGCCAGGTTTCCATTTGCCGTTGGTAAGTTTTATTACACTTATGGCTTCTTCATCGCATCCGCCACCAATGCTACGAATGACTTTAATATCCCGAACATTTCCTGCTGCATCAATCAAAAAGCTTACATAAACCGTTCCGCTGACACCCGCTTCCTTAGCTGATTTCGGATAGCGGAGGTTAGAAATAAGGAATGCATCCAACGCTTTCTGTCCGCCGATATATTCAGGCATTATTTCCACCATAACAGATGCCATTTCAGAATCTTCGTTTACAATATCTTTACTTTCCAGTTTTGATACTTCTGCAGACGAAACAGGTAAGCTTTCCTGATTCCGGGAGATATATCCCAACGATTTTTTATCACGGCTGATTCCGTAAGCTGATACTACAACTCCATTCACAGCCATATCGCTTACTCCTTCGGGCAAGGGCAAGGGCTGATTTACTGTTGTTGAATTTCCTTCCTTATTCCGGATATCATTATCGATAGCTATAAATGAGGTATAGGATGTTAACAAATTGTATTTAAGTCCCAGCTCAATAATCTCAGGTTTGTACTCATCGGAGCCGCCATGCCCTGTTGAAGCGTAATCGCTAAGAGTCCTGATACGCTCGCGGGCCCACAAGTAGCGCAGGGCCACATTTGATTCCAAAGCTTTTGCCGTATTCACCAACATTCTGGTTTCATATTTGCCTTCGCTATTCATTCCTTTTAGCACTATACCTCCTGATGGGTTGCCACGGTATTTGCCGAAAATAATTACCGGTCTTTCGGAAAATACATCCGGAACGCTCAGTGGTTCAACATCATAAGCTTCAAAATTATCATAGCTGATTGCGATATGAGTTAAAACAGGATTTTGAATATATTTTCTGAATTTCTGCGCAGTAACTTCGGCTTCATCAGGTTTGGTTATTACAAAAGGCATTCCCATTCCGGCATGAGCCATACCTTCAATAATATGGCGGTTAACTGAGGATCCGATTCCAAATGCAAAGAAATTGGCTTTGTTCATGTTTTTACGTATCAGGTCGAATGCCTGTTTTTCGACATCAACATATCCATCGGTGGCAATTACAAAACTTCGGGCAAATCCTTCGGTACCAGTTAGATCGAGTGCCCTTTGGAGTGCTGGCAACAATTCGGTTCCGCCCCCGCCTTGCTGACAATCAATAAAACTGATGGCCTTTTTTATGTTTTCTTCATTGGCTGACATTGAAGTTTCACTTAACAGATTTGATGCGCCGGCAAAAAGCAACACATTAAAACGATCGGTCGGACGAAGGTTTCCGATCAGGTCGCGGAGCAGTTTTTTCGATACATCAAGTGGGAAACCATGCATAGAACCTGAAACATCAATAATAAAAACATACTCACGCGGCGGAACAACGGAAAGCGTGACATGCTTCGGCGGTTGAATCATAGCGAGGAAAAAATTCTCGTCTTTTCCCGGATAGAGTAAAATTCCTGATTGAATTTTATCTCCGGCAAGGCGATACCGAATAATAAAATCACGGTTTCCACCTTGTTTTTCTTCCGGCAACAACCTGATTATTGCATTCTGAGGACTATCGAATTTTATATCCGTTTTATGCGAAGTACATAGTACATCGCTAACCGGCATTCCGGCATTTAAAGTGCATTTCAGATTGAAATCATACAGCGGCTTTTCTCCCTCATGGGTATAAGGATTGTTGATCCATTGCTCTTGTGGCGGAGCCGTAACTGCAGGTTGATTGCTGTAACGCGGCCCAACAACGGTTGGATACACAAATTCATACACTCCATCTTCAGGAATCAGCAATTCGGTATAATTGAGTTCGACTTTTATGCGGTCGCCGGGCATGATGTTGGCAACATTCATCTGGAAAACATTGGGTCGATCCTGCTCCAGCAACGAAGCACTTTTTCCCTGTTGTTTGGCCGTTTCATAATCGCGGCGGGCCTGTTCGCGTTCTGATATTTGCGCAATTATTGTACGATCACCGATAGTCATTTTCATACTATAAACTGCAGCCCGTGTAGATGCCGGAAATACATAAATGGCTTCGATAGGGTTTTTCCCTTCGTTGGCATACTCCTGAACCACACTAACATTGGCTATAACACCGGCAATATTTACTTCGGCAGAAGTTGATTTCAACGGAAGCTGATAGAGGTTGGGATTATCGGATTTTACAAAGAAATACGGAGAAAGGGTTTTATCGGGATCGGATTTCTGCTCAGGGCTATATTGCAGGGAGGATGCAATCATGGTTCCGGCTGAAATAAGGATGATCGGTAGCAAACTCAGCGCAATGAGTAAAATATGTCTGGTTTTCATGGCTAAAAAATTAGAAAAATGGGTGAAAAATACTTTGAAATTACGAGTGGGAGCAAGTTATTACTGCAGTTTGAAACTAACCGGGATGGTGAACGAAACCCGCACTGCTTTGCCTTGCTGATTGCCAGGTTTCCATTTCGGAAACATGCCGATTACGCGTTCAGCTTCTTCATTGCAGTCATCGTTAATTCCGCGGAGTGTTTTGATATTGCTGACAGTACCATCTCTTTCAACAACAAAATTCACATAAACAGTACCTTCAATTCCTGATTGGGAAGCGGTTTCGGGGTAATCAATTTTCGATGCCAGAAAAGCTTGTAGTGCGCTGATACCACCCGGATATTCAGGCATATTCTGCACCGAAACAAACGGAGTATCATCAGCAAATGATACCTCATCTTTCAGTTTGATAGAAGCGGGCGGCGTGTAAACCGGAATTTCATCTTCCGGATTTATACCCAGATCAATTTCTACAAAATTGTCAACCGGATCGTTGTTGTCAACGATATTGATTACAGGTGCGGATACAGGTTTGGGCGCCGGTTTTGTATCCTCAATTACCGTATTTTTAATAATGAAATCCTCGCCAACAGTTTCCCAGTTGTCAGTAACAACTATTTGTTTAACAGGCGTTTCCCACTCAAAAGCTGCGAGCGTAAGCCCTAAGGCTACAACGATTCCGATTTGCAGAAAAATACTTTTCTTTGGCTCCAGGTCTGCTCTTTTCGATTTCTTGGTTTCCATGATCAGTGCATTTAGAAGGTTAGTAATTTGTGTTTACAAACAGGAGATGCAAGGAGGGAAGAAATTCCATAAAAAATATTTACAAAAACAACTCAGCCGACAATAAGGGTAATTTTTAATACAAGTGCCTATACTATTTGAATAACTCTTTCGTTACTTTTCTATCCCGAAATTTCAGCAATTTGATCCAACGTTTACTATTTCAATAAAAGCCGTAGTTAGTAATAATGTCTTTT
>Ga0105047_10003790_pt1 | contig 26560 bp, 23 predicted proteins | sample MAT04_FD_78384 | JGI IMG/M metagenome (GOLD analysis project Ga0105047, IMG submission 78384) | Freshwater microbial communities from Lake Fryxell liftoff mats and glacier meltwater in Antarctica - MAT-04 (megahit assembly) | ecosystem: Environmental > Aquatic > Freshwater > Ice > Liftoff... | reverse complement strand
TGTCGAGGCCATGCCGAGACGCAATGTCGAGGATCGCATCCATTTCGCAGGCGACTCCGGCGTAGTGGACCACCAGGATCGCCCGGGTCTTCGTCGTGATCGCGTCCTCGATGAGTGTCTCGTCAATGTTGAAATTGTCAGCCCGGATATCAACGAAGACGGGTCGAGCTCCGCGGAGGACGAAGGCGTTGGCGCAGGACACGAACGTGAACGACGGCATGATCACCTCGTCACCCTCACCGATCCCGAGCAGGAGTGCCGACATCTCCAGCGCGTGCGTGCACGAGGTCGTCAGCAAGACGTTGGGTACCGTGGTGATCTCGCTGATGATCTCAGAAGCACGCTGCGTGTAATGTCCGTCTCCCGACAGGTGTCCCCGAGCGACGGCGTCTTCCATCAGCCCTGTCTCGTGGCCGGTGACGTACGGACGATTGAAGGGGATCGTGAAACTCATGTTTGCTCCTCGAGGTCACCGCTGGATCGAATCTGACGCACGACGTACGGCGGCCGCTGCATGGATCGAAAATGCATCCGTCCGAGGTACTCACCGATGACTCCGAGCCCGAACAGTTGGGCGCCGGCAAGTATCGAGATGAGCGAGGCGAGAAAGGCGAAGCCGGGAACGTCTCGGTCGGAGATGAAGTAGCGGATCAGCACGTACACGAGCACAGCGAATCCGAAGAACGCAAGGGTGAATCCGAGCCAGCTCACCATGCGCAGCGGCAGGCTGCTGTACCCCGTCACCATGTTGATGGTGTGGCGGAGGAGCTTGCGGAAGGTGTACCCCGACGTGCCGGATGCCCGCTCGTCCATCCGCGTTGTCGCCGTCGTGTAGCGAGTGGTGACCCACGACAGGAGTACGTCGATCGAAACGTACGGATCGTCGACTCCGGCGAACCCGTCGCGTAGCGAGGTGCGGAACGCACGGAAGGCGCCTGAGTCGCGTGCCATGGATCCGCCGATCGAAGCGGCCATAGCGGTTTTCGCCGATCGGCTTGCCAGGCTTCGCCAGACGCCGTGCTCTTCGATGTCGGACCTTCCGTAGACCAGATCGACGTTGTCGGTGAGTGCTGCGAGCAGGATCGGAATCGTCTCGGGGACATGTTGGAGGTCGTCGTCCATGGTGACGACCGTGGTGAAACGAGCCACACGTATCCCCGCGAGAAGGGCATTGTGCTGCCCGAAATTGCGGAAGAGCTCGACACCGATCACATGGGGGCTGGTGGTCACTATCGACTCGACCATGCTCCAGCTATCGTCCGGGCTGCCATCGACGACGAAGATGAGTTCCCAATCGCCCCGGCCGCTCAAGGTGGTCCCCACCCGAGCAGCGAGTTCCACAATCGATGTGGCCCCGTTGTAAACGGGCACCACCACGGACACGCCGGGGCGCAACGCCGGCGCCGCAATGCCCTCGTGGCTCATTCCTGCGGCCGTAGCGTCTGACATGGCGTCCGGAGTATACGTTGATCGTTTCGAGTGGGATGGGACGACCGGTGGTTCGAGAAGGCCCGTAGGATCTTGCCGGTGTCCGGGCTGGCTGGGCCCGATTGTTCGAGGTATCGAGATGAATCTTCGTGAACGTGTGCTCTCACACACCATCGTCTACAAGACGTTCAAAGAAGCGGTGCTTCCGAGCGGAGCGATCGAAGGTCTCGTGCGAGACCACTTCGCTGTTGCCGACGGAGGCCGGGTGCTCGATCTCGGCTGCGGATACGGCGACTATGCGCCCTACTTCGCAGGGCGGTGTGACTACCTCGGCATCGACCACAACGCGTCATACATTCGACGCGCTCGTGAACTCAATGCTGGGTCGTCCGCACGTTTTCTCGCAGCGGACGTGGCCGATTCGGCGGTGGTGGAGAATGGCCCCTACGACTTGATCATGATGGCCGGCGTCTTGCATCACCTGCCGTCCGAGTCCGTCCGGCAGTTGGTGCGCATCGTGCAACCGCTCGTGTCCGATCAGGGCCGTTTCGTTGCCATGGAGCCGGTGTTCACGCCGGAACAGGGGCTCACGGCTCGGCTGATCATTGCTGCCGACCGCGGTCGATTCGTCCGCGACAGCGAAGGGTACCAGTCGCTCTTTCAACCGGAATTCGGTGAGGTTCGCTGTGTCGAGAAGTCAGGCATCCTTCGAATTCCCTACAACCATGTCTTCGTGACGGCCATCAACTCAGCCCACAGTTGTTGAAACCCGCAGCCCAGCGAGGCCAGACTGCGGGTCAATGCGTTGGAGCCGAATGGTGGCGCACACCATGAATAGTCATCCACCGGCCGGTGTCACGCTCACCTGTTCGATGGTGATGGAAGGACCGCCATGCCAGTACGACCGGAATTCCCATCCGGTCTCGAGAGAGCCGAGGAAGTCCAGAGAGACCTCGACGATTTCGCCGTCCGTGCCGGTGAGCTCGACCGATGCGATCACATCTGCCCCGAGATTGACGTCAAACAACCCAACTGTCTGATCGGTAGGGGCGGGGCTGCGATAGGTGACTTGCGATGTGTAGCGGTTTGCAGCGAGCTGAATGTACGGGCCGAATGTGACAAAGCCCGGCGCGTCGATTCCTGACGTTGCTGTCCTCGACTCACCGTCGATGCTCCCAGTTTGTGAGCGAAGAGTGCTGGCTGGCCATGTCGCACCTACGGCTGCCGGGTTGATCAGTTCGAGAACCACGAGTCGGTAGTTCATCCCGCCCGGATTCGAGCGGTCGAGGATGCTGCGGACACCGACGTATCCCTCGACCAACGAGACTGCTTCGTCGACATATTCTGAGGGGCCGTATACGGCAACGGCCGGAAAGGCGTACTGCGTTAGGCGGTCCGCTCCGTCCAAAAGGAAGTTGCCCGACGGGTCGGTTGGTAGCCACTTGCCAGTGACGTGCGGACCATAGATGCCGACGATCTCGGAACTCGACTCTCCGGGCAATTGCCAGCCCGTTCTCGGCACGACGAACCCGATGCCGGCATCTGAGGGAAGTCGATCCAGTTGGTCCGCAAGCCAGATGGCTTCGTCGAGGTCCCGATCGCTCGGGGACCCGGCATTGAAGAACACCGATCCGTATCGCGGATCCATGTTGAACTCGTGGTAGGCGGATGGGTCATAACGTGGCGCAACTGTTTGGCTCAGCAGGACGACGACGAGCGCCATCGAAACGGCCGCTGTGGGCCCGAAGGTGGGAGTAGCGCGGTCGACGATGCCACACCCGAGGAGAACAAGGCAGGCAACGACGGCGAACACCCAGCCGGCAGGAAGCCTGATTTCGAGGTATCGAGCCTCGGCGAGGAGCAGTGCCCAGACCGCAATGAACGTCCCTGCACGCAACCTCGTCCACGAGACAGAGCCGGCGAATACGGCGAGAGCAACAGACAATGCGGGGACGATGATGGACCAATAGTAGGAAATCTCGAGACCATTTCCGTTGCGGATGAACTGATCGGCCCACTGAAAGAGGTACTGCAGGCCGAGCAACGCGATGGCAGCCCTCGATGCTGGATGTCGTCGTACGAACGTCCGAACCGATGAGATCGCCAACGTGGCGCCGACAAGTATGAGCGGTGCGTAGATCCACGTGAAGGAGCCCAGCCAAGTGAGCCGAGGCGACTTGAGAAGGTCGGGTGAGTCCCGGTTCTGGCGGATGAAGTCGAGGGTCGGGGAGTAGACGTTCGGAATTCCGCTCGTTATCCGGAAGTAAGCGAGGCCGAGTCCGGCTGTGGCGAGAAATGCCACTGCGATGATCGTCAGATGTGCTGTAAAAGGTCTTCCCCGTCGGAACGTAGCCACGGCATAGGCTCCGACAGGCCCAATCGTCAGAATCGCTGCCAGCGGATTGGCTACGGCGATGAGAGCGCTCAGCAGTCCGATGCTGGCTGATCGTGACCAGGTGCTCCTCGATTCCAAGCATTGACAAATGAGAATGATTCCAAGCGAGGCATACACCCATTCGACGTAGTCGGTCATGAATGCGCGAGCGAAAATGGGGTTGGCCAGAACGACGACGCCGACGACGACCTGGGTGGGACTGCTCCAAACCCATCGTCGGCCAAGGTGCCATACCGACACGAGTACACCGGATGCGATCAACCATCGAAGTACGAGGCGCCCGTTCGAGGGACCGAAGATGTCTGACATCAAGCGAGATGGCAGGTAGGCGGACCATCGAGAAACGAAGTACCGTCCATCTCCGATTTCTCGCATTATGTCGTCGAAGTTGATTGCATATCCCGTGTAGAAGAATGGATCGAGCGAGTTGGGCGACAGACCGAACCGCTCGGGTCGAAGTACGAGGAAAATCAGCAGCGAGAGGCCAAGCGCAAGCAGCGTCTGGCGGCTCCACCATCCGGCTTCGACCTGCGCAACCGTGTTCGAATAGTCAGGCCCCTCCTCGCGGTCATCATGTCGATCGACGACATCGAGGTCGCTCTCAGTTTGGTCGTGACCACTCTCGGCCGACTGATCGTTCGTCACGGCGTGACCGAATCGATACCTGGCACCGCTCCATCCCAGCGGCCGACAAAGTGCCACGTTGAACCGAACACGTGTACCGGGGCCGTCATCATGGATGCGACGATAGTTCGGGACCGCTGCGTTCGAAGGTCTGTCTCGACCGGCCGTGGTCTCGACAAGATCACCTCGATACTGCTGTCGGCGATCGTCCGGGGTCTTCCGGAGGGCCGTTGTATGGGTTGCCGATCAGTTGTCGGGCGGCAGTGGTGCAGCGTGGGTTGCTCCGAACTCCGCTGGGGTGACGTCCCCTCAGCGGCTGCCGAGGCAATCGTTGTTGTGCTGCTGAACCCACCCAGGCGAACCGCGCCAATCGAGGTGACCAATTGTCCTGAGTGCTCAAGGTGTTGGCCCGGATGGATCGACGTAGACGTGCGCTGTGTAACGCCATTCGTCGGTCATCGCCGAGGACGGACCGACGACGGGGCTCACGTACGAGACTCCATCTCACGTCGGCACGCAGGTGCGGCACGCAAGCCAAGAGATGAGTTCGACGGCTACTCTCGGCCTTCATCTGCCTCGAGCACCAAGGCCCTGTCTGTCGAGAGGCAATCTGGAAACGGTGGATAGGTTCGTTCGCCTGGCAGGGCTACGCAACACGCCGCGTTGTCAGAATCGGAGAGGAACAGAGGTCAATGAGAGAGCAAGTAGTCGAACGTCGTCGGCTGGTCTCCTACGCTCGGAACCACGAGGACCTGTACGTCTCGGCGCTGGAGGGCGACCGGCCAGCGGGCAGCTACGTCGACTGCAGCCATGAGCGTCCGCATCTTGTGGCGGAGCTGTTCTACGAACACGGCTGGAACGGTCTCAACATCGATGCCGACCCGACGATGCGAGACGAGTACCGACATCGGGGATGGGGTCGTTCCGTGCGTCCTGGCGGGGGTGGTCAGCCGGTCAAACTCGTGTCCGTGAGTACCCGCTGCATGAGCGGTTGGAGACGTTCGACGCAGAAGTCAAGCCAATGCACGAACCCTGCGGGTGCCCACACGATCGACTTCTTGAAGATCGATGTCGAGGGGTCCAAGGTGGATGTCCTTCATGGCATCGATTTCGAAATTGTTCGCTCTTCGGTGATCGTCGTCGAAGCGACTCGCAACAAGGTCCTCATCGGGGCCGGGAATGGCTCCCAATGACGGACACCACATCCGATGCGCCGTTCGTCTCGTTTGCTCAGAACTGGGAAGACGTCGTGCTCTGGCGTGCGCTGGGTGACCTCCGTGATGGCACCTACATCGACGTGGGCGCGGCCGATCCGGTGGAATACAGCGTGACCAAGGCCTTTTATGACCGCGGATGGGTGGGAATAAACATCGAGCCGGTCGGCGAACTGTACGAGGAGTTGGTTGCCCAGCGGCCCAGCGATGTCAACTTGCAGCTCGGGGCTGGCGCGGCTCGCTCCCGGGGAACACTGCATCGGGTCGTGAACACCGGGCTGTCGACCCTCGTGTCGGATGTTGCGGCAGCGATCGATCAGTCCCAGTTCGAAATCATCGAAGAGGAAATCGAGATCGTCCCGCTCGCTGAGATCATTTCCGAGTCAGGATTCACCGAGCGCGCGATCCACTTCCTGAAAATCGACGTCGAGGGTTTCGAGGCAGACGTGTTGGCTGGTATCGATTTACGGGCGACCAGGCCGTGGGTGATCGTGGTCGAGGCAACGGACCCGAACTCGACGACTGAGACACATCACCGATGGGAAGCGGCACTTCTCGAAGCTGGCTACTCGCACACACTTTTCGATGGACTCAACCGCTTCTACGTCGTCAACGAGCGTCCCGATCTTGCATCGAAGTTGTCGTATCCCGTCTGCGTGTTCGACCGCCCGTTCGTGACCGCGGCGGAGGTTGCGCTTGGGAACGAGGTGGCTGAGGCCCGCAAAATCGTCAACGAGCGCGATGGTGAACTTCGGGTGAAGCAGGACATCGTCGAGCAGATGGCTGGTGACCTGCAAGACAAACAGGCGACGATCGAACAGATGGCTGGTGACCTCCAAGACAAACAGGCGATGATCGTTTCCGCCGTGTCCGACCTTGAACTCGAGCGACATCATCACGCAGCAACGATTGCTCACGTTGCCGAGCTCGAGGCCGACCGCCAGGCGCTTTTGGCGTCCAGTTCTTGGAGGTTGACCGGTCCCCTCAGGTCGGTTGCCACTCGCGTTCGGCCCAGAAGAACCTGAGTGTTCGAGACACGCCGCCTTCAAAGGGCCCTCAGATCGGGGGAGGGGCAACGAGTTCGTTGACCAGTCGGAGCAATGGGTCGAGGCGAAGGTCCCACCGAAGCAGTTCACGGCGACGGATTCCGACGATCTCGCTGATCGGATCCTCGAACACGAGGCGCCGCAACTCGGAGCGGAACTCATCGGGGGACTCAACGATATGAACGCCTTCAGGGTCTGCTTCGATGATGTCCTCATATCCCATCGTTGCTCGCCTGCTCATCACCACCGGAGCGCCGCACGCCAATGCGTCGGCGCTCTTGAGGTTCGATCCTTCACCAACGAAGACTGGAACGATCGTCGCCCGCGACCGACACATCATGGCGACGAGGTCACTCATGGGCAGAAAGCCTCTGATGTTCAGACGAGACGCGTTGGTCGACTGGTGGCGAACGAAGCGCGAATGACGCAGAAGCTGCGGGCCGACAGAGCCTGCGACGTCGATCTTCGTGGTGGGCGGAAGAAAGGCAAGACTGGGCGTCGCGATCTCGAGAAACCCCTCGACATTCGGCCAGTAGGAACTCCCGGCGAAGGCGAATGTGGTGCAGCCGATGCGTTGCCGAGCGACGTCGACGGGGAGAGCGATATCGGCGACCGTCGAACCATTGGGAACCAACGTAGAGGTTCGGCCGAACTCCTCGATGATTATGGTTTGGTCCGATGGGCAGATCGCAGTGACGCGGTCGCTGAGTTCGAATGCGGCCAGCTCTAGCAACCGAACCTCCTGGTGGCGGTCAGCTGCCCGCTTGGAGGAAGGATCGAACCGTTCGAGGTCATGTCGAAGCTGATACTCGATGTTCTGACTCGAGTAGATGACCGGGGCACCGAGCTCGTCAGCAACGGCGGTAACCAACTCGACGAGGAACGGTTGCTCGAGCACGATCAGTTCGGTATTCGAGCGGCGAAGATGGTCGACGATGCTCCGGCGCAGACGCAGGTTTCTGGCGGCCCTGTTCGCGAGATCCACATCGTCGTAGATGTGGTCGATCTCCTCCCGCCACGGCCGTTCGACGAGCGCTACGAAGTCCGTAGGACGAGTGTTGCCTCGTTCACTGTTGGATTGCACCACCACGTGTACGACCTGATGGCCCGCTTGTTCGAGCACGATGCGCTGATGATGCGCCCTCGCTGGTCCCCCGAACCCCTCGGAGGGGGCGTAGGTCGTGAACATTGCGATCGTGCTCACGAGTCGACCTCCGCGCGCCGATCTGACATGATTTTTTCGAAGTCGGCACAGTATTGGTCTGGTGTCCTCGGCGTGAATTCTTCAGCGATACGACGTTCGAGACCGGCAAGATAGTGGGCATCGCTGCACAATCGGAGCACTTCGGCCTTCCACCCGAGGAAGTCATCAGGGTGTAGCGCCGGCATCAGCTCCTGACTGGCCTCCAGCTGTGCGGGGTCGGTCGAATGAAGGCATACCTTCCCATACGTCAAGGACTCGGTGATCGGCAGTCCCCACCCCTCGACTCGAGAGGGAAAGACCGTGAACATGGCGGCCTTGTAGAGCTCGATGAGTTCGTCGTCGTCGACGTCGGACAGAATCACCAGTCCGTCGACGAGTTCTGGGGCGTACTCGGCCCACCGGATCAATTCGTTCACGTCCCATCCGATGCGTCCAACGATGACGAGTTTCGGTAGTGCTGCACCTTCGCTGAGCAACTCAGCCCAGAGCTTCGCGAGGAGCAGGTGGTTCTTGCGAACCTCCACGGTGGAGACCGAGAGCACGAATTGCTGATCCCCGAGACGGTGTGAGCGCGTCCTGTTCGATTCGGATTTGACTGTGTCGTCCGCAGGAAAGCCTGGGAGTTGGTTGACGGCGAGGAATGGCTCAGGCAGCATCTCGTCCGAGAAGAACGTCCTCAGTGCGTCGCGAGTTGCATACGAGATGCTCGTGATGGAGTCGGCATAGTGGGCCATCTCGGCGTAATAGCGGTGCACGAGGTGACTCTGGCCAGCGTTCATCTGCGGCATCAGCACGGGGATGAGGTCGAACGCAGGCATGTGGATTCGCACGCCCGACTCGACCTTGAGGCGGTACATCGCCTCATGGTCGAGGTACTCCCATCCGAGACCCAGCGCGACCAGGTCGGTATCACCATCGAAGTTGACTCGGTGGCGAACGTGATGGCCGGTTGACGTCGCCGAGATCGGTGTCGAATCGCTTCGGGTTCGCCAGGTCCTCTTCGCGTAGCGCGCTGACTCGAACCCGAACGTCGCGAAGGACCAGGCGGCCTGCTCAGCGAATGGACGCACATCGCCAGGCATCCGACCGAGCGTCTTCAACCCGGTGCGCCGCATTGCAGGGAGGAATCGTCCCGTTGATGTCGGACCGGGCGAACTCAGCTCGGGCCGCGTTGGCTGCTCGTCTTCGAGTGCGCCCGCGGTCAGGAGGACGTCGAGCGACTCGATCTCGTGGTCTTCCGCTGGTCTGTAGCCGTTCGACCAGACGATGAATTCAGCTCGACCGAGCCCACTTCTGAACCGCAGGTGTGAAGAGAGCAGTCTCTCGAGCCTGACGATGCCGACGGGTGCCAGATACCGCCACCGCAAGAGCATCGTGGCATCGATCAGCACACGGTTGTTCGAGTCACTCACCGGTTTGCCTCCTGAATGCGCCGACCAGACGCTTGATCCGCCGTTCGGCCGCGGGTTGCGCTCGTGCGGCGGTGAACCGCAGTGAGTTCGACATCGAACCAGCCGATGCCACTTGTGTGAACCGACCGAGGTCCTCGGTTCCTGGAATCTCCCGCTGCGGGAGCGCAAGTGCGGCGTCGACCGCTTGCCATGTCAGGTCTGCGCACCTGGCCCATGTTTGAAGCGCGGCGACTCCCCGCACATCTTCCACCGTCTGCCTACCCAGAGCGGGGTCGTCACACCACGCTCTCAAGCGCTCGGACCACGCCTCGACATCCCACGTGGAGATGGTTGCGTTGGTGTTCCCCAGAAGTTCGCCTTGGGCCGTACCGGCAAACGAGAGACATGGCGTACCGGCGGCCGCCGCTTCGAACGGGACGAGCCCGAAGCCCTCGACGACCGATGGGTAGGTAACGGCGTCTGCGTGCTGCAGCAACCACCACTTGTCGGCGTCGGTGGCTTGCCCCCATCGGTGAATGCGATTGCGGATGCCGACGGGGAGGTGGCCGAGGACCTGGTCCTCATCAGCAGTCGAGCGCCCGTAGAACGGTTCCGGTCCGATGATGACGAGGTCGCCGTCGTACTCGTTCGTCTGTGCGAGGTGGGCGAACGTCTCGATTGCATGGACTCGGTTCTTGTGCCAGAACGTCGCCGACAGGCAGAGCACGAATCGCTCGACTCCGCCGAGCTGACCGGGTCTGGCGCCTGGGATAGGTCGGGGGTCGGCGCCACACGACACCATGTGGAGCCGTCGTGGTTCGAGGTCTGGACACTCGGCGACACCAGCGTCGAGGCCATACTGCGAGATGAACGTGACACCGTCGGCCGTCCGCATGAGGTCGCGTTGAAGGTTTCGAGCGAACGCAAAGAGATTCGCTGACGGGTGGTAGAAGGGATTGGAGAAGCCGATCATGTCGAGCTGTCCGACGAGACGACGCCTGCCGACCGTTCGAAACAGCTCGCGCTCCTCCAGCCGAAGCATCTGGTACGGCCGGTAGAGAACGTCGACGTCGAGTCGGTGTGCAGTGGATCGGTCCACGACCTCGACTCCGGTCCCGACGAGGAGCTCCTCTACCTCGTGCATCGACTCGGTTGGCGCAGCGATCAAGATGTTCTCGTTCGGTCGAGCACGAGACATCCACTGCGAGACCTCGAGTACGAGGTGCTGGGTACCGGTGTGGAGGTCTCCGCCGAGGCAAGCTCCATCGACGAGCACCCTGATCGGCCGCAGTCGACTTTCCGCCCACGTCCTGTGAGCTTCCAATCCCCGGTTCGCAGGGCCGGAGAGGGTCTCCACCGTCTGGGTTGTCCAGCCCGCAGCAGGGACCAAGTTGGTGGCAGTCGCAGGATCCCAGTTGTGGGCAAGGCCTGGACTCGCGACGTGTCGCCATCCGTACTGCATCGCACGTTCGCCGAGCGCGGATACTAAGTCGGCTGCGGAACCGGCGGCGTCGAGGCGTGAACCAATCAGCGACGCCGTGGCAACATCGAGTACGCACAGCGAGACACAAGGCACCGGGAGCGTCGGCGGCGGTGGTAGTAGTGGATGAAGTGGGTAGATCGAGGTGCCTGAAACATTGACGGGCACCGGGGAGGCTGTCGCTGCGCCTGACGATGTGAGCGCACCTAGGAGCACCCGAACGACGTTGCGGTCCGGTTGATCACCGATGACGATGTGTTCCGCTCCACTACGGATTGCCTGATCGATGTGGGATGCCTCGGAGAATGGGCTGATGCATCGGACGTCGGTCACATCTCCTCCGCGAATCGCTCCGAGCGTCGGACGAAGAAGCGAAAGCCGAGTATGAAGACGAGAAACGACCATCCGACGAGCCAGAGCATGGTGTTGAGACCTGGCAGTCGCACGTCGTAGAAAATGTTTCGGTAGGCCATCACGAAGCGCGCCATCGGGTTGGCGAGCGCAACGTCACGCCACGTGATACCGGTCCCGAAGACCGGTGAGTCGGGTATGAACTCCGGGGAGTACAGGATCGGCGTCAGGTAGAAGTACGCCAGGAGAAACACCGAGGTCAGGTACTCGACATCCTTGTAACGGACGTTTGCGGCCGACAGCCAGAGCGAGACACCCATGGTGAACACTGCCTGCAGGGCGACCAGCAAGACGGCGACCGGCAAGTACTGCAGCAGCATGACGCGATCGAACACCGTGATCGCAAGAGCGAGAACGCTGAGTTCGATCAGTGCGGTGAACGCCAAAGCAAGAATCGAAGCCATTGGGAGCAATTCGCGCGGGAACCAGACGCGTGTGATCAATCCGCCTGCGTTGGCGACGGAACCAATTGCCGCTCCGAGTCCGCCGGCGAAGAGCGCCCACGGAATGACGCCTGCAAGCAGGAAGAACGCAAAGGTGGCGATTCCGCTGGGGTCGCCAGGCGCTGGTGTCACCTTCAGAAAGGTGCCGAGCACGATCGCATACACCGCAGTCATCATGATCGGCTGCAGGAACGACCAACCCCAGCCAAGGAAGGTCCGTCTGAATCGGCTTCGGAGTTCACGCCGAATGAGGTTGAACAAAAGCTCTCGATAGCCGGAAATTTCGACGACGGCGACCTTGATGGTCCTTGTGGTCATTTGATCGGCCCTGCCTTTGACCATTGGGCGTCGAGCGTGATGCAGCCTGCCTCGTTCGGTGCGTCGGCCTTGGGGGCCACATCAAACTCCGCGATGTTGGGGCTGTGGTCGTACACGTGGCCGGAGCCCCGCTCCATGATCGCTCCGGAGAGATGATAGGAACCTGGCAATAGTTGCAGCGTGGGGACTCTCATGTCGAGCCATCCCGCCCCTGGTCCGAGACTCATGTTCGGGAACTGCTCGGTAGACGATTGCCCGCTGAGTTCGTAACCATCGGCGGCCCGAAGGGTGAGACCGAAGACGATGTTGTCGAATCTCTCGTCGGTCCTCCAATGCATGCGCACCGTGAGCTCGTTGCCTGTCGCCACCGGTTCGTCAGCGGGATCGGGGAGAAGTTCGACCTCGAGTTCGATCTCTCCGCTTCCGGTCCGCTGACGCCCTCGATCATCGACCCGGTATGCAGTGGTGACGCTTTCGAGATACTGCCGAACGACCTCATTGGTCTCGCCGATCGCCTTCACCTCGCCCTTGTCGAGCCAAACTGCCCGATCGCAGAGTTGTTGCACTTGCGCCAGGCCGTGGCTGACGAACACGACCGTGCGGCCGCTCGATCGGATCTCGTTCATCTTCTCGGTGCAGCGCCTCTGAAACTGTTCGTCACCGACAGCGAGCACTTCGTCGACGAGCAGGATGTCGGGTTCGACGGCGACGGCGACCGAGAAACCGAGGCGGGCGTACATTCCGGAGGAATATGTCTTCACCGGTTGGTCGATGAATTGTTCGAGACCGGAAAACGCGAGGATCTCATCGAACCGTTTGGTGATGAATGACGTCGACATCCCCAGGATGTTCCCGTTGAGAAATACGTTCTCCCGCCCCGACAGTTCGGGGTGAAACCCCGCACCGAGTTCGAGAAGTGCGGACACACGACCGTCTACGCGGACAACGCCCTTGTCTGGCACCAGGATGCGGGCGAGCACTTTCAACATGGTGCTCTTGCCGGCGCCGTTTGCGCCGATCAGGCCGAAGGATGATCCGGTGGGGATGTCGAATGACACACCATTGAGCGCCCAGAACTCCTCGAACTTGTCACGATTCCGTCGGAGCACGGCTTGTTTCAAGGTGGTGTTACGGTTCTGGAAGATCCGGAAGGTCTTCCAGACCCCGTCGACCTCGATGGCATTGGTACTCATGACGCGTAGCGACAGGGTCGGAACAGGGCGGACACGAGCACGGCGGCATGTTAACGACCTGCACCGATGAACGACTTGCACCCCTCAGCCGATGCGAACATGTGATCACTGTCCGATGAGGTCCAGAAAACCTCGTCGTACGAGCTGACGGTACGCACGGCTGCCACTCGTGTTGCGTTTCACTGCGTGGGCAGCGGATCTCACGACCGCGTCGAGGACCACGTACGCCCGGTACCAACGCAGGCTTTCGCCTCGGCCGGCGTGGAATCGGCACGCCGACTCGTACGACCATGCGAGGGACTCGCCGAAGCGCTCCTTCGTGGAGTGTGCGCCGACATGACGGACCACCCACGATGATTCGGACACCGTGCGGATTCCGAGGTCGTTGGCACGGAGACAGAGGTCGATGTCCTCGTAGAACATGAAGTACCCCTCGTCGAATCCACCAACGAGTTCGAACGAGGCACGATCGATCAGCAAGGCGGCACCGCTCACGAATCCGGTGCCGTTGGGAGGCAGCGACGTTCGTCGGAACCAGCTTCGGCTGATCTCGTCGATGATTCGGTACGAGATGCCGCTCTGTCGTTCTGTCTCACCGGCTCCGACCATCGCCGGACCGTGGATCGTCCTTTCCGTCGGCGGGTCGGCAGCGGTCCACGGCCAGGTGACCACCTGGGCATCAGGGTTGAGGAAGAGCACCCATCCTGCATCCGACCCTGCTGCGAGCTCATTGCAGCCAGCGCCGAATCCAGGGTTGAGAGGATCGTGTTCGATTCGGACGTCGAGGGGAGAGTCTGCCGCCAGTCGCTGGAGCTCCTCCAGTGAGAAAGCGTCCGAACCGTGCTCGCGAATCGCAACCCGAGCCTCGGGGATCGACCGGGCGACCGAGTCGAGCAGATCTGCGATCACAGTTGCGCTGTTGTACGACACGACGCACACCTCGACGAGTACCGGCACGGCGAGACTGTAGCTTCGCTCTGATGCCCGGGACCCTCGAGGACGCGACACCACACCGAGTGGTCGCCCATCACGTGGTCGTGCCGTACCCGGCCTCCAACAGTTCCGTGCGGACGAGGGCGCTGCACTGGATCGATCGAATGGGGGCGGCTGACCCCGAATTCGTGGGGCCTGTCGTCCACGGACCGGGCTTGGAGCGGTCTCGGGTGCCCGTCGATGCCACCGTGCTGCTGTTGCGCAACGCTCGCCGGTTCACGCGTGGCCGATTCGAGTCCAGCTTGCTTCGTCGGGCCTGCGTGGGTGTCTACGACCTCGATGACGGACTTCCATGGGACGACGGCACACTGCCCGGGCTCGGCCACTGGTGGAAGCGGCCGTGGCCGCGTTCGCTGGTTGCTCGGCGGTCGGCGGAGTCAGCCGACCGTGTGATCGCCGGAAACATCACCATTGCGAACTGGGCGACCGAACACTGTCGTGACGTTCGTGTCATCCCGACGTGCGTCGAGCCGAGCGATTACCGACGGCGCAGTGACTGGACGATCGCAAACCCGGAGCCACTGATCGGCTGGATCGGTTCGCCGGCGACCCAGGGGTACCTCCTCGACATCGCACCTGCGCTTCGCTCGGCCCACGATCGAACCGGGATGCGAGTGGAAGCGATCGGTGCCTCGCCGGACGGACTTGCGTCGCTCGCTGACTTCGTGACAGTGGTCCCTTGGGATCGCTCGTCGGACCAGCGAATCTCGCGATGGGATGTTGGTGTGATGCCGTTGCGTGATGGCCTCTATGAACGAGCGAAGTGCGGGTACAAGCTGCTGCAGTACGCGGCAGCGGGAGTGCCAGCCATCGCGAGCCCGGTGGGCGTCAACAGCGACATCCTCGCCGCGACGGGTGGGCTCGCACCGCTGACGGTCGGCGAGTGGGCGGAGGCGTTGATCGAACTCGTGAACGCGCCTGCGTCGAAGCGGCAGGTGATGGCCGAGGCGGGCTTCGATGTCGCCGACGCCCATTCGTACGGAACCTGGCACGACCGATGGGTCGATGCGGTGGGGTGGCCGACCCCGTGAGGATTCTGCACGTGATCACCAAGGGCGACGTCGGTGGAGCCCAGACGCACGTCGTCGAACTCGCTGCAGCGCAGCGGCGTGGTGGCCACGAGGTGGTCGTCCTGGCGGGCTGCGATGGTGATGCGATGGCGCGGGTCCGCACCGCTGGCGTGCAGGTCGAGATCGTCCCATCGCTCGGTCGGGCAGTCGCACCAACCGCTGACCATGCCGCCGTCGGCGATCTACGCTCGGCGTTCCGAAGGATCCGGCCGGACATCGTGCACACCCATTCGTCCAAAGGCGGTCTGCTCGGACGGATCGCTGCGCGTCTGGAGAAGATCCCGTCGGTGTACACCGCCCATGGCTTCCCGTTCCAGGCCGGAGCACCGCGGCTCCAACGGGTGTTGTCGTTCGCCGGGGAATGGGTCGGCGGTCATCTGGGTGATGCGGTGATCTGTCTGACCGACAGCGAGGCCGAACTGGCTCGTCGATCTCATGTTGCTCCGGCCGAGTCGATCGTGGTGATCCCCAACGGGCTGCCTGACACACTGCACGTCCGAACCCATCGGACATCTGAGGTGCTGCGCCTCTTGATGGTCGCTCGATTCTCCCCACCGAAGCGCCAGGCAGACCTCATCAGGGCGCTCTCAGCGCTTCGCGACCTGCCGTGGACGCTCTCGTTCGTCGGCGATGGAGCACACTTGGCCGAGTGCGAAGCGCTGGCACGCGAAGTGATCCCGGGTCGCGTCGAGTTCCTCGGTCATCGTGACGACGTCGAGGAACTGACTGCGACCTTCGATGTAGCGCTGCTGTGGTCCGGCTACGAGGGAATGCCCATCTCCCTGATGGAGGCAATGCGAGCCCGCCTGTGTTGCGTGGCCAGCGATCTACCCGGCGTCCGCGAACTCTTCGGGAAGCCCCCGGTCGGACCGCTCGTCGCCACCGATCGGCAGTTGGAGCGTGAACTCCGCGAGCTGCTGGCGAATCCGACAGCCGTCGACGCCGGCGGTGCAGCCGCACGCAGGCGCTACGAATCAGCCTTCACCATCGAGCATGTGCTTCGAGGCGTCGACGAGGTCTACGACAAGGTGCTCACCCGTCGACCAAGATGAACCCTCCTCGCGTCAGAGCCCTGCCCGGTCCGCGGTGCGAAACAGCCGCTCCGGGGAACCGAGCAGGTGCAGCGCTGCATCCGAGCGAGTCATCCGCTTCGACTTCAACTCGGTCTTCAAGTACGTCATGCCATTCGGATCAGGTTCGCGATCGAAGGCGTACCGGTAGATCTCCGTGATGAACTTTTTCGTATCAAGTCCGGCGGTCTCGTCGACCATCTTCGACCAGCTCTGCACCTTGGTGGCGTCGACGCTGAACAGCCAGCCGTCGTCGAGCGTGATCGGTCCCAAATCGAAACCGGCCGCGAGCAGATGAACCCGCAATGTCGTTTCGGTGAAACCGGTGAAGTGAAAGTCACCGGGATGCGCCTGGTTGCCGAACAGGCAGATCGTCCAACCGACGTGGCTGGCGAAATCTGGTGCTGCGGCCATCCGCTCCGCGACGCCCATGATGTTCGACGTCTGGACGTGCAAGCGGCCTCCATCGACGAGAAACTTCGACCACTCGAGCAGCACCCTGGTGGTCTGCGATCGCGGGATGTGTTCGAGCACATCTTGGGCGAGGATCTCCTCGAACCAAGCGGTCGGGAGAACCGAGTAGTCGTCGTCCAGGATGAGGAGATCGGGCTGGCAGGCCGGATCAACGTCGACGTTCAGATAGCCGTCGCGTTTGTCGTAGCCGCACCCGAAGTTGAGCTTGCGCGGGAACCGTTCCGTGACCATCGCGTCAGACTACGGGGGTCGATACTGTTCAGACGTCGCGAGACTGTGGCTCGGCGACCATGTCGACGATCCTGTACGCATCTGGCCACGACTCCGTCAGCGTACGCGCCGAGCCGATGAGGACGAGCCGACCCGTATCGGGCTCGATGATCGACACCTCGTACCCGAGCGCCTCGATCGCTGTGAAGTGTGTTGTCGCGGCGACGCCCGCCACGTCCATCTTGATCAGGTCGACGCGACCGAGTTCGAGGTGTCGAGCGTGGTTACCGGAACGACGGTGTCCGACATGCCCAAGTCAGGAGCGACATCCGTCTCCCTGAAGCCGCCGTTCGATCCGATCGCCCCGCGACACCATTGGTAGCCGTTCATGTTCGACAGCGCGAGCGGATGGAGCTGGACATGGACGAGTTCGTTCATCTCGATGGAATAGGCGATGAGCCGTGCGTTCGCGGGGTTCGGCTCGAAGGCAGACACGCGACCCGTTGGCCCGACTGCAGCTGCGGCCACGAACGTGTGGTGCCCGACGTTCTCCCGATGGGCGAACCTCGAACGGTGTCGGAGCGTGTCGCCGATCGAGTGTGCCGAGGATCGTTCGCACGGTTTCGGTGGTCGCTCCCCGACGATCGACCAGATCTGCGATCACGTGCTTCTGGTCGACTCCGACACCGCCAGGGAAGAGCACACTTTCGAGCGCATCGGCCCAGGGTTCGCCGTCAGCGGTCTGGATCGACGCACGGCGTCGGCGAATCACGGTACCGGAACGTTGGCGAACCTGCTGCGGTTGCATGCGCCGACGCGCAGCCTGGCGCTTGACTCGGAACCAGGCACGCGATGTGTCGAACTCGTTCACCGGCCGCCGCCGACGAGTACATGTTTGATCGTGAGTGCGATGATCCGGACGTCGGTGGCGAACGACTCGTGGCGCACGTAGTGGAGGTCGTATTGGAGCTTCACGAATGCGTCTTCCTCGGAAGCCGCATAGGGATAGCGGACTTGCGCCCACCCGGTGAGTCCCGGGCGCACCAGATGTCGTGCGGCGTAGAAGGGGAGCGCCTTCTCGAGGTCCCGGACATAGGTCACCTGCTCGGGTCGAGGACCCACGACCGACAGTTCTCCGGACAAGATGTTGAAAACCTGCGGGAGTTCATCGACATGTGTTCGGCGCATGAGCCTTCCGAAACCTGTGATGCGCGGATCATCGTTCGAGGTCCATCCGGCGATGTCGACTGCGCCAGGCGTCATGGTGCGGAACTTCAGGATTCTGAACGGCTGGCCGAACAGCCCCACGCGCTCCTGACGGAACAGGAGGGGCCCTCTGTTGGCGATCAAGTTGCCGAAAAGGACGACCGGGAACAGCACGAGGAGGACCACTGCGCCGAGGGCGGCGAGCACGATGTCAGTGGCCCGCTTGAGCGGGGCATAGCTGCCGTGCAGGCTCTCGATGTCGCCGAGCAGTGCGAAACCGTGAAGGCTCGACAGGGGCAACTTGCCCAGGCGCTGGTCGTAGAAGTCGTCCAGGCTGCGCACCCGCATGCCTCGCCCATGCAGGACTTCGGCCTGGGCGATGGCATCTGCGGAGATGAGGGCCTCGGTGCCCAGGATCAAGACGGTGGCATCCACGGCGTCGCACCGGGTGGCGATGTCGGCGAAATGGGGCTCCGACGAGATGGTGTCGGCGATGATGAACGGGCGTTCGACCCTTGTCGACAGGGCTTCTCGTCGGAGGGCTTTGGCGTCTGTGTCTGACACCACGGCCAGGACCCGGTCAGCCTGGCGAAGGCCTCTGGTGTTCCAGGCCATGGCGGAGCCCGTCACGAACAGCCAGACGAAGACGAGACCGGCCATCGCGAGTAGCGAGAATCGGGGCAGGCTGTCGGGAAAGAACAGCTGCAAGGTGGCCGCAGCACCCAGCCCGACGAGCGATGTGCTCAACGCCGAGACCACCACCGTCGACAACCGAGCCGTCCGTGGCGGGCTGTCCATCACGGTCGCGACGAGTGCGAACAGCAGCCCGAGCACGGCGTACGCCAGAAGGCCCTCGATGCCCTGCTGCGGAGCCCGGTAGGTCGAATGGATCCACCGGACGACGAACGCGAGCACCATCACGACACTGACGTGTGCGAGGCGAGCACGCGACGTCATGGCGACCCCATCCCGCACTGCCACGAGATCGGAAGGTTCGACCGACTCGCCATCAGACTCGGGATGGTAACGGTTGCTCCGACGAGGTTCCATCGGCGCTTCGTCGTCGGCGAGGCAAGGGCCGATTGACGAAAGAGCGTGTTCCGATGAACCGGACGGTAGTCATCGATGGCACATCGATGCGGCATCGGGGATCCAGTCCAGACGGCTAGGTTGCATCCACGTGACGGCTTCAACTTTCGCTGATGTCCAATCAGACTGTGCGCGGGTACCACGGTCGACGCGCAGGGATCTGGCAGCGGTGGTACTCGGAGCGTATTTTCTCATGGTCACGAAGGGTCCGGTCTTCTGGATCCGACTCGAATCTTCGTCGATGACGGGCGACTTCATCGACGACCGTTGGGTGCAATCAGCTTTCGTCATCGGGGCCCTCGGTTTGATCGCGATCGCGTGGCCGGGAAGGGAACCGTTCTTACGAGATCCTGTCGTGGCCATCTCGTTCTCGGTGCTGCCCGTTCTTGTTGTTGTGTCCACAGCCTGGTCGGTCGCACCTGACCGCACCTTCGAACAAGGCCTCATGCTCGTTCTCGGCACCTTTGCAGCCCTGTTCGGTGGTGCGTTCGTTGGTCGTCGCGCGGCCTTGGTCGCCCTGTGGTCGTCGATGCAGATCGGGGTTGCAGCGAGCATCATCGCCGAGGTGCGAAACTGGCCTCGAGCTCGTGACCCTTACGGCGACCTCGCAGGGATCTATTTCAGCCGGAACTCTCTCGGCCCGGTCGCCATGATCGGTGTGATGTCCTCCGTTGCGCTGATCCTCTTGTACTGGCGGCACCGCCGTGGACTGATCCTGGGTCTGGGGCTCGGCGCGGTCGCTGTCGTCGACATCGTCGTCCTGCGATTGTCAGGCTCATTGACGACCGTGTTCGCTGCCGTCGTCGCGGCGACAGGAGTCGCTGTGCTCGGACTGTTCGTTCCGGGTCAAGGTCAACACACTCGCCGTCGTGTTGGTGCTGTGGTCGGGCCGGTTCTTCTCGTTCTCGGGGGAATCGTCGTGGCGGCACGATCGACCCTGTCGGAGGGTTTGGGTCGCAGACCCACCTTCTCGGGCCGGACCGTCATCTGGGACGTCGCATTCGACTTCGTTGCCGAGCACCCAGTGCGCGGGTGGGGGTTCATGGCGATCTGGACACAGCCCGACATCATCGCGAGGTTGGCCGAGCGGAACAACGTGGTGTTCGAGGCCCATTCGGGCTACATGGAAATTCTTCTCGGAACCGGTCTGGTCGGCCTCTTGGCGCTTGTCGTCGTCATTCTGATGGCGGTCCATCGCACGGCAGCGTCGGCATGGGATGGGCCGGGGGTCCTCGGCTTCTGGGCGTTCGGCCTCGTTCTGTATGCGGTGACCGTCAATCTGGGGGAGACGTACGTTGGTGCGAATCTCCTGCCGTGGGTACTGTTGCTCGTGGCAACAGGTCAGGCCCTGACAGTGCGCAGCCATGACCGCTGACGATCGCCCGGAACCCTTCGACCTGGTGAGCAGTCTCGACGAGGAGAACGAACGCTTGCGACTCCGCGTTCTGGAAGTCATGGTCTGGATGGAGGAGGCGGTCACCGAGCAGGTCGCTCAGGAACGTCGGGCTACGGATTTCGAGCGCCAGGCGATTGCGCTCCAGCACGAACTCGATGCGATTCACCAGAGTTGGTCATGGCGGCTGCTGAAGTGGCCTCGTAGTGGATACTCGACGTTGCGTTCGGTCCGGGGTCGGTGATGGAACCGCAGCCTGTTTTCATCGTCGTTCGCGACCGTATCCAACCCCTCCGTGAACTGCTCGACTGGCTCGAGCGGGCGGGCCATCGAGAGATCTATCTCGTCGACAACGATTCGACGTATCCACCGCTGCTCGACTATCTGGTCAGCACGCCCCATGAAGTCGTGCGAACCGGAAAGAATCTCGGGCACCGTTCACCTTGGCTGTCGGGTGCGGTGCAGCGCCATGCTCACGGGCGCAGCTTCGTCGTGAGCGACCCCGATGTGGTCCCTGACCGCAACTGTCCGCTCGATGCCGTCGACCATTTCGGCGAGCTTCTCGGCCGGTATCCCGAAATCGACAAGGTCGGTTTCGGGCTGCGGATCGACGACCTGCCGGATCACTATCCCTTGGCACCGTCCGTTCGTGCTTGGGAGCAGCGATTTTGGCACGACGAGATCGAACCCGGAGTGTTCCGCGCTGACATCGACACGACCTTCGCGCTGTACCGGCCGCTCGATCGCCGTCATTCGGAGGCGAGTGCACTCCGGACCGGCGCCCCGTACGTCGCTCGTCACACGCCCTGGTATGTCGATCCCGAGCACCTCAGTGAAGAAGATCGCTGGTACCGAGAACACGCCGACCGGGCGACGGCGAACTGGGATCGCGAGCAACTCCCACGATGGAAGCAGCGCTGGTTGTCGGCACAACAGCAGCCGGAACGTGGCGGGCGTAGCGACGACGACTGAGGCCGATCGCGTTCAGACCTCTTCGGGCAGTCGCCGGCTCATGCGATGGAAGATGGTCCAACCGATCAGCAGGCTCAGTGACGAGATGACAACCAAGCCGCCCATGGTCCTCCAGCCGGGCGCGCTGCCGTCGTAGAGCAGCCGGCGGAAGACCTCGACGAATCCGTTCATCGGGTTGAGCTGCAGGATGTTGTAGATCCACCGAGGCGCGTTTTCCTCGAGGAGGGAAGGGGGGTAGACGATCGGTGTCGCGAAGAACCACACCTGGGTCAATATCGCCCAGAGGTAGCTGACGTCGCGGAAGTACACCGCCAGCACGCTCAAGGCCATGGCGATACCGGTGGCGAAGATGGTGAGAAGCACCGAGGTGAGCAGGACGACGGGAATCCATGGCAGGAAGTGGGCTCCGCCAATGAGCAAGACGATGAACAGCAGCACCATCTCGATCGTGAACTGCACGCAGGCGTGGAGCACGTTCGAGAAGACAAGGACCTCGCGAGGGAAAGCGACTCGCCGAACGAGGCCAGCGTTCGCCGACACCGCGCCCAGTCCGAGCGAGGTGATCAGCGAGAAGAAGTTCCACGGCAGCAGGCCGCACAGAAGAAAGAAGGCGAAATTGTCGAGTCCGGACGGCACCCCGATCGGCGCCGTGGCATTGAAGAGGGTGCCGAACACGAAGCCGTAGATGAGGATCTGCGACAGCGGGTTGAGCATCGACCATGCCCACCCGAGGAACGAACGGCGGTACTTGGTGCGGAGTTCCCGGAGGGTGAGATTCCACAACAGCTCGCGTGAGCGGTAGACATCGGTGACGGCATGCATGAGCGCAACGACGTTATCGCCGCATGTGCCAGCGCCACCGGCATGGCATCAGGTGCGTTGCCCCGACCGTCGGGGTGGTTGGTTCTGTCGGGCGCATCGGCAAGACTCGCAGTCGCCATGCCAACTGCCCTTGCCGTCAACGATCTCTGGAAGAGCTACCGGCTCTATCACGAGCGCAATCAGTACCTGAAGGCGGCGATCCTCAAAGGGCGCCGCGCCCGCTACGAAGAGTTCTGGGCGCTGAAGGACATCAATTTCGAAGTGCCGGCCGGCTCGACGTTCGGGGTCATCGGCTCGAACGGTTCCGGCAAGAGCACGCTGCTCAAGGTGATGGCGGGCATCTTGCAGCCCGAGAAGGGCTCGGTAGAGATCGAGGGACGTGTGTCAGCGCTACTCGAACTCGGCGCCGGCTTCCACCCCGAACTCAGCGGGCACGAGAACATCTACCTGAACGGTGCGATTCTCGGGCTCACCAAGAAAGAGATCACCGCCCGCTACGACGACATCGTCGAATTCGCCGGGCTTGCTGACTTCATCGACACGCCGGTGAAGAACTATTCGTCGGGCATGTTCGTTCGACTCGGTTTCGCAGTCGCGGCGCACGTCGAGCCGGAGGTGCTCCTGATCGACGAAGTGCTGTCGGTCGGCGACGAGAGCTTCCAACGGCGTTGCGCCGAGAAGATCGACGAGTTCCGTCGCGACGGTCGCACGATCGTGTTCGTCAGCCATGGCCTGGGACAGGTCGAACAGCTGTGCCAGAACGCTGCATGGATCGACAAAGGCGACCTGAAGATGATCGGTCCCGCTGCCGAGGTCATCTCCGCGTATCAGGGCGACAGCCACCAGGCGGAGCGCGTCGAAGGTGAGCAGGGGAGTCGTTGGGGTTCCGGCGAGGCGCAGATCGTCGGCGTGTCGCTGATCGACGCCGACGGCAACAGCGGCTCACTGTTGACCACACACGAGCCGGCGACGATCAAGGTGGACTTCACCGCCCACACCCCGCTGCAGGACACCGTCGTGGTGGTGCGCATCGACAGCCTCGGCGGCTCCACCGTGTGGGAGACCAGCACCCGTCGCAACGGTCGAACGATCGGACTGATCGACGGCCCGGCCAGTGTGAAGATCGCCATCCCCAGCCTCCCGCTGCTCGAAGGCGTCTACGACCTCACCGTTGGAGTCATGGACAGCACCGAGGTGCACCCGTACGACTTCTGGGAACGCCGCATCCGATTCGAGGTCCGCCAGTTCAAGTCGTACGACACCGGCCTCGTCAGCATCCCCGCCGAATGGACCATCACCGGCGCACGTGGTGTCGTGCAGAGCAACTCGTAGCTCCGTGATCTGGCGGGGACCTTGGATGAGCACGAGATGAGCAACCGAAGTCCCAAGCTCTCGATCGTCATTGTCACCTACGGCACCGGACCCGTTGTCCTCGACGCCATCGAGGCCGTCGGTCAGTTCACCGATCTCGAACATCAGGTGATCGTCGTCGACAATCCACCCGATGACGGTCGGCCCCGTTCCGCCGCCATGCTCCGCGCCGTCAAGGGAATCACACTCATCGAAGCGGATCAGAATCTGGGTTTCGCCGGCGGGAACAATCTCGGCGCATCGCTCGCCGACGGCGACTTGCTGTGCCTTCTCAATCCTGACGTCGTGGTCGGGCCTGGTTGGCTCGAGCCGCTCGTGGCAGCCCTCGATGACCCGGCAGTCGGGATCGCCGCTCCGATTCTCGTGAACCCCGATGGGTCGCTGCAAGAGGCGGGTCAACTCATCTACAACGACGGTTGCACCGCTGCAATTGGCGGTCCCGAGGTACTCACCGGCGATTGGGCACAGGCATTCACTCGCGACGTGGACTACTCTTCGGCGGCGTGTTGGATGCTCTGCCGGAGCGATTTTCTTGATCTCGGTGGTTTGGACGTTCGATACCGGCCCGCCTACTTCGAGGACTCGGACTTCGCGTTGCGTGTCGAAGCCAGTGGTCGCCGCACCCGGCTCGTTGCTGGCGTTCCCGTCGTTCATCACCATGGTTCTGGTGGTTCTGCCAACTCCCTCACACTAGGCGAGCAGTCTCGGCAGACGTTCAGGACGGTCTGGGAGTCACGACTCGATGACCAACCACATAGGCCGCAAACCGACTGCGAGTCACTCGCCAATCGGGATCGGCTGGTCGAAGGGGCTGTCGGCTGGATGGCCCGCTCTCGTCGATCATCGGTTGGCGTCCGTCGGCGAGCCCTGAGCGAGACCCGACGGTTCGCGCTGGACCATCCCCGCTATCGGGTGGTGTTCGCGACGGACGATGCGAGCGCACTCGACGTCGATGGCGCCCGCCACGATGGCGTCGAGGTTGTCATCGGACCGGTCGACGACACTGTTGCCGCCCGGAGCGCGGCCACGGTATGGCACCCGGTCGAGTCGAGAAGCGGCGGTGTTCCGGCTGCCTTCCGAGCGCTCTGGTCGCCATGGACCGCGCTGATCGCAGTTGTCGGCATCGTGTTGCGTTGGCTGGTGCTCCAATCACCATGGGGCTACTTGAACTCCGATGAGGCGTACACCGGGCTCGCCGCATTTGGCGTGCTCGATGGCCGATTCCCGGTTGTCATCGACGGCAATCGGTACACGGCCGTGCTCGAGGCGTACATCTTCGCGCCGGTTTTCGCGCTGACCGGCCCGAGCATCCTCGTCCTCAAGCTGATTCCGATCATCTTCTGGGCCGTCACGGCCTTGCTCGGATACCTCGCCGGCAGCTACTTGGCCAGTCGGCTGGTGGGCGCAGTAACGGGGGCGCTGGTCTGGATCGCACCTGGCGCACTGCTGGTCGTCTCCACCACCGCGTATGTTGGCTATGCCTTCGGGATGGCCATCTCGGTCGCTGGTCTCTTGACCGCAGCAGTGGTAATCGACCGTGAACGGCCGTCGGTCAACATGTCGGCGTTGTTCGGAGGGTGTGCCGGGCTGGGAATTTATGTCCATCCGATGTATCTGGCAGTCTTCGTCCCCCTGTCTGTATCCGTCGCTCTTCACCACCGTCGTAACTGGAAAGCGTTCTGGTTGCCGTTCGTCGGGGCCGGTCTTGCGGCGAACCTGCCCTTTCTCTTGTGGAACGCATCGAACGGTTTCCCGTCTCTGCAGCTGCAGAATGCCCTACCCGGCACCTACGCCGACCGCTTGGAAGCATTTGCAACTGAACTCGTACCGCGCGGATATGGGCTGCGGGACTATTATTTCGAGTGGGTCTTCGGCCGTACAGTGGGCTTGGTCTTCTACTCGGGCCTTGTTGCCGCAGTGATCATCGGATGCGTTGCGCTTGTCCGTCGAAGCGAGCGTCCGAGTCGATGGCTCGTCCCGGTCACTCTCGTCGCAGTCTGGCCCCTCATGGCGCTTTTCTCGCCTTTGATCTGGTCGGATGACGGCCGGTACAATGTGCTCACGTTCCCGCTTGTTGCGCTTGCTGTCGCAAGTGCGATTCGTGCCGTGCCGACGAAGTCCAATCGTGCACTTGTTCTGACGGGTGTGGCGGTGGTGTTGGGCTGGTTCGCCGTTTACGTCGGGCCCCACACGAGCCGGGTCGTGGAGCAGAGGTCGATCGACCCGAACGCTGCGTTGTACGCCGTCGTTGACTATCTCGAGTCCAACGAAATCACTGAGGTCGCAGGTAGCTACTGGCGTGTGCTGACCATCGAGTTCGCGAGTGATCGCCGGATTTCCGGCGCCGTCGTCAGCCCGCCGGATGCCGTGAGGTTTCCTGATCGCCAACGCCGTGTTCAGGCGTCGTCACCAGACGAGGTTGCCTTCGTCTTCCCGATTTGGGTGGACGAGCCGTCCAAGCTCTGGATGCCGCCCGACAACTACGAACGCGTCGTCGTTGGTGACACCGTGGTCTACCTCCCGACTGCGTCGAGCTGACAGGATCAAGACGATGTGGATGTCGCAGACCGTTGCCGTGATCCTGCCGACGTACAACGAGGCCGGCAGCATCGCCGACTGTATCCGTGCGTTCGAGTCGCTCGGAATCGTCGACGACATCATCGTCGTGAACAACAACGCCCATCCGGACACGTCGCCGGAGGTGTCGACCACGTCGGCCCGCGAGGTACTGGAACCAACCCAG
>Ga0105047_10003789_pt1 | contig 26568 bp, 28 predicted proteins | sample MAT04_FD_78384 | JGI IMG/M metagenome (GOLD analysis project Ga0105047, IMG submission 78384) | Freshwater microbial communities from Lake Fryxell liftoff mats and glacier meltwater in Antarctica - MAT-04 (megahit assembly) | ecosystem: Environmental > Aquatic > Freshwater > Ice > Liftoff... | reverse complement strand
GCCGAGTTCGACAATAACGACTTCAATGTTTTGATCTAGCAGTGCCTCTACGAGACCGAGTGTGACCATCTCACTGCCGCCCGAGAGGATAACTGCCAATTCTTGCTTCATTTCTGTAGCTACTCCAAATGTGCAATGTTTTGAACGTATCTTGAAGCGGCCAACTTGCAGTCAAGAAGCGCTTCGGTCCGTTCGAACGTGTGAGCTCGCGTCCACGGGTAGAATTCGCCACCCCATGCCAACCAAGCCAGGAGCGCAAGGCTGGCCAGCGTGGCCACGGTGCGTAGCGCGGCCCAAGTATTCTGGGTCGCGGCTTCTGGTGAGTTAGGCGGGGCTGTCACGACGCCAATGCATTCCACTGCCGTAACAAAGCTTTTCCCAGCGCGTCGGCGCGTATCGGAAGCGCTTGACGTGAACACCTTCCATCACCTCATGGGTTGCGGCGCCCGCGCAGTGTGGGGCGAGCACGTGGACGTCGAACGCGGGGGTTAGGCGCTTCGATAGTTCATGGACAAAACCGGGGATCGTGTCGTGCTGCCAGCGCGGGTACGTGGTGGCTAATACCAGCACCCGCGGCTTCATCGCTCGGGTCGTGCATTCAGGGTGGAGTACAGAAGTCCGGTAATCTGTTCTGAAATCAGCCCAATCAAAAACACGATCACTGAGGCGCTTAGCAGCAGCGCGCTCATGTTGGTGAAGCGGCCGTCGCTGATGAAGGTGTAGGCGTAGTTGGCTAGGCCCAGAACGCCGAACATCGCGGCGGTGGGCACGAACAGTTTCATTGGCGAAAACAGCGTGGCCACTTTGAAAATGATCAAGAAAAAGCGCACGCCGTCGCGGAGCGGGCGGATATGGCTTTTGCCGAGGCGTTTGGCGACTTCAATGGGCACGTAGGCCACGGGGTAGCCTGAGCGCAGGAAGGCCATTGTGGAGGTGGTTGGGTAGGAGAAGCCGTTTGGCAGCAGGGGCAGGAACTGACGGAATTTGTCAGCGCGGGTTGCGCGAAAGCCGGATGTGAGGTCTTCGACCGGATAGTTCGACATCTGGGTCGCGAGCCAGTTGTACAGGCTGTTGGCGGCCAAGCGCCCGAGGCTGGCTTGGCCGGTACGGTTGCGCGCGCCCACAGCCATATCGAAGCCCTCGTCGAGCTTTTTGAGCAGTCTTAGCGCATCGCTTGGTTCGTGTTGGCCATCGGCGTCCATGAACACGATCACCGACCGGCTGGCTGCGCGGGCGCCGCTTTTGATCGCGGCGCCGTTGCCCATGCTGATCGGATGGCGCACGACGCGGGCACCGAATTCTCGGGCCACAAGGCCTGTATCGTCGCTTGAGCCGTCGTCCACCACGATCAGTTCTGCGTCCGGAAACGCTGCTCTGAGCTTGGGCAGGCAAAGCTTTAAACCCTGCGCCTCGTTCTTGGCCGGAAGCACGAAACTGAGGTCTTGGTGGCTGATTTCAGTCATGTTTTGGAGTGTAGCGACTATCGCCGGACGCTACACTTGGGGCACTTGAATTTAAGCCAGGCTAGATCCGAATGAGCGAGCGCGAGCAGATGCAATATGACGTGGTGATCGTAGGCGCAGGCCCAGCGGGCTTGAGCTGCGCGATCAGGCTAAAGCAGCTGAATGCAGGAATCAGCGTTTGCGTGATCGAAAAGGCATCAACGGTGGGCGCGCATATTCTCTCTGGTGCAGTGATCGAGCCCGGTCCGCTGACGGAGCTGCTCCCGACCTGGCGCGATGCGCCGCCGCCCATTTGCGTGCCCGCCAAGCGCGATGAGTTTTTGTGGCTGACCAAATCTCGTGCGCAAAAGCTGCCCACGCCGCCGCAAATGCACAACGAAGGCAACTACATCGTCTCGCTTGGGGCAATGTGCGCTTGGCTGGCGCCGCAGGCCGAAGCCCTCGGTGTGGAGATTTATCCGGGGTTTGCAGCGGCCGAGATGGTGTTCGATGAGCAAGGTGCCGTGGCCGGTGTGCGCATTGGTGACATGGGCGTGGCCAAAGACGGCTCGCACAAGGATGGCTACACGCAGGGCATCGACATCATGGCCAAGGTCACCGTGTTGGGCGAGGGCTGCCGCGGGCATCTAACCAAACAGCTGATCAAGAAATACGCGCTGGACAAGCAGTCGGATCCGCAAACCTACGGCATCGGCATGAAAGAGCTCTGGCAGCTTGCGCCGGGCAAGGGCGAGACCGGCCTGATTCAGCACACGCTGGGCTGGCCGCTCGATTCCATGACCTACGGCGGCAGCTTTATTTATCACTTCGATCAGGATCGGGTTGCAATCGGGTTTGTTTGCGGGCTGGACTACATCGATCCGAATTTTGCCCCGTTTGAGGCCTTTCAGCAGCTCAAAAATCACCCTGCAATCAAGCCCATGTTTGAAGGCGGCACGATTCTCTCGGCCGGCGCACGGGCGCTTGTCGAAGGCGGCTATCAAAGCCTGCCCAAAGTGGAAATGCCTGGCGCCCTGCTGATTGGCGACGCGGCGGGTTTGCTCAATGTGCCCAAGATCAAGGGCACCCATCAGGCGATGCGTTCAGGAATGCTGGCGGCTGAGCAATTGAGCGAAAAGCTTTCAAGCGTCGGTTTTGATCAGCGCCTGCGCGCATCTGCGGTGGTCAGCGAGCTCAAACGCGTGCGCAACATCCGGCCCGGTTTTACCAAAGGCCTGATCCCTGGGTTGCTCAACGCGGGCTGGGAGACCATCACCCTGGGGCGCTCGCCGTGGACGCTGCACAACCACGCAGACCACTCGGCGCTGCGCAAAGTGGCGGAGTACGAAGCGCCCAAACGCGACTATGTGGAGCGCACCCTGCCGCCGCGCGATCGGCTGGCATCGGTTTATTTTGCCGGCACCGAGCACGACGAAAACCAGCCGGTGCATCTGCAGGTGCTCGACACCAACATTTGCATTACAAAGTGCGCCACCGAGTTCAACAATCCATGCACGCGGTTCTGCCCGGTGGGCGTATACGAGATGATCAGCGACAGCGCCGGCCTGCGCCTGCAGATCAACGCGGCCAACTGCGTACACTGCAAAACCTGCGACATCAAGGACCCGTACCAGATCATCAACTGGGTCACGCCAGAAGGTGGCGCCGGGCCGAACTACCAGAACCTGTAGGACGACCGAACATGCGCCTAGCCTTTCTCTTGATTTTAGTTTTCGCGTTTTGTGCCAGCCATGCGCGCGCGGCGGATCGCGAGATGGCGGGCATCAGTTTTGCGCAAACCACACCCGTCAGCATGCGCGCGCAGCCCTTTGTGCTCTCAGGGCTTGCGCGAAGGGAAAAAAACTTTATCTCCTACTACGCGATTGCGCTGTACGTGCCCTACGGCGCCAAGGAACGCGACACCCTGATCAACGCGCTGGGGCCGTTAAAGTTAAGGCTGGTCTGGATTACCCCTGCGCTGGGTGCCAAAGCGGTTGGGGAATATTGGCGCCAGGCCTTCAAACAGGCGGTCCCAGAAAAAGACGCGCTGGCCCGCATCGGCTCGCGCATCGATGCCTTCATCAAGCCTTTTGGCGAGGTCAAGTACGGCGATGTGACCGAACTCGAATATGACCCCGACATGGGCATGAAACTGATCATCAACGGGAAACACGCCGGAATCTTTGCCGGTGTGGAATTCAATCGGGCGCTGCTCCACATTTGGCTGGGCACGCACGATTCGGCCAGCGCGATGCGCGCAGGGTTGCTCGCCGGCGTGCCTTAAATGCGGCGTTGCAGCATGGGTTTTGCCCAGTCGCGATAAGGATCTGGAAGAAATATGTTGCAATGCAGCAAAAGCGCTGCTAGGCTTCTCGCATCATTCATCCATCCCATTGAGAGACGCCATCATGTTCGATCAAATGCACACCCAGTTCCTTAACGCCAGCAAGCAAGCCATTGAAGCCATGTTGAAGGCCAACGCGATCGCGATTGGCAGCTTCGAAAAGCTGGCCGAAACCCAAATGAAGGCTTTTGATGCCACCGCATCGGCCACCCAGGACTACTTAAGCGAGTTCAAAGACGTGCGTGACGCTGAAGCGATCCGCACCGTGATGCCAAAAGGCGTCACCTTGCTCAAAGAAAACGTCGAACTCGGTTACCACACCGTCAACGAAATGATCAACATCTCGCTCAAAAGCGTTGAGCAGTTTGCGCTGCTGAGCAAAGACCACGCCGACACCATGGCACCGGTTTTGGACAAAGTGGTCAAAGCTGCGCAGAAAGCTGGCAAAGTTGCTGCCTGATTGACGGCTTGAAGGCGCAGGGCAACCTGCGCTTTTCAGCATCTAAAAAGCGGATCCGTTTGAGACGGGTCCGTTTTTTTTTGCGCGATGCGTAAACTGGCCGCCTTATTGATCAATGGGCGCCAGCCATGATGCGTTTGCTGCTGTTGTTGTTTCCTGCGCTGTTGAGCGCGAGCGAAGTCGATCTGGCCTCGCGTCTCGATCCCCACTCCAACGCCAATGTGGATGCGGTTGTGGTCGAACATTTGGCGCTCGATCTTAGCGTTGATTTTGCCAAGCGGCGGCTAAGCGGCAGCGCAACGCTTGATCTCAAATGGAAAAATGCCCGAGCGCGACAGCTGGTGCTGGATACCCGCGATCTTGCCGTTGAAAAGGTTCAGGCGGCCACTGGCAAGGGTGCCTTTAAAACAGTCAGATACAAGTTAGGCGCCGCCGATCCGATCTTGGGTTCAGCGCTGATCATTGAGCTGCCCAAAGGCCGGGACCGCGTTCGCATCAGCTATTACACGACGCCACAAGCCGCCGGTTTGCAGTGGTTGAGCGCACGCCAGACCAAGGGCAAGAAGCAGCCGTTTTTGTTCACCCAAAGCCAAGCCATCCAGGCGCGCAGCTGGATTCCGCTGCAGGACACGCCTGCGGTTCGTTTCACCTATGAGGCGCGGATCAGAGCGCCGAAAGCGCTGCGCGCGGTGATGAGCGCCGACAACGATCCCGCTGCCGCGCGCGACGGTGATTATTCGTTCAGCATGCCGCAGCCGATACCGTCTTATTTAATGGCGCTAGCCGTGGGTGAGCTTGCCTTCAAAGCGATCAGTCCACGCGTGGGCGTTTATGCGGAGCCCGCTTTGCTCGAAGCGGCGTGGAATGAGTTTGCCGAAACCGAGCAAATGATGGTCAAGGCCGAGGCGCTCTTTGGCGCCTATCGCTGGGGACGCTACGACCTGCTTATTCTGCCGCCGTCGTTTCCCTTCGGTGGGATGGAAAATCCGCGCTTGAGCTTCATCACGCCCACGGTCATTGCGGGCGATCGCAGCCTAGTTGGACTGATCGCCCATGAGCTGGCGCATTCGTGGTCCGGCAATCTGGTCACCAATGCAACCTGGCGCGATCTGTGGCTGAACGAGGGTTTTACGGTGTTTTTAGAGGGCCGCATCATGGAAGCGGTTTACGGCGTGGAGCGCGCGGAAATGGAAGCGGCGCTCAGCGTGGATGAGCTTAAACGCGAGATGGTGGACCTGCCGCTGCCCGATCAGCGCCTCGCGCCGGATTTTCGCGGACGCGATCCGGACGACGTTTTTTCAGGCGTGCCCTACACCAAAGGCCAGTGGTTTTTGCTGTTCCTGGAGCGCCGTTTCGGGCGGCCCGCCTTTGACGCCTTTCTGCGCGGCTACTTTGATCACTTCGCCTTCAAGAGCGTCACCACGGCGCAGTTTTTGGAGTACCTCAACGCCGAGCTGCTGGCCAAACACCCAGATAAAGTCAGCATGGCCGAGGTCGAAGAGTGGATCAATCAGCCGGGCATTCCCAAAAATGCCCCGGAACAGGTCTCTGACCGTTTTGCCGCCGTCGGGCGCACGCGCGACGCTTTTCTTGGCGGCGCGGCGACATCCACGCTCAAGACCAAAGACTGGAGCGCACACGAATGGCTGCATTTTCTCAACAGCATGCCCGCGCAAATGAGCAGTGCGCAGCTTGCCCAACTGGATGGGGCGTTCAAATTCACCCAGAGCCAAAACAGCGAAATCGCGCATGCCTGGTTTTTGATGGGTATCCGCAGCGATTACCGCGAGATTGACGGTGCCCTCGACGCCTACCTGCAAACCATCGGCAGGCGCAAATTGGTGGTCCCGCTTTACGAGGCGCTGCTCAAGCGCGCAGACCGCCGCGAATTTGCGCTGGATGCCTTCAAACGGGCCAAACCGGGTTACCACCCACTCACGGTGGGTACCGTTGAGGCGCTGATCCAATCCACCGCCACGGCGCCCTAGGCGCAGATGGGATTGCGCGAGCGCATGCTGCTGGCGACGTGCGCTTTTGTCGCCAGCCTGCGCGCGCCGACGCGATTGGCTTTGGGTGATCGGTTGGGCGATCTGCTGCGCTGGCTGCCCACCCGAGCCCAGCGCGTAACGCGCCGCAATCTTAAGATCGTCGCGCCGCAGCTGCCGCTTGATTTCCGCGCGGTGATGCAGGCGCATGGTCGCGGCATTCTCGACACGCTCAAAATATGGGGCTCTGAACCCGCAAAACTCCTCAACGAAATCGAACAGATCGACGGCGCGGAACACTTAAGCCAAGCCATCGCAGCCGGTCGCGGCGTGCTGATCGCGGCCCCGCATTTGGGCGCGTTTGAGCTGCTTAACCTGTATCTCAAGTCGCACGGGACGCTGTCTATTTTGTATAAGCCGCCGAAACAGGCGTGGCTGGAGCCGTTTTTGAACGCCCAGCGCGCGCGCTCCGGTGCGCACCCGATCCCGGCATCAGCAAGCGGCGTGCGCAACTTGCTTAAAGCGCTTAAACGCGGCGAGATGGTCGGCATCCTGCCCGATCAGCAGCCCAAGCTCGGCGACGGCGAATTTGCCCCATTTTTTGGCGTGGATGCCTTTACCATGACCCTGTTTTGCAGGCTGGCGCGGGCCTCGGGCGCGCGCGTGTTGTTCGGTTTTGCGGAGCGCAGCGCAAGCAGCTATCGCATCCACATCCGCCCGGCCGCGGCGGCGCTTTCGAGCGAGGAATTGGCCCAAGCCGTCGCGGCTTTGAACGCAGATGTTGAAGCGCTGGTCCGCTGCGCGCCGCTGCAGTATCAGTGGAGCTACAAGCGCTACTCGATTCGCCCTGCCAGCGCCTCCGAGCGCATCTACCCATGAAGCGCAGAGAGCTGCTTTTGGCAAGCGCGCTGGCCGCGGCCGGCTGTGCAACTACGCGCCAGCCGCACGAGTCATTGGAGCAGCTGCTGTATCGCTACGGCGATCGCGGCTTTAAACAAGTGCTTGATCGGCGCGCCGAATATGGTCTGCAAATCATCCTCACGCGGCTGGAGCGGCCGTTCGGTGAGCCAAGGCTCGAAACGCAAACGCTGTATGGCAGCGCGGATCGCTGGTTCTGGCCGGCCAGCCTGATCAAGCTGCCGCTGGCTGCGCTCGCGCTGGAGCGGCTTGAGGCAATGCGCTGGCCGCTCATTGCGCGCCTGGCCTTTTCAGCACGGCCTGTTTGCGTGGGCGAACCTGAGCCGATGCCGCAAAGTGCAGGCGACGATGTCAGCCGGCTGATTGAGCGCGCGCTCATCGTCAGCGATAACTTTGCATCTAACCAGCTCTATGATTTTCTGGGCGCCGAAGAAATTAACCGGCGTCTGGCCGAGCTTGGTTATCAAAGCGCGCGGATCGTGGGGCGGCTTGCCTTTTGCACGCCGCAACAGCAGCGCCAAGCGCCCGCTTATCAAGTGCAAGACCGCGCGGGCGCGGTGCTTTCGTCGGTGCCCGAGCGGATCGATGCTGGCCGCCGCAGCCCGCCGCTTGGGCCGATTCTGCGCGGACGCGGCTATATCGAAAATGGCCAGCTGATTGAAAAGCCGCGCGATTTCTCCGACGGCAACTTTCTGGCCCTAAGCGATGTGCACCAGATGCTGATCGCGCTGCTGGCGCCGCAATCGGTGCAACCCGCGCAGCGCTTCGCGCTCTCCAAGCAGGCGCTTCGATTTCTTAAGCGCACCTTGGGCACGCTGCCGCGCGAAGCCGGTTTTAACGAGGAAACGTATCCGGACAACTGGGCGAAATTCCTCTGCATTGGCGATCGCCCGGGGCGCATCTCAAGTGGCCTTAAAATCCACAATAAAACTGGCCAAGCCTTTGGTTACCTGTCAGATGTGGCGCACATTCAAACTTTTGACCGAGAGCTCTTCTTGAGCGCGTCGATCTACGTCAACGCCAACGGCATCTACAACGACGACCGCTACGAATATGACGAAATCGGCTTCAAGTTCCTGGGCCAGCTCGGCCGAATCCTAAGCGCGCACGCTTAAAGCGGCCCGCTCTGCACATCTAAACCACAGCCGTTCAGGAAAAGTGATGCTTCTGTTTTATTCGAGAATTCACATGCGCAGTTTGCTCTTGCTGTTGATCGTGCTGGTGGGCAGCGCCCAGGCTGAGAATTCCAGGAATTTTGGCGAATACACGGTTCATTTCCAGGCCGTGCCGACGACCATGCTGCCGCCCGCGGTGGCCACGGCACAGGGCTTTGTCCGCGCCAAGAACATGTATTTGCTCAATGTCACGGTGATCAAAAACAACCAGTCAACGGGCACGCCGGTGACCGCGAAAGTCAGCGTGCAGGCGCGCGATCTGATCGGTAAGACCACGCAAATCGCGCTCAAAGAAGTAGACCAAGGCGACGCGATCTACTACATCGGCAGTTTTCGCGTCAGCAACGAAGACCAATGGCGATTCAAATTAAGCGTGACCCCAGAGAACAGCACAAGCGCGCTTGAAGTGAGCTGGGAGCAAAAATTCGACACGCTTTAGCTTAAAGGCGCTGTTTTTTCGACACGCGCGGTTTTGAGCCGCACGCAGGAGCGAGATCGACCGCTTCAAGGGCGGGCGCTTAGCGCAAGTTGACCCGGGTGGCTTTCGCGCATACCGTGCGCCCTCTTTAAACTGCCGATCGAAGCCGCTCAACATGCATTCCAAACTCCGCGATATTTCCCTGATTGGCGCACCCACCGATATCGGCGCGGGCCACCGCGGTGCCTCAATGGGGCCAGAGGCCCTGCGCGTTGCGGGTCTTGAGGGCGCGCTGCGGGCGCGCGGATTTTCGGTGCTGGACACCGGCAACTTGCAGGGCCCGGTTAATCCCTGGATGCCGCCGGATTTTGGCTATCGCCATCTTGAGCAGGTCAAAGCGTGGAACGAGGCGGTGTACGCCGCGGTTTACGCGGAGCTTTACGTCGATCGGCTGCCGATCTTGCTCGGCGGCGATCACTGCCTGGCGATCGGCTCGATCTCCGCGGTTGCCCGCCATGCACACGAGCGCGGTAAGAAGCTCAAAGTGCTTTGGCTGGATGCGCACGCCGATTTCAATACCTCACAAATCACCCCGTCAGGCAACGTGCACGGCATGCCGGTGGCGTGCTTGTTTGGGATGGGTCCGCCCGCGCTGACTGAACTCGGCGGCCCGGCACCGCGCTTAAAAAAGCACGAGATCGCGCAGATCGGCATTCGTTCGGTCGACAGCGGCGAAAAGCGCCTGGTCCACGACCATGGGCTGGACATTTATGACATGCGCTATATCGACGAGGTCGGAGTCAAGCGCGCGCTCGAAGAAGCGCTCGAAGGCGTCGATGAATCAACCCACCTGCACGTCAGCTTTGACGTGGATTTTCTCGATCCGTCGATCGCCCCCGGCGTTGGGACCACCGTGCAGGGCGGGCCGGATTACCGCGAGGCGCAGCTGGTGATGGAAATGATTGCGGATTCTGGCTTGATGGCCTCGTTAGATATCGTCGAGCTCAACCCCGCCTACGACGTGCGTAACCAGACCGCCCTGCTGGTGGTCGATTTGGTCGAAAGCCTGTTTGGCAAGTCCACCCTGATGCGTGGTTAGGTGAGTCTTTCGCGGCGGCAAACAGATTTGGCTTTCACACTGCCGTAAGCCCAACGTCACCAAACAGTCGCGCGCCTTCGCTAACTTGTCGCAACGCCCAACGCAGCGACGCTGATGCGCAAGCTTGATCCGCAGTTTTTTCGCGATTCCGAATCCCGCCGCACGCTCAAAGCCGCTTTCTTTTCCGACATTCACTTGGGCTCGCCCTTCTGCCATGCACGCGCTTTGGCGGACGAACTGGCTGTGGTCGATTGCGACACGCTGTATTTGTTAGGCGACGTGTTCGATCTGGAACGCATGCGCCGCAAGCGCATGACCTTCGGCGCTGACGAAGCGCGGGTGCTCGCTCGCTTGCGCGAGATCAAGCGCTCGGGAACGCGGGTCGTGTTCATACCCGGCAACCACGACGCAGAGTTCAGGCTAGCGGTCGGCTCGACTTTGAGTTTTATGGAGGTCAGACGGCGCATGGTGGTGACCATGGCTGCGGGCAAACGCCTGCTATTAACGCACGGCGACGACTTTGATCGCTTCTTGCCTAAACGCGATGCGCTGATCGAACTCGGCGACCACTTGTACGAGCCCATATTGCATATGAACGCCTTTATCCAGCGCCGCCGCGATGCGCGCGGGCTCAAGTATTGGTCGTTTGCAGCCTGGTTCAAATCACTGAGCCGCAAGGCGGAAATTTACATCGCCCAGTTTGAGCAAATCGCCGCCAGAACCGCGCGGGCGCATGGCTGCGACGGGGTTATCTGCGGCCACATTCACCGCCCGGCGCTCAAGCTCATCGACGGGATCTTGTACGCCAACGACGGCGACTGGGTTGAGAGCCTGAGTTATCTCAGTGAAAGCCAATCCGGCCTGCTTAGCCTGCACCATGCGGGCGCCACGCGCTCAGCGCAGCAGCGCGCTCAAACGCTGCCACAGGCCGAAGTAACAGCGGCGCTGTTGCAGCCATAGCGGCTGGAAGTGCTGGTCGATCTCGCGCTTGATTTGGCCGCTCATCTCGACGTGGTTGACCCGCATCCAGCGCGCAAACCACGGCACTTCGGTGCGGTCGAAATCGACAATCGCGAGTGCGCCGTTTGGGCTTAAATCACGCCGTGCGGTGGCCAGGATGGATTTGAAATTGTCGCCGGTCATGGTCAGCATATAGCTCATCACGATCAGGTCGTAGCCGCCTTCACTGAGCGGCTGCTGGTAGCGCCCGTTGATCAAGCTGGCGCGCGTGCCCAAGCGTTTTCTGGCGCGAGCGAGCATGTCCGCTGAGAGGTCGATTCCGGTGAGCTCAACGGTCTCGTCCAAGCGCGCAAATTCGCCCAGCAGCCAGCCCGTGCCGCAGCCGATCTCAAGCACACGCCGCGGTTTCAGCGAAGCGTAAGCGCGGTGGACTAAGTCACGGCGTCCAAACAGGAAAAACGGGCGGGTCCAGTCGTAGATGCGCGCGTGCCAGCGGTAGTAACCGGCGAGTGCGGATTCGCTCACGAAAGCAAGCCAGCGGGGCTGCTTTGGATGCCTGCAAAAACGGTGGAGCCGTAGGTGCCGACGCGGTCTTGCTCCTGTGCCCGTTCTGCGTCAAGGGCGTAGCGCTCAAGCCGCGCTTCAACCGCAGCCGGCAGGAAATCGACGCTGAGCGCGGCGGAGCGCATCAAAATGCGGGCGTCGGGTGCGGCGTTTGCGAAAATCGCATCCCATTCCGCGAGCATCGCCTGCGGGTGCCGGTGCGCCAGCCAGTCTTGGTGATCAAGCAGCACAAAATGGCTGAAGCGGGTTTTATTGGCGGTCAAAAAGTCGGTCAGCGACGCGGTTGCGATGCGGATCCGGCCGACGCGCTGGCGCAACGTTTCAAAGTTCTCTTCACGCAGGTAGTTGGGCGCGCACTGGCGGGTGTAGCGGCCGGTCAGGTACACGCGCCAGAAGTAGTTTTCCGACATCGGCACTTCGGTGCAGATGCGCCGAACTTTGGCCGCAATAAAGCCAATCAAGCCGCCTTCGTAGCCGCGATCAATCAACATCCGCTGCGCGCGCGGCACGCCGAGCATGGCCATGGTGACGTCAAGCTTGAGCACGAAACGGGTGATGGCATTGAACAGCTTGGGTTCAATCTGCGCGTACAGCGCGGCCTGAGTCGGCAGGTCGCGGGCTTCGATCAGGGATAAAATCTGCTGGCGCAAGCCGCGTCCGTAAAGCTTGAGCAAACGATTGATCAGCGCCGCAAATTCGCCCGCAGTGCCGCGAAAATAGAAGGAGCCGCGGCCTTTGTCGGGATCGAAATAGCCGATTTTTTTGTCCCAGAAGGCGCGTGATTGCGGGCTGAGATCGTGCTTTAAACTGGCATAGATGCGGGCGTAGTCGGCGTGCGCGCCTTCGCCGAACAGGCGAAAGAAGTCGTTGAATTCAAGCCGCCTTAGCGCTGCGATCTTGAGGTCGAGCAGCGCGTTTTGGCGCAGGTTCAAGTCAACGCAAGCGATCTCGGCTGGATCATCAAGCAGGTAATCGAGCGCATTGCAGCCGGCCGAGGTCAGCATTGCCACGCGCGATTGGGGTTTAAGTTTCAGCAGCTGGCGGTCGGCGCGGGGGTCTTCCCAGCAGGTGTTGTAAATCAGCCGATTGCCGTGAATTAAGGCAAAAACTTTTTCGCTGAAGGGCGCGCGCAGGTCGGACATCGTGTGTGCCGGATAAAAAAACCAAACGCAAGGTTCGCAGTCGAAAGGCGCCTGACACGTTGCAAAGGGGTGACAATTTTGTTGCGACCTTAAAGTTGGCTCAGCGCTGATCCGCGCTCGCTCCCAAAACTGAGCTGAAGCCGAAGCCCAGGCCTGCCCCATCGCGGTTATGCTGTGCGGCCGCGTTTTGCCCTTGAGATGGTTCGCGTGCCGATCGCTCGTTTGCTGCTGCTGTTCGCTTTTGCTGTCGTGCTTAGCCCCGCTGCGCGCGCGCAAACACAGGCGCCAGCGCCCGCTGCCACGACCAGCCTGTATGACCTAGCGCGCTTCGCCGAGGCGTTTACTCGGGTCAAAAACCAATATGTCGACGAAAAAACCGATGCGCAGCTGGTTGATCTCGCCATTGACGGGATGCTGCGCGGGCTCGATGCGCATACGGCCTATCTCAAGCCCGACGCCCTGAATGCCTTTGCCACTGATCTGAGCGGTAAATATGTGGGTCTCGGGATGGACGTGGAGCCGGTCGGTGGGCGCTTGGTGGTGATTGCGCCGATCGACCGCACCCCGGCTGCCAAGGCCGGCATCCAGCCAGGTGACGTGATCATCAAGATCGACCAGCGCGTGGTTTCGCCGGAAAACGCGAGCGAGGCCGCAGACTGGCTGCGCGGCGCGCCGGGGTCCAAAGTCACCTTGACCATCTCGCGCGACAACCAAGCGATGCCGCTGGTGGTCGCGATGGTTCGCGAGCGCATCAGGCTGGGTTCGGTTGAGCTTTTGAGCGTGGGAAAGGGCATCGTCTACGCGCGCATCTCGTCGTTTCAGGAAGACACCGACTGGACCTTTGTCCGGGACCTTGAACGCGTGCAGAAAAAGTCGCCGATTCGCGGGCTGCTGCTGGATCTGCGCGATAACCCAGGTGGCATTGTCGACACCGCCGTCGGGGTCGCGGATGCCTTGCTGGACCAGGGCGTGATCGTTTCAACCAAGGCCCGCCGCGCGGAAGAATCGGTCAGCTTTAACGCAAGCCCGGGTGATGTTTTGGCCGGCGCGCCGGTGGCGGTTCTCACGTCATCGGGCACCGCATCGGCGGCTGAAATCGTCGCCGGTGCGCTCAAGGAGAACCACCGCGCGGTGGTGGTGGGCGAGACCACTTTTGGCAAGGGCACCGTGCAAAGCGTTCTCGAAATGGCCGATGGTTCGGCGCTCAAGCTCACCACGGCGCGCTACTACACGCCGGATGGGCGCAGCATTCAGGCGCAAGGAATCAGCCCCAACGTGACGCTTAGAAACTGGCGGCTCAGCGAAGCCGATCGGCCGCCGCTACAGGTGCGTGAAGCCGATTTGCGCGATCACTTGAGCAATCCGAACGGCGATGCTGTGGCTGAACTTGCGCCGCTTGAGGTCGGTGAAGACTACGCGCTGGACGCGGCGCTGCACGTGCTCGAAGGCTTGATCAGCGCGCGCAGTATCCAGGCGGCCAAGCGCTGATGCGCGCGGTGTTTTGCGCTTTTTTGCTGCTCGCGCCACTGGCGTTGGCACAGCCGGCGTTGGCACAACCGGCGGTCGCGGCCAAGGCGCGGATTGCCATCGTGATCGACGATGTGGGCTACAGCAAACACCGCGGGATGCAGCTGATTGAGCTGCCTGGACCGGTTGCGCTGGCCTTCCTGCCCGATGGTTCGTACACGCCCGAATTGGCCAAAGCGGCGGCGGCCGCCGGCAAACCGGTGCTCCTGCACGCGCCGATGCAGGCCATCCGCAGCGTTGATTTCCGGCCGCGCTGCCACCAGCGCGCGGTGCCTGTTGAAACGCTGATGCGCGCGGGTTTTGAGCAAGTGGCTGAAGCGGATCCAGACCCTGTCTTGAAAGCAGATGTCGCCAACACGCCGCCCTGTGCCGCGGGCAAGCTGCTGCGTACGGAGCTCAGCTTGGGGCACTCCGAGCAAGAGTTTCAGGCGGTTCTCACCGCGCAGTTCGCGCGTGTGCCGGGTGCGATAGGCATGAACAACCATGAGGGCAGCCGGCTGACCCAAGATGAGCGCGCGATGAACTGGGTGATGGATGCGCTGACCCGCAGCGGCGCGCGGTTTTTTCTTGACTCACGCACCTCGGGTAAGTCGATTGCTTTTGAAACTGCGGTCGCACGGCGTGTGCCTGCGCTCAAACGCGATGTGTTTCTGGACAACGTCGTGAGCGCACGTTCGATCAATCGACACTTCGACCAGCTGCTGCGGATTGCGCTTAAGCACGGCGAGGCGCTTGCGATCGGACACCCCTATCCGGTCACGATCAGCGTGCTCAAGGCGCGTTTGGAGGCGCTCGATCATGAGATTTTTGAGCTGGTGTCGCCCGAGGCGCTGCTGACAGCGCCTGAACTTCCGCTGCTGCGAGCATCCTTACCTGACCCTTTGCCAGGTTTCCCAGTAAAAGCGGTCCAATTGCCACCCGAATAAGACGCAGCACCGCCACGTCGATGGCCGCCAGCATGCGCCGGATCTGGCGGTTTTTCCCCTGCTCCAAAACCACTTCCAGCCACTGGTTTTTTTCGCCCGTGCGAACCACGTTCACCGCGCGCGCTTTAAGCAGGCCAAGCTCGGGGTCTTCGATGCCGGCGCGCAGACGATTGAGCTTGAGCTCGCTCAACACCTGCGTGATTTGCACTTGGTAGGTTTTGCTAAGCGCCGATTCGGGATCGGTAATGTTGGCAGCCCAAGCGCTGTGGTTTGTGAACAGGAGCAGGCCCTCGCTCGCTGCATCCAAGCGGCCGACCGGCATCGGTTTGCTGTCGGCGAAGGCGCCTAGCGCATCAATCACCGTGGCGCGGCCTTTTTCATCGCTGCGGCTGCAAATCAGGCCGCGCGGCTTGTTCATCATCAGATAAACGGGCGCGCTGGCGGCGACCTGCTGGCCGTCTAGCGCGAAGCGATCGGACTCAAAGTCTACCCAGCGGTTAGGGTCGCGGCAGACGCGCGCATTGACGCTGACGCGCCCGGCAACGATGGCTTGAGCGGCCTGGCTGCGCGTGAGCACGCCCAAACGCGACAGGGCGCGGTCTAACGTCGCGGTTTTTTTGCTTGAAACGGCTGACAAGGCTCAGCACTCGATCACGTTGACCGCTAAGCCGCCGCGCGAGGTTTCTTTGTATTTCTCGGCCATGTCGCGGCCGGTATCGCGCATCGTGCGGATCACCTTGTCCAGCGACACGCGGTGTTTGCCGTCGCCCCTAAGCGCCATTCTGGACGCGTTGATCGCCTTGACTGAACCCATGGCGTTGCGTTCGATGCACGGGATTTGGACCAAGCCGCCGATCGGATCGCAGGTCAATCCCAAATTGTGTTCCATGCCGATTTCAGCGGCATTTTCGACCTGCATCACGGTGCCGCCGAGCGCTTCGGTCAGCCCGCCCGCCGCCATCGAGCAGGCCACGCCCACTTCGCCCTGACAGCCCACTTCAGCGCCCGAGATCGAGGCGTTTTCCTTGTATAAAATCCCAATCGCGCCCGCAGTCAGCAGGAAATTGCGGATGCCTGCGTCGTTTGCGCCGGGCACAAAACGAATGTAGTAGTGCAACACCGCGGGCACGATGCCGGCCGCGCCGTTGGTCGGGGCGGTGACCACGCGGCCGCCGGCTGCGTTTTCTTCGTTGACTGCAAGCGCGTAAAGATTGACCCAATCGAGAATGGTCAGCGGATCACGCAGCGCCGCCTCCGGGCGCGCGAGCAAATCGCTGTGCATCGCGGCCGCGCGCCGGATTACTTTGAGCCCGCCCGGCAGCACGCCGCCAGTGCGCATCCCGCGCGCCAAGCAGTCGTGCATCGCCGAATGGATCTGATCGAGTGCTTGATCAATCTCGGCGTCGCTGCGCCACGCGCGCTCGTTGGCGCGGGTGACCTGGGCAATCGTTAGGCCTTCTTCTAAGCAAATCGCGAGGAGTCGATTGCCAGACTGATACGGATGCGCCAACTCAGTGGAGTCCGGCACGATCCGATCGGCTGCGGCTTCGTCGTGGTTGACCACAAAGCCGCCGCCCACAGAGTAATAGTCGCGATTGAAGAGCTCTTGGTCCTGCGCGTCGAAAGCGATAAAGCGCATGCCGTTTGAGTGATACGGCAGCTTTTGGCGCTTGTTGAAAATAAGGTCGCGCTTTTCGTCAAAGGCAATTGGTTGGCTGCCGCCTAGGTTCAGCAAGCGCTCGCCGCGAATGCGTTTGAGTGCGGGCTCCATCGCATCGGGGTCGATCTGGTCGGGGACATTGCCCTCCAAGCCCAGCATCACCGCCTTGTCGGTCCCGTGGCCGCGCCCGGTGTGGGCAAGCGAGCCAAACAGCTCGGCGCGGATACGCACGGTGAGCGTGAGCTGCTCGCGTTCGAGCAGGCGCCGGGCAAAGCGCGCACCCGCGCGCATCGGGCCCACTGTGTGTGAAGACGATGGCCCAATGCCAATCTTGAAGATGTCGAAAACGCTGACGGACACGGGCACACCCAAGGTTAAGTTCGATGAAGGCGCAAGATACTACCGGACGGCGCCCCCACAACGCCTTTGCTAGGCTTGCCCCATGAATCCATCTCCACCGCTGATCCTGATTGGCAAAGAAGAATGCTGGCTGTGCGAACAGGCCAAAGAGCTTCTGTTTCGCGCCGATATCGCTTTCACTGAGCAAAGTATTTTGGGCGATCTCAAGCTGCGCCAGCGCTACGGCCTGCGCGTTCCGGTGCTGCTCAATCGCGTAAGCGGGCAAGAGCTCGATTGGCCGTTTGATGCAGCACTTGCGCGTTTGCTGGCGACTTAGGCGTTTTTCAGCAGGCCGGCATCTTTAGCGGGTCTATAAAACGCATCAAGCTGGGTGTAGACGTCCGGATAGGCCTGCTTGAGCACCATCGGCGCGGCGAAATAGCTTTCGCTCGCAACCGCAAAAAACTCAGGCGGGGCCGAGGCGGCGTAGGCGTCAAGCTCGGTTGGCCAATTGCGGCTGATGCGCATGTTCATGTCTTCATAAGCCTTCTGCATCGCGCTGGTCCAGCTTTTCCAGCTCATGCCTTTGTGCAGCGGCGGCATGCCGTTGGCGCGGCCGTTTTGCATGTCGAGCTTGTGCGCAATCTCGTGGATCACCACGTTCATGCCCGCGTGCGGATCGACCAGATCTTCTTCGATTTCAGACCAGGCCAAGACCAGCGGGCCGCGCTCCCAGGCCTCACCAAGGCGGACTTGGCTGCCCTCGCTGACCAAGCCGTTGTCGTCGCGCTCTTCGTGGCGAACTTTGAACTCACCCGGATAGATGATCACCTCACGAAAACCATCCAGCCAGTCGTAGCCTAGATTGACCACCGGAATCACCGCCAGCGCCGCGATCGCTAAGCGCTGCGCGCCGTTGGGCTCAAAGTCGGCGGCGCCGACGATTGCTTTGTCGTCGAGAAAGGTTTTGGTCAAGCGCTTGAGACTGTTCTGCTCAGTCAAGCTCAGCGTGCCGATCAACTCGACGTGGTTTTTCAAGTTGTCCCACAAATCAGCGGGGAGTTCGGCGGGCGCGGAACTGAAAAGCTTGCGCAGAAAATTCATTCCACCATGCTGGTGCCAATGTGCGCCAAATTCAACCGGTCGGCGCTTTCCACACCGCGGGATTACTACAATGCCGCCGAGATGAGCATCCAATTGGCCACCGCCGATGAGCTGACCCAATTGCTGGCCGCGAGCGCGGGCGGCGATAAGCTGGCGCGCGAGCAGCTGTACACGGCGGTGTATGCGCGGGTTCGGCAGATTGCGCGGCTGGAAGTGCAGCGCCATTTTGAGCAGCCGATGGAGGCAACCGAGCTTGCCCACGAGGCGATCTTGCGCCTGATCGGCAAGCCCGAACGCGATTGGCAATCCCGCCAGCATTTTTTCTCGGTGATTGCGCAAGCCGCCAAGCAGATCCTGATCGACTCCTCGCGCCGCAGGCTGGCTGAAAAGCGCGGCGGCGCCCAGGTGCGCACCACGCTCGCCAGCGCCGACGCCGAGCGCAGCTTCAACGACGTCGAATTGGTTGATTTAGGCGACGCCATCGAGCAGCTGCGCAAACACGATCCGCGCAAGGCCGAGGTGGTCGAACTCAGCTATTTTGGCGGCTTCAGCCAGCGCGAGATTGCCTCGGCGTATGCGCTGGATGAGGCCACCATTTACCGCGACCTGCGCTATGCGGCGGCCTGGATGAAGGCGCACATGAGCCCATGAGCGGCTCGCTTGAAACCCTGTTTCATGAGGCGCTGGCGCTTGATTTTGGCGCGCGCGACGGATTTGTTCAGCGGGTTGAACCGGCTTCGCTGCGCGAGCAGCTTGAGCGCCTGCTCGCCGCCGACGCGGGCGCCCACAGCGCGCTGGTGGGTTTGCTGAATCGCGAAATCAGCTTGGTCGAGCCCGATTGGCGCGGCCGCCAGATCGGCGCTTGGCGGCTGTTGGAGCCCTTGGGCGCGGGCGGTATGGGCCGCGTTTTTTTAGCGGAGCGCGAAGCCGGTGGCTTCAAGCAGCGCGCGGCGCTTAAGCTGATCCGGGGCTTTCCGTCGGCGGACGTGCTTGCGCGCTTTGAACGCGAACGGCAAATTCTGGCGCGCCTCAATCATCCGGGAATTGCGCGCCTGATCGACGGCGGTTCGACCAGCGATGGGCAGCCGTTTGCGGTGATGGAGCTGATCGACGGCGTGCCCATCCACGAATTCGCGCGCCTGCTCGGCGTGCGCGACAAGGTGCGTTTGCTGATCGCCTTGTCGGAGGCGGTCAATTCCGCGCACCAGCAGCTGATCGTGCACCGCGACATCAAGCCCTCCAACGTGCTGGTAGACGCAAGCGGCGCGCCGAAATTGCTTGATTTTGGGATTGCCAAATTGCTCGATGGCGATCGCGCCGAAGGCGCTGCAACGATGGCCTACAGCCCCGGTTACGCGAGCCCCGAACAGCTCAGCGGCGCGCCGATTTCGACCGCATCGGACATCTACAACTTGGGCCTGCTGCTGCATCAGCTGCTAACCGGAGTCAATCGCGACGGCAACACCCGAAAGCCGCCCGCTTTGCTCAGCCAGTCGGTCACGCTGCCTGCGCTCAAGTCAGAGCTAAGCGGCGACCTAGACGCCATCTGCGCCCGCGCCACCCACCCAGAGCCGACCCGGCGCTACCCGTCAGCGCAGGCGCTTGCCGATGACCTCAAGCGCTGGTTAGACGGCCAGCCGGTGTGGGCGCGCGCCGATTCGAGCGTGTATCGCTTGGGCAAATGGATCGGTCGGCATCGCCTAGCCAGCGCGGTATCGCTGTTCGCGCTGGCGTCATTGCTGGTTGCGCTGGTGCTGCTTTATCGGGAGCGCGACGTGGCGCGCGCCGCCGAGCGCGCGGCTTTAAGCGCAGCCGAACGCGCGACGCGAGCGCAAGCCGCGGCCGAGGGCGTGGCCTCGTTTATGGGCGAGATGTTTGCGCAGGCCAACACGACGCGCACGGCGGGCAAGGAAGTCAGCGCGCGCGCGGTGTTGGACCAGGCCGCAGCGCAGCTGGCGCGTGACCGCGTGCTTGATCCCAGCGTGCGCGCGGATCTCAATGGCCGCCTAGCAACCGCCTACATGAGTCTGGATCAACTCGACCGCGCCCGCGATCTGGCGCTTGAGGCCGCTGCCGCCACGCCCGCTGAGCAGCCCATTTTGAAGGCAAGAAACCGCTATTTGCTGGCCCAGATCGCGCGTCGCCAGGGCCTGTTTGCCGAGGCGGAAGAGGACAACCGCGCGGCGCGTTCAATGCTCGGAGAGCCGCCGCTCGATTTTAAACTGGCCGCGCGGATGGCCCAACAAATGGCGCTGCTGCGCAACCGCACCGGGGATTTTTCGGAAAGCCTGGGGTTCATCGCCAGCGCCCGTGGCTATCTTGAACGGGGCGCAGTTCACGACGAGGAAACCCGCCTGCTGATTCTCAATACCGAGCTGATTGCCCTAGATGGGCTCGGTCTCGCGGAGCAGGCTCTCGCCGGGCGCCGCGAGCTTTATCGCGCCGCGGTTGCGCTTGAGGGTGAGCTTGGGTTTACCGCGCTGATTCATGGGATCAACCTGCTCTCGGTGCTGCTCGATCGCGGTTTGCTCGACGAAGCCCAAGCCTTGCTGAGCGATCTCGAACCGCGCGCAAAGCAGGTCTACATGCCCTCGCGGCAAACCGGCTGGGCGCGCCTGCTGCGCGAACGCGCGCAGCTTGAACGCAAGCGCGGGCGCCCGGCCGATGCGCTCAAGACCCTCGATCAGGCGATCGCCTACGACGCCCGAGAAAGCGGTACCAACAACGCGCTGTCGCTGAAAGCCACGCGGGTCCAGATTCTGCTTGATCTCAAACAAATGCCGCGGGCGGAAAGCGAAGTCAACGCCCTGCTCGCGGCGCTCGGCGCGGCTCGGCCCGAGCGCGCAGGGCGCGATGTGCAGCGCGCAGAAGTGCTGCTGCTCAAGGCCCGGGTGCAGTGCGCGAGCGCCGATCGAGCAGCAGCCGCGAAAACGCTGGATGGCGCCGCGGGGATGGTCAGCGAACTGGCCAGCACCCTGCCGTTTCGCGTTCAGATCGAGCGTGCGCGGGCGCAGCCCTGTATAGACGACGGTTAAGGGGAAATTCAACGCTATGCAGCAATCCATCGCCCACATCGCGCTCGTTGTCCGTGACTACGACGAGGCGCTCGATTTTTACGTAGGCAAGCTCGGTTTCCGCGTGCTCGAAGACACCTATCAGCCGGAGCAAAACAAGCGCTGGGTCGTTATCGCCCCACCCGGTTCATCCGGCACGTCGCTGCTCTTGGCCCGCGCATCCGCCCCGGTGCAGGAGCCCTTCATCGGCAATCAGGCCGGAGGGCGCGTTTTTCTTTTTCTGCAAACCGACGATTTCTGGCGCGACTACAAACGCATGGTTGCCGCAGGCATCGCCTTCGTGCGGCCGCCAAGTGATGCGTCTTACGGCACCGTCGCCGTATTCGAAGACCTCTACGGCAACCGCTGGGATTTGCTGCAGTACAACGCCGACACGCCGTATGGGTTGATCGGGGTTTAACCAGTCGTCGCGGGATTGCTTTGCCGTACCGAGCCCGCCTTGGATTCCGCAGGAAGTGGCAGGGGAAGCACAACGCATGAGATCAGTTTGAAAGGGTCGCCTAACCCAGCAATCTCCTCCGACTCGATTCGATTGATTTCATCTCATTTCATTTGCTGCTTCGACCCAGGAAGCGTCAAGAGGCGTTGTTAGTGTTGCAAAACACAAGAAAGAGCACGTTTGTACGGTGCTGAGACTCACGCAACGACAATCATCAGTGGCACGGCCTTGGAATGCACACCCAATGTCAGCGCGTCATAGCGGTTGTAAAAGGTTTCGAAATTGAAGCGCTGGCGTTGCCCGTTGTCGTCGGTTAAATCGATGTCTGCCTGTCCGAGTACGCCTCCTTTCTGGTTGCCACAGTACTTAGCAACTTCATTGAACACCGCCTGCTCGCTCATTCGGCTGAAGCGAGCTTGGAACGCGGGCGACTGGATGAAATGCTTGACCGGATTGGGCGGTCGCAGGCGGGATGGATGTGGATGGCAGCTCATCATGCCAACTACAGGTAGCGTCTCGCCAACGCTTTCCACAAAGCGCCACATAGTCGTCGACAGGGTGTTTCCATAGATCCCGGTCAATCGTCGCACACTGTCGATTTGAGGTATCGACGATCGAGCTTCCTCTACAAATCGGTCGCGCAGAAAAAGCAGGCGCCCGGCAGTGAAGTTCGCCTCTGCCTCGATTGCTTCGGTGCAAGCCATCGACAGCGTCTGGTTGTTGTCTCCATGCATCATTTCTTGGTGCCATGGCAACAAGCTGTGGCCAATTTCGTGCGCTTCGTTCCAGCGATGCTTCCACTTTGGGACATCGTTGTCCAAAAAAAATGCGCTTGCGATCAGGCAGGTAAAGCGCCTTCAAAGAGAATTTTCGGATTGCGTCGATGATTAGCGTGGGCCGTCGAAGAACTTGGATTGTGGCGATGCGGATGCGACTAACTGCTTCGCGTGCCATGCCAGCATCATCAGCCGTGAAGTACCCCAAGTCGAGTTTAAGCAGCTCGCGCACAACATCGAGGCGAAGGGGCGGTTCGGGATTGCCAAGACTACAGAGGACACGTTCAACGCGGGCGTCAATATCGGCCCGCGTTTTTGATCGTAGAAGGAGGTTTTTGGCCATGCTTTCGATCTTCTCACGGCCGTTCGCTGAGTACGGATACAAATGCGTCCAAGGCAGCCCGCTCGGTCTCGTTCAAATCCACCAATGGATCTGAGCGCGCCGCAAACCTTATGGTTTCGTCAACCAAACGAGAGTCCTTCGGTGCGCTCAGCCCTGCGACCTGCATCAATTTTGGTGTTGGTACGTTGAAGATCTGTGCGAGTTGAAACACGGTTCGGGGCTCAGGCTTATGTCGAACATCGTCCTCAATTTCCACAAGTTCGGAGATTTCAACATCGGCGTCCTCTGCCAGCTTCTCCAGCGTTAGATGGCGATGTCGTCGCATTAGGCGCACGAAACGCCCAAATGCGATGTTTGAGTCTGCAGTTGGTTCAACATTGGCAATTCGCACGCATGTTGCGCCTTCCTGTGTCTGATGTGGGCTTGAGCCTGCGTCAATATCGGCGCCAGACTCGAGTTCAAGCTGTGCCATGCGCAGGCACCACTGTCTATCAAATTCAATCTTCATGGTTTGTACCCCTTGGCGATGAAGGCATCTGCCTGTTCTGTTGTCATTTCGAAATATCGAAGGCTTTGATATGCGCGATCTGGTCCAAGATCAGTCATGCCGCAGGTGCTGCCATACCAGCCGTTGGACTGCGGCAATGAATGCAGCCCTACCCGGCCCTTAAAACCTTCTTGGCGGCTAAACTCAATTGCGACGCGCATCAGTAGCGCGCCGACACCGTGATACCGGGGCTGCCCGATTGACAAGCTTCGCTGGTTCCAAGGTGCGCTCTCCAAATACTCGATGTACACCAGATGCTTGCCACGATGAGTCAGTCCGCGGGCCCTAGGTAGGGTGTTAAGAATCATCATTCCTTGCGTTTGTCCAGCACACATCACGCAAAAACTGGGGTTGGCCAACGACTCGGCCGCGCTAGCCGCTTTGTTTCGCCAGTTCCAATGTCGAGCTTGCGGCAACTGGCTGCGGTCCATGCCCGCATCGCGAAGGCGCTTCGATGCCGCGAGCAGTTGTGGTGTCCAGTGATCCTCCCAGTCGGCCAACTGCCGCTCCCCGATCCTGTCCCACAATTCGGCGGGTGCGAATTCACCAGTCGCGCTCTCGAGCAAAAACGCTGGCGAGATATCTTCGCTCACAGCAACATGAACTCGGCTTTTTCCTTAGTCAGTTCATCCTCAAAGAAGAACTTCGCGCCACGTTCGGCGCGAACCTCCACAGCTTGATAGAGACGCAGCGCTTGACGAAGGACAGCCGTCTTGCTGAGGTCTTTCTTCTCGCATAAACCCGCCAAAACGCCCATTTCGGCATCTGTTAGGTTTAGGGTCATCGTCTTTTTGGATGTAGCCATGGCCAGTTCCTCAGCGTTTGACGCGATGGTCTATGATTATCTACTGAGAAAGTAGCTATGTCAAAGCTGGTTATTAGCTGAAAAACAGCTACAGTTAGCGGTTTTTCCGCAAGTGATTGACGCACTCCGGCCGCTGCGGCATTGTCGATCACTCGCCGCGTAACCAGTGAAGACGCAATGACCTTGAACCGCCGAGCGCTGCGAACAGCGCCGTTTCTACTCTCCAGTTTGGCTCTTGCAGCGGGTGTTTCGACACCCGCATGGGCTGCGTTTACCGCGAGCGGAACGGTCCAGCTGAGCGCGACGGCGCAGGCGCCCGATGGCGACAGCCGCAGCTGGCAGGTGCAGGGTTTCAATACGCTCGGCGTGGGCGAGGGCGCTGAGGTCGAGGCGCGCTTGGGGCTTTATTTTGCCAGCGAAAATACCGACGCCGTGTCTTTTTTTGGCCAATTAACCGGCCTTGCGCGCACCGCCAGCTTTACCACCGGTGGGCGTTCATTCGGGCCGTTGGAGGCCTTCATCGACGTGGGCTCATTGGACTTTGAGGGCTGGCGGGTTCGCGCTGGGCAGGCATTTGCGGGTACCAGCCAGGAGAACACCGAGGAGTTTTGGCAGACGCCTTACACCTTAAACCTGTCGGCGATCAACACCTGGATCGGCGAGGAATTTCGCCCGATTGGGCTCGGCTTCGCCAAGCGCTGGCGCAGCAAAGGCGCCAGCACCGATTTCGAAGTTGGCGCTTTCATGGGCAACGACACCGGCCCTGCGCTGCTCGCCTGGCGCGGCTTTGCGCTGCATAACCGGCTGAGCGTGTTCGGCGAGGCGGTGCCGCTGCCTAGGCAAATTTCTCTGGGCCAGAGCCGCCCGGGTGTTGATCCGCGCGCGCTGCCGGGCTTTGACGTATTTGGCGTTCAGCGCGATGTCGGCAGCCAACCGTTTGGACCTGACTTAGACGGCCGCGCCGGATTTTCTTTGCGCTACCGCCGGCAGGCCGATACCGGCGCGACTTTAAGCCTGTTTTATAGCGACAATCGCGGCGATCAGGACCTGCACAACGGCGATGAATATGCCTGGCGCAACCGCTTCGGCACTGCCGGCTTCACGCTGCCGTTTGCGGGGGCGTGGAGCGTGCTCGGTGAGGCAATGTTTGGCCGCACCGAAATGGGCTTTGCGCCATTGGCAAACGTCATCGCGCGCTACGACGCGCAGTATGTTTTGCTGTCGCGAACGCAAGGGGACTGGACGCTTTCGGGCCGGCTGGAGCGCTTTACCATCTCGGAGCAAGATTTCTCTGTAGCCGAACGCAATGACCAGCGCGGATTTGCTCTCACCGCCAGCGCCCAGCGCAACTTTGGCGACTGGCGCGCCGGTTTTGAATACAGCTATGCCGATATTCGGCGCCCCGGATTGGTGAGCGAGGGCTTCAATTCCGCCCAAGGCGGCAGTCAATTGATGCTGATGCTGCGCTACTACTTCCCGCAGTAGCGCCTAGACCGTGGGGCGCGCTACCCAGCGGTTATTGCGCCCTACTTTGCCGCACTTGGCTACTGCGCACCATCGGCGAATATAAGATCGCTCCACACCCGCGTGAGATTCAGATCGTAGTCCTGATTGGCGAGCACGCTGCTTCCGACCATCAGCGGTTTGCCGGCCATGAAGTGCAGTTCGGTGGCCAAGTTAGGCCGGCCGGCGGGGCCGATGTTGTGGTAAATCGTGCCGTTGCCAAAGCTGGGACTTATACGCATCAGCAGCAGATCGCTGTCGCCGTCGTTTTGTTCGGCATTGCCGTACGCGTAAATGCGCTTGCGGCCGTCAATTTTGATATCGGTGAACCAGCCGCCGCCGCTGCCAGGGATGTGAAAAACCACCCTGCCATCGCCGGCAAAGCTCAAATCGAAGGCACCGTTGGCGGTCAAGCGAGCGACAAAAGGTCTGCTGCTGGTGGCGCTAAACTGCGCGCGCCCAACCAGCGTTATCCCGCCCGTTCGCGGCTCAAGCGCGAGTGCCAGCGCCGTGTCATTGCTAAACGGCGAATTGGGCCCGGGCAAATTAAACGGGAAGCTGAGAAATCCGCTGCCGCCGAAATAAGTGGCATCAAGCGCACCGGTGGATGTCACGCGGGCGACCAAGACGTCTAAATGTAGCGAGTTAAGAGGTCGCGTCGAGCCCACAAAGGCGATCCGGTTGTCGTCTAGAACAGCAAGATCGTGGGCCTGGCCAGAAACCGTGCCGGGAAAGGCAAAGCTGGTCTTGCCGCCGATGCCAAAGTTTTCGTCTAAGGTGCCGCCACCCAGATTGATGCGGGCCAGTGCAGCGCGAAAGCCGCCAGTGGTTTGCGCGTAACCGCTCATCACCATCCGGTTGGAGTTGTCGAAGGCCATCGCGGTTGGGTAATCGCGTCCGCCGCCGGTGAGATTGAAGATCACGTTCCGGCAGCCGTTGACTGCAAATGTAGGGTCTGGATCGCCGAGCACAAACAGCCGACACAGCGCCCAAAAGTATGAGTTGTCGCTGACTTCAT
>Ga0105047_10003784_pt1 | contig 26584 bp, 21 predicted proteins | sample MAT04_FD_78384 | JGI IMG/M metagenome (GOLD analysis project Ga0105047, IMG submission 78384) | Freshwater microbial communities from Lake Fryxell liftoff mats and glacier meltwater in Antarctica - MAT-04 (megahit assembly) | ecosystem: Environmental > Aquatic > Freshwater > Ice > Liftoff... | reverse complement strand
TATGGGTACAGGATTTGTAATCCGGTATAGTATTGCGTTTCCGGAATCAGCTTAGCGGGATTTATAACCCGCTGCATCGGGAACCTGATTTGCAATCCGGTATAATAAATCGTTTCCGGAATCAGCTTAGCGGGATTTTATAATCCCGCTACAACGGGTACCGGATTTGCAATCCGGTCTGTATTTGTGTTTCCTGATTTTTTTTATCACCACAATTGAAGCCAATATTACCGCAAAATCACCTTTGTTTTAGGTGATAAACGTAATTAGTGTATTAAATTTTCTAAAAACTTGCATTTCATTAGCAGGCTTTCATACTTTTGACCATTGAATCTTTATTCCTTAAGCTATGGATCTTACTATGATTAATGCCATTTCGCCTGTTGATGGTCGCTACCGCAAACAGGTTGAACGTCTTTCGTATTATTTCAGCGAAGCCGCTCTTATTAATTACCGCGTATTTGTGGAGGTAGAGTATTTTATTTCGCTGTGCGAAATTCCGCTCCCCCAGCTTAAAGGGATTGAGCGTAAAGAAATTGCTGAACTCAGAGCTTTATGCCGCGACTTTACGTTTACTGACGCACTTGAGGTTAAAGAAATTGAATCAAAAACCAACCATGATGTAAAAGCTGTAGAATATTATTTAAAAAAGCGGTTTGATAAAATGGGTCTGGGGAAATACAAAGAGTTTATCCATTTCGGACTCACTTCGCAGGATATCAATAATACGGCTGGTCCCTATGCATTGAAACTTGCTCTCAATGAGGTGGTTGTCCCTTTGTATGAGGATGTTATACAGAAACTTACCCGCAGGGCAAAAGAATGGAAGAAGATTCCGATGCTTGCCCGCACACATGGTCAGCCAGCTTCGCCAACTATTTTAGGTAAAGAAGTATATGTATTTGCCGAAAGGTTAAAGCAGCAACTGAAACTGTTGAAAACAATCCCACTTTCAGCAAAATTTGGCGGGGCTACAGGTAATTTTAATGCACATTATGTTGCGTACCCTGATATTAACTGGTCCGATTTTGGTGATGACTTTGTGAAAAATAACCTTTCACTCGAACGCCTTCGCTATACCACTCAGATTGAGCATTACGATAATATGGCAGCGCTTTTCGATACTATGAAACGCATCAACACCATACTACTCGATTTGAGCCGCGACATGTGGAGTTATATTTCCATGGAGTATTTCAAACAAAAAATCAAAGCCGGCGAAATTGGATCCTCAGCAATGCCACATAAAGTAAATCCGATTGATTTCGAAAATGCTGAAGGCAACCTCGGAATAGCAAATGCATTTTTTGAGCACCTTTCGGCCAAACTACCTATTTCGAGACTTCAACGCGATTTAACTGATTCAACAGTTACCCGCAATATAGGTGTGCCTATTGCCCATACATTAATAGCAATAAAATCATTGATAAAGGGTATTGATAAACTAATTCTCAATGAAGAGAAAATTCATGCTGATCTCGAAAATAACTGGGCTGTGGTAGCCGAAGCCATTCAAACCATACTCCGTCGCGAAGGTTTCCCAAAACCATACGAATCTTTAAAAGAACTCACCCGAACCAATACACATATTGATCGCAAGGCAATAACCGCATTTGTTGCTAAACTCAATGTGACTGCAAAAGTGAAAGAAGAGCTGAATAAAATAACACCTTCCAATTATACCGGACGGTTCGAAATCTGAGTAAGTGTTAAATTTTGTGAGAAAAGAAAACAAAGTAGTATAAACAAATTGTTTTGAGTAATTTTGCGCAAAATATAGGACGATATATGGATTTGAAAGAGATTTTATCAGTTTCGGGAAAACCCGGACTATTTAAAACAATCGCTCAAACTAAAACGGGCGTTATTATCGAATCGCTTACTGATGGCAAGCGTTTACAGGCTTTCGCAAGTGATAAAATCAGTTCTTTGGGCGAAATCAGTATTTTTACCAAAGATGAAGATTTGCCACTCCGCGAAGTTTTCAGGCTAATTCAGGAAAAAAACAGCGACCAGCCGGCACCGGATGCTAAAACTGATGATAATGAATTGAAAGCATTTTTCGAATCAATTTTACCTGATTACGACCGTGAGCGAGTGTATGTTTCGCATATGCGTAAGCTTGTTCAATGGTACAACCTGCTTATTTCTAATGGTGTAACTGATTTTTCAGTCCCTGCTGAAGAGGTTGAAGGAGATTCTGCATCTCCAGGCGAAACTGAACCGGAAACCGAAGACAAATAATTCTAAGTCCGTCGTATTACATGACGGACTTTTTTTAAGTATTTTCGCCTGCATATTCGCACATGATGAAGAAATTTATCCACGACTTTGAGGTTACACTCAACCATCACATTTCGGATGACTACTTTGCTTTATACCTGAAATGCCCGGTCGACCTGCCGCCGGTTATGCCCGGACAGTTTGCCGAAGTACTGGTAAGCAATTCAACAACCACGTACCTGCGTCGGCCATTTTCCATTTATGATACCGATTATAAAACCAATGAACTCGCATTGCTTTTGAAAAAAGTAGGCGATGGAACAGCCGCTCTAATGAAACTTAAAAAAGGCGATATCCTCAATTTGGTTTACCCACTTGGAAATTCGTTTAGCCTGCCCGCTGGTGAAAAAGCCTTACTAGTTGGAGGAGGTGTGGGCATTGCACCAATGTTGCTCCTGGCAAAACTTTTAAACGAAAAAGGTTTTAAACCTGATGTGCTTATTGGTGGCCGGACTGCCAATGATATTGTAGAACCTGAAAAATATAAGCCTTTCGGCGATGTTTTTATTACTACTGATGATGGCTCTGCCGGCGAAAAAGGCATGGTGACTCAACATTCTCTGTTTTCCGGAAAAGTGAAAGAATACTCAGCCATTTATGCTTGTGGGCCTGATCCGATGATGAAAGCAGTTGCAAAAGTTGCTGCCTCTCACGATATTTTTTGTGAAATTTCGCTCGAAAACACAATGGCCTGCGGAATCGGCGCCTGTTTATGCTGTGTGGTCGAAACTATTGATGGCAATAAAACTACTTGCATCGAAGGACCTGTTTTTGATACACGCAAACTCAAGTTATAAAGAGTTGAGGAGGTTCTTAAAACGTAAAAGTTGAGAATGACAAATAGAAATGAGACAAGAGTTTTTTATAAATGAATAAATTCAAAATCTGCTCATAAAAAAATATACTTTCTCTTACCCTGTGTCTATAGCAACTCTGTGGTTTAAAAAGAATTATAATTTTGAAATCCCAAATACCAATGCTTGATTTAACCGTAAATGTACATAAGTTACTGCTCAAAAACCCGGTAATGTCAGCTTCGGGTACATTTGGCTATGGGCCTGAATTCGATGATTTTATTGATGTAAACAGGCTTGGAGGAATACTTACAAAAGCCTGCACTTCGAAAAACAGGGATGGCAACCGATATCCGCGTATGGCCGAAACGCCTTCCGGAATGCTTAATTCTGTAGGGTTGCAAAATAAAGGGGTCGATTATTTTATCGATACTATTTACCCGAAAATTAAGCACTACAATACACATATTATTGTAAATGTTTCGGATTCAACAGTTGATGGTTATATGGAAGTGGCTGAAAAGCTGAATTCCCTCGAAAAAGTTACAGGGATTGAACTGAATATCTCCTGTCCGAATGTAAAAGAAGGCGGAATGGCTTTTGGAACATCCTGTCCTATGGCAGGTGCTGTAACTAAAGCAGTTCGCGAAGTTTATGATAAAACGATGATAGTTAAACTTTCGCCAAATGTTACAAATATTGCCGAAATTGCCAAAGCTGTTGAAGATGAAGGTGCTGATTCCGTGTCAGTTATAAATACCTTACTCGGAATGGCTATTGATGCCGAAAAACGTCGTCCAATACTTTCAACCATAACCGGAGGATTATCAGGGCCTGCAATTAAACCCATAGCATTACGTATGGTTTGGCAGGTTTCAAAAGCCGTTAAAATTCCGGTAATTGGTTTAGGTGGCATCAGCAACGCAAAAGATGCTATCGAATTTCTGCTTGCAGGAGCAACAGCTATACAGGTTGGAACCGCCAATTTCATTGATCCGCAAGTATGTATAAAAATACTTGATGGAATTGAGGAATACTGCAACCGCCATGGAATAAAAGATGTAAAGGAATTGATAGGAGCGCTGGAAAGTTAAAAATGATAAATTCCAATATCCAAATTCCAAAATTAAAGTAGCATTGTCCATAGAGCCATTGAACGTGAAGCAATACCCGAATCACTTGTACGCGAAGCACTTGAACGCGCAGCATTTGAACCCTTGAACGCGAATCACTTTAACTCGCAGCATTTGAACCCTTGAACTCTGAAACATTTTTCATGAATAAAAAGAACATTCTACTTATCGGCAGCGGTGGCCGCGAACATGCCATTGCATGGAAACTTGCACAAAGTCCTTTATTGAATCAGTTGTTTATTGCTCCCGGAAATGCAGGAACTTCGTTGGTAGGGAAAAACGTGCCTGTAAACGGGAATGATTTCGAAAGTGTAAAAAAGTTTGTAATTGATCAAAAAATTAACCTCATAGTAGTAGGACCCGAGGAACCACTGGTTCGTGGAATTCACGATTATTTTCTCAATGATGAATTACTTAAAAATATTCCGGTTCTTGGCCCGCAGAAAGCAGGTGCTGAACTCGAAGGAAGCAAGGATTTTGCCAAGCAGTTTATGATTCGCCACGGTATTCCAACAGGCGCATACCAAACTTTTACCAGGGAAACATTAGCTGATGGAATAGCATTTCTGAAAACTCTTACAGCACCGTATGTACTTAAAGCGGATGGGCTTGCAGCCGGAAAAGGTGTAATTATATGCAAAACTTTGCATGAAGCAGAAGATGAACTTTCCGATATGCTTAACAATCAAAAATTTGGGAAAGCATCGGAACGTGTTGTTATTGAGGAGTTTCTGGATGGTGTCGAGCTTTCGGCTTTTGCCATTACCAATGGAACTGAATACCTGGTATTGCCCGAAGCCAAGGATTATAAGCGTATCGGCGAAGGCGATTCCGGACCTAACACAGGTGGTATGGGTTCCATATCCCCCGTACCCTTTGCCGGAAATGAATTTATGCAGAAAGTTGAAGATCGTGTGATAAGACCAACTGTGGAAGGCTTGCAAAAAGATGGGATTCCTTACCAGGGTTTCCTGTTTTTTGGTTTGATGAATGTAAAAGGCGATCCATTCGTAATTGAATACAATGTGCGATTGGGCGATCCGGAAACCGAATCTATTCTACCACGGATAAAAACGGATCTTCTCGAAATTTTCCTTGCAACTGTCGAAGGCCGCTTATCAGAAATAAATTCCGAAATTGACGAACATACCGCCGCTTGTGTAATGATTGTTTCCGGCGGTTATCCAGGCGATTATACCAGCGGAAAAAAGATTTCAGGACTAGATTCAGTTACTAAAAGCATGGTTTTTCATGCCGGTACTTCATCGCAGAGTGATGAAATTGTTACCGCCGGTGGACGGGTTATTGCAGTTACCACGCTGGCTCATGATTTAAAAACAGCTGTGGCAACATCTCTTGAATCAGCAAAGTTAATCAAATTCGAAGGTTCTTATTTTCGCACAGATATTGGTAAAGACCTGATGTAAATTTTATTTTTATTTATTCGAAAATGTTAAAATGGGTTTATAAATCAGGTACGTTACTGCAGTTTACATTGTATACTGTATTCATGGCTGTGCTCTGGATACCAGCGTTTGTAAATCCTGTAACTCCTGTCCACACTATTTCGGATGGTCCGCTCTACACACTGTTTTTATCTTGGTTACAGCCTTATCCTTTTTTACCGATTGCAGCAGGTTTATTTCTTATTTTAGTGCAGTCGGTTGTTCTGTTTTACATATACCAGTCTAACGGTTTTTTCGGACGAAGTAATTTCCTGCCAGCAATAATAATTATGATGGCATACAGCTGGGACCCACACTATCTGACTATGCATGCATTACTTCCTGCCGGCATTTTTAGCATCATTGCATTGAATTCAATATTATCAATGTATGGTAAGCAGGATGCTTACCACCAGGTGTTTACAGCAGGCTTATCCATTGGCATAGCGGCTCTTTTTTATGTTCCTCTGGCTTTCCTTTTACTTTTAATCTGGTTTACTCTTATTACTTACCGTATCTCAAGCTGGCGCGAATATGTTATTTCGGTAATCGGATTCAGTATTCCGTTCATATATTTCATAAGCTGGTTATTCTGGAATGACAATTTTACTGTTGGTCTTGAACAGATTCATCACTCCCTTATCAACGTTATTTTACCTCCCCGAATCCCATTAATACCAACAATCTGGCTTTCTGTTTCAGCACTCATAATGATTCTGGCGATGGTGGCAGTTCTTAATTCGGTCAGTGATAAAGTTATCTCCATCCGTCGGAGGGTTTGGGTTTTGTTCAATTTCAGCTTCACCGCACTGTTAGGAACTCTACTGGCTGGCTGGCCAATCCTTTCGGCAAATTACATATTTGTAATTCCGATGTCGTTTTTCTTGACAGGAAGTTTAGTGATGAAAAAAAACAAATTCTGGTTCGAAATTTTGGCTACAGCCTATTTTTCACTACTCATAGTTATGCGATTATATGTGGCACTTTAATCTGGTGTCGGGTAAAATATCAGTACGTATAGTTCAGTAAGAATCATTTTATACATTCAAAAACTCAATTTATTAAAACCCGGCATTTAGTGCTAATATCCTCATTTTCTAATCATCTGATTGAAGCCGGATGCGATGAAGCCGGGCGTGGTTGTCTGGCAGGACCTGTTTTTGCAGCTGCTGTTATATTTCCGTGTGGCTATAGTAACAAGCAGTTAAATGATTCAAAAAAATTGACGATTAATCAACGTACTAGTTTGCGACCGGTAATTGAAGCAGATGCCTTGGCTTGGGCCATAGCAATGGTTGATAATCAGGAGATTGATAAAATAAATATTCTGAAAGCATCAATCAGAGCAATGCATCTGGCCCTTGACAAACTTTTATTTCAACCTGAACTTATTTTGGTGGATGGCAATCGATTTGCGACGTATAAAGATATTGATCATCAATGCGTTGTTAAAGGCGATGGTATTTTCCTTTCCATAGCTGCAGCCTCGGTTTTGGCAAAAACTTACCGCGATGACTATATGCTGAGGCTAAATGAAATTCATCCCCAATACGGATGGGACAGAAATAAAGGGTATCCAACCCTGGAGCATCGGAAAGCTATATTGAATAAAGGATACACGCCTTTTCACCGGCTAACTTTTACTGTCAGGATTGGTGAAAGTGAATAAAACAGAAAACAAAAATCCCCGCTTTTATACGGGGACTTCTGAACCAAATTATTAACCAAATTATTAACCAGAAAACTTTCAACCTTTTGTACCCAAATCAAAGTGACAGATTTGAAAACATAGTTATTAATTATTATTACTTACTCTTGTGTTGATGCTGCAAAATTATAATAAGATTGGTTAAGTTCGAACATTTTATAAATATATTTATGAAATTAAAGTAAAAATTATAGAAACCTCAATACTGTTGACATTGAGAAAATGAAAAAATGTAAGTAAAGCACGAATTTTGTAGATTTGCAACTTAAATCGGAACTAATATGTTAAATCGGATTGCTTTTTTCTCCTTCTTTTTACTGATAACTAAATTTTTAACTGCACAGCAAATCGTAAATTCCGATTATGCCACCTATATCGCCACCTATAAATCGAGTGCAATACGCGAAATGCTTTTATTTCACATTCCTGCAAGTATTACCCTCGCTCAGGGAATAATTGAAAGCGGATGTGGCAAGAGTAAACTGGCGCTCGAAACGAATAATCATTTTGGCATAAAATGCCAGAAAGAATGGACAGGCGCAAAATACTATTACGATGATGATGAGCCCAATGAGTGTTTCCGCAAATACAAGGATGTAAACGAATCATTTCGCGACCATTCCTTGTTTCTTACAACCCGTATGCGGTATGCATTCTTGTTTTCAATTTCGCTTTCGGATTACAAAGGCTGGTCAAAAGGCTTGAAGCAAGCCGGATACGCAACTAATCCTGATTATGCCAATATGCTTATCAGGATGATTGAATCCAATAAACTTTATTTGTACGACGATACTACCGCCTTAACAAAGGAAGAAATTGCAACACTCAGAGGTGGCAATTATTTTTCGCAGGATGTGTTAGATAATATGGAATCTGAAACAGAGAATAATTCAGCTACCATAAACGAAGGACGTGTGCTTTTCAGGAAAAACTATAAATTCCCTTCTTCATCGGATTTTGCGTATTTATATACCTCAGATGATGGACGCAAAGTATATGAAAATAATGGAGTCCCTTTTGTTTTTGCAAAAAGAGACGATACCTGGTTCAGTATTGCTAAAGAATTTAGTATTTTCAGTTTTCAGGTTTATAAGCAGAATGATATGCTGGAAAAAGATTTAATTATTCAGGGTCAGATGCTTTACTTAGAGCCTAAAAGGAAGAAAAATGCCGAACACACTTATGTCGTAAAAACTGATGACAGCATGTATTCCATTTCACAGGAAAAGGGTGTTAAGCTTAACGAATTACACAAATTTAACAAGCTACAACCAGGCGAAGAACCCAGACCCGGATCAGAACTGAAACTTTCGAAATAGAAAAGTAGCAGTAAAATTTCACTATTGTATTTGTTAATGTATTGATATGCAGAAGTATATCTGTTTTTATAATTATTACGTATACTTTGTTAGTGAATAAATAAAATTAATATACATTTGCATCGGCGTTTGTGAGCTTACTAATATCTCACACCGCTTTCTTCAGGGCAGGGTGAAATTCCCGATCGGCGGTACAGTCCGCGACTCCCTTAAAAAAGGATTGAACCGGTTAAACTCCGGTACCGACAGTATAGTCTGGATGGAAGAAGAATATTGATCGTGTAATGCTTGCCGTTTCCCGGTGGGCGTTAATGTGTATCTGTATTTTCAATCGTCGGCCCTTGGAGAATTTACTTCAGGGCATTTTTGTTTAAAATTATTAACAACACCGATGATGAAAATACTTCTCGTATCGCTTCAGATTTTATTTTTTAGTCTCCTATTAAATCCAGGTGTTAACGCACAGGAATTCAGGGTAAAAGGAACCGTGGCCGATCGAATTACCAACGAAACTATTCCCGGTGTTACCATTGTAGCCGAAGGAACCGACCAGGGAACTGTTACACAAAGTGATGGTACTTTTGAACTGATTGTGAACACCGAAAATTCAATTCTGAAATTTTCACATATTTCATATAATACACTCAGTCATACGGTTAGTAGGAAATCGGGGGCTATACTCTTCCTTGGAGTTATTAAACTAGAGCCTAATGTAATAAACCTTGACGAGGTTAAAATTATGTCGTCGTTTGTAACCGATCGTACAACTCCTGTGGCTGTTTCCACCGTTAAAGCCCGCACCATCGAACAGAAAATCGGTAACCAGGATTATCCTGAAATATTAAAAATGACTCCCGGAATTTATGCCACCAAAGAAGGGGGTGGAAGCGGCGACGACAGGCTTACACTGCGCGGATTTCAGCAGGAAAATGTATCGCTGTTACTTAATGGGGTTCCGGTTAGCAGCATGGAAAACGGACTTGTTTACTGGTCGAATTGGGCCGGGCTTACCGATGCCACCGAAGCTATACAGGTTCAGCGTGGACTGGGTGCTTCGCGGGTAGCCATGAATTCGGTTGGCGGCACAATTAATATCATTACCAAATCAGCTGCTTCGGAAGCAGGTGGCGTTCTGCGTTATAGCCTTTCTGATTATGGCAACAGTAAAACTATACTCAGTTTTTCGACCGGAAAGATGAAGAACGGCGTGGCTCTTACATTTCTTGGTTCGCGGACAGTCGGACCCGGATTTGTTGATGCTACTTTTGTTAATGGCTGGTCGTATTTTTTAAGCCTTGATAAAGTATTTAACACTAAACACCGCCTGGTGCTTACAGCCATGGGTTCGCCAGAAAAGCATGGCCAGCGAAATTATGGAATGAGCCAGGCCGATTTCGAAAAATTTGGTGTAAAATACAACAGCAACTGGGGTGAATATAACGGAAAAATTCTCACTCTTTCGGAAAATTTTTATCACAAACCTCAAATAAACCTGAACCACTACTGGAGCATTAATTCAAAAGTATTTCTTTCAACTTCAGCTTATGTTTCCTTTGGTAAAGGTGGCGGAAGATATACCGAAGCTTATAATTACGGGCAACCCACCTGGGCTTTCCGCAAAAACTACCAAATTGATTTCGATCAGATTTTTATGAATAATTCTACCCATTCCGACTCAACACAACTTGTTGATGGCGAGTTTGTTAACGGGTATTCGAAAAACATACTTACTAACTATAGCGCAAACCATTATTGGGTTGGTATTTTAAGCTCATTGGCATTGGATGTAACTGATAAACTGAAAGTTACAACTGGGATTCATATCAGGAATTTTCGTTCGCATCTTTACGAAGAAGTTGATGACCTGATGGGTGGCGATTTTTGGGTTGAACAATATGCATATTCATTAGCAGGGGTAAGCGGGCGTGGACAAATCAAAAAACCAGGCGATGTGATTAATGTCGATAATTATTCGATGATCAGTTATGGAAACCTTTTTGGGCAGGCAGAGTATAAAGCCGGTAAGCTTTCAGCTTTTGTTGCTTCTACTTTTTCGGGAACGCATTACCGTCGCGAAGATCCTTATAATTACCCCGAAAATCCTTTGAGTGAACCTGTAAGCAAAGCAGGATTTGATGTTAAAGGCGGAGCCGGTTACCAGGTGGGACGGTTTGGTAATGTGTATGGTAACCTGGGATTCTATTCGCGTGAGCCCTATTACAAATTTGTATATGTAAACTATTCAAATACAGTGGCTCACGATCTGGTTAACGAAAAAATAACTGCGGCCGAAGCAGGATATACCTATGAAAACGGAAAAATAACATCAAGGATTAACCTGTATTACACATTGTGGAAAGATAAATCACTCTTGTCGCGCGAAAATATTCAATTGACTGACAGTACAATGACGCGTTCGCTGGTGCGTGGATTAAATGCGGTTCATCGCGGTATCGAAGCCGAAGTAAGCTACAACGTGCTTCAAAATCTGGTGGTTGCTGCAACTATTTCGTTAGGCGACTGGAAATGGCAGAATGATGTTTCGGCCAGTATTTACAACGACAACCAGGTGTTGGTTGACAGCATGAAAGTTTATACCAAAGGATTGAATGTTGGCGATGCCCCACAAACACAGCTGGGACTGTCAGCAGAATATCGCACTATTGCCGGATTCAGGTTTGCAGCCGACTGGGTGTTTTACGACCGGCTATATGCCAATTTTGATCCTGTAAACCGCAACAATCCCGACGATCGTATGCAGCCATACAGAGTTCGTTCATACTCGCTTGTTGATTTGTATATCGGTTACGATATGAATGTGAAACAATTCCCGGTTTCGTTACAGCTTGCCTGCCAGAATGTGTTCAACAAACAAACAATCATTCGCGGCGATGATGGTGCTGCTCATGATTTGGAAACTTTCAAAGGATTCTGGTCGCTTGGCAGGACATTTAATGTTTCGGCGAAAATTAGTTTTTGATGCGGTTTTTAAGTCGGGGCGCGACTTTAAGTCGCAATTAGATTAAGAATGACTACTTTCCAAAATCTTCTTCCCCACCCAATGCCCCATCGAAAAACATCCTTGAAGTAAAAAGCCGCCAGTAGGAGCGTCCCAATCCAGCATTTCGCCGATGGCATAGCAGTTTGGAAGTTTTTTGAACGAAAAATCTGTGTTCATTTCGTTAAGATCAATGCCGCCAATGGTCGAAATGGCTTCTTCAACAGGACGGAGCGATTCAACTGGCAACACGATTTGTTTCAGGCTTGCTGCAAAAAGTTCAGGGGAAAGGAACGTTTCCTTTGTTGTAAATGCTTTGATTAGTGCAAGTTGAACGCTGTCAAGATTGAAAATTTCAGCATAGCTTTTGGTTTTCGTTGATGTTTTGCCCTGCACTTTCTGCAGCATCTGCTCCTGTGTATTGAATGGTTTCAGATCGAGTATAATTTGCACAAATTCATTAGCGTTTAGAGCTTTACGTATTTCAGGAACAACCGGATAAATGGCATTGCCCTCGAGTCCGTATTCTGTAATCAGAATTTCGCCTTTCTGATGAAAGTCATTCACCGAAACGCTTATGTTTTTCAGGGGTTTACCTGCATGATTAGCTTTGATATTTTCAGGCCAGTTGATGTGTATTCCACAATTCGACGACTGGAAAGCTAAGGTTTTAATGTCGTTTTTGTCAAATATTTTTTTCCATTCGCCGGTTGATCCTGTAACAGGCCACGAGGCGCCTCCGAGAGCGAAAATAAAATAATCGGCATGTATTATTACATTCTTCCGGCCGATTTTCATTATTGCATTTTTAGCTTCGTCAAAACCTGTAAAAGCATGTTTCAGATGAATCTCAACGCCCTGATCAGCAAGTTTTTTCTTTAGTTTAGTCAGAATGTCGGCAGGTGTTAACCCTTTTTCAGGAAAAATTCTACCACTCGAACCTTCAAAAGTTGGGATTCCCATCTCCAACAACCATTCGCGTACCGCAGTGGAATCAAAATCCAGCAAAGCCTCTTTTAAAAAATATTCCGGCGTATATTTTGCGGCTAACTCATTTCCTTTCAATCCATTGGTAATATTAAAACCGCCTTTCCCGGCAACCAGAAATTTCTGTCCAAGTCCTTTCTCTTTTTCATAAATATGAACTTCGTGAAACGGACTCAACACGTCGGCTGCCATCATTCCGGCAGGGCCAGCGCCGATTATTGCAATTTGTTTTCTTTTCATGGTAAGATTTACATCGCGTGGGGTGATAGAAAGGGTTGATCCTAAGACAATAATCAAAGATAATATCATAGCCTTAATAACCATGTTTTGTTAACCACTAAGACATTAAGGTCACTAAGAATCACTAAGTGAGTTGACATTTTTTTTTATAATTTCTATTTTCTGTGCATCAACCTTAGTGTCCCTTAGTGTTCTATGTGCCTTAGTGGTTACTTGAGATATCGGTACTGTTTTTTATTGAGTGATTTCTTAATTTTAATAATTCTGCTTTTTGACCCGGAAACTGCTACTGTTTTTTTACGATTCATAAATTTTCTTTATTTCGCTTCGCAAAGTGCTTCGAGTCGCCCCATTCATTAAACCCAATTTCGTCACCGGCCATATGAATACGGGCTTCGAGGCAATTACGGCATTCGCTGGCATCTTCATCCAGACATGGTTTATCTTCATACAAAAGATAATCCTCGCGGTATTTTACGGGTGTAAGGTTTGGCATAATAATATTAGCACCGACTTTCAACGCTTTTTCACGGCCTTGTTTATCAATGGCTTGCATTGCAGTTGTGGCAGCAATATTAATATCCTTCATCATAATGCGGAGTAGTGCAACCATTTTCAACGACATGTCGAAGCGCTCTTTTTTCGGCCATAGCTGATCTTTGTATTCGTAAAGCGGAGTATCCTCGTGTTCGATAAACGGTCCCATTCCTACCATATCTACATCCAGTTCTTTAAGGAAAAGCAGGTCGCCGGCGAGGTGATCAATGGTTTGAAACGGTAATCCTATCATTACACCCGAACCCACATTGTAGCCAATTTCGCGAAGCATTTTCAAAGCGTTTATACGAATATCGAAATCGTGTTTTTTATTGTTGGGATGAATTTTATAATACAGTTCCCGGTCAGAAGTTTCGATGCGTATCAGGTAGCGGTGTGCGCCACAGCTAAACCATTCGCGGTAAGTTTTTTCTGATTGTTCGCCCATGGAAAGTGTTATTCCGAGTTTACCACCCGAAAGGTCTTTTATCTTCCGAAGCAGTTCCGACACTGTATCCACAAATTTTTCGTCGCAACGTTCACCTGATTGCAAAACCATAGAGCCATACCCGTTTTCGAGTGCAAAACGTGCTGCATCTATAACCTCTTCTTCGGCAACCATGTAACGCTCAGGTTTTGTATTTCCGGCGCGGATACCGCAATACAGACAGTTTTTTGAGCAAATATTCGAAAGCTCAATCAATCCACGGAAATATACTTTGTTGCCGACATACTGCTTTTTGATTTCAGCTGACCGGGTAAATAGTTTGGTTTTATCCCCACCTTGGGCATTAAGCAAAGTAACAAGATCGGAATGTGAAAATTCTTCCTTCAATAGTATATTTTCGACTGTTTCGGCCATGGATTGCGCATAATAAATTCTGTACAAAAGTACTCCGAATTCCTTTATGAAGCGAATCTTTCAAGTGTTTTGAACCCTCGAAGCATTTAGCTGATGAAAATATTAGTACAAGTTTTAGTATAAAACGCAAGCTAGTTTTTAATGAATTTTCCTTCCGATATTTTTGTTCCGGCGATACATCTGAGGATATAAGTACCTGGATGCAATTGACTGACATTAATTGTATCAGAAGTAGATTTGATGATCGTTAATACTGTAACACCTTTCATATCAATGATTTGAATTGTATCAAACAGAGTGTTGTCATTTGCTTTGAATGTGAGAAATTCTACCGCCGGATTTGGGAAACATTGTATAGCGTTTGAAATAGAAACCTCGTCAATTGAATTTACATATTCGTTAAAAAGCCAGATGTAAGCATCGCCGAAAGCTTCGCGCCAGAGTTTTTCATTGTGTTGCCCGCCGGTTACTATTTTATTGTAAATTTTTTCCTGCACAAACCCAACACTTACAAGGGTATCATTCATACGTTGCATCTGGCCGACCATTCCTGTGCTTTCGTTGGTGCCACATAATTGGTAGAAACGTATATCTTCCTGTTTGCTAGTATTATGTGTGAAACCCCAAATGCTATCCGAAAACCAGTAAGAAGGTGAAAATAATCCTGCTTTGCTGAAAACTTCCTGGTATTTTAATGAACCGAAATGCGATATTAATCCGCCAAGCGAACTTCCCATAATTCCTGTATTTGCCCAGTCGGGGAGAGTGCGGTAGTTCTGATCAATATAAGGTTTGAGTGTTTCAACAATAAACTGCATATACTTTTCGCCATCGCCACCTCCGTATTGCGAATTGGCCCATGGAGTATATTCGTTAATTCGGTCGCCGCCTCCATTATCAATTCCTACTACCAGAGGGACATGCTTGCCTTGCTGAGCAAGCGAATTTAGTGTTTCATCAACTTCCCACTCGCCTGAAAATGAAGTAGAAGCATCAAACAGATTTTGCCCGTCGTGCATATAAAGCACAGGATAACTGAACCCTGATATTTCATAGTCAGGAGGGAAATACATCCATATTCTCCGGTTTCGGTTCAACTGAGGCATATAAAAATTAGTGCTGATAATTTTAACATTGGCTGCCGCTGTCGAAGTGCTGCCCCCACTTCCATCAGCCCAATTCGCGATAGTAATATCAACTGAATCAGCAGTTCCGAATGTAAAGGTACGATCAGGAATTTCTTCTCCTGCAGGTCCTTTTTCAACCGTTGCCCATGAGCCACGCGTGAATTTGAATTTCAGCACAGTTCCCGATGACTGGACAGGCAATGTGATACTCCATTTGCCCTGAGCATTTTTATGAAGCATACTTGCTGGCAAGCCAGGCTCCCAGCCGTTAAAGTTGCCTGCTATGTAAAGGCTATCTTGAGGCGGAGTAGAGGCTGGCAGCGACTGCACCGTAAAAGTCACCTGTCCGGATGCAATTGTAACGGTGATTATTGTAATGATTAAGGATAGAAGCAGTGATTTCATAATGGTTTTCTATAAATGATTGCTAAAGTCGTTGAACAGGCTAAATTAAACCATTTCATTTCAATGTGAACTAAAAACCGCCAAGGCTGTATTTCTGTTCAAAAAAAAGTCCCGGATTTAGAACCGGGACTCATTTTAAAAGTAGTCTTAATTTACTATTTACCAGTAGGTTCTGCTTTATTCATCAGATGTGTATTGAGGAATTTCTCCATCGAACGATAAAAGTCAAACTGGTTTTCTTCGTTGTAAAAACCGTGACCTTCATTATCTTTTACCATATATTCAACCTCAATGCCGCGTTTTTTAAGCGCTTCTACCATCTGATCGCTCTCGGCTTTATTTACGCGTGGGTCGTTAGCTCCCTGTGCAACAAAAAGCGGTGTTTTAATTTTGTCAACATGAAAAACGGGTGAAGCTTCGCGCATGAGTACACTATCTTTAACAGGATCGCCAACCATTTCGTACATCATATCCATCATAGGTTTCCAATATGGAGGAATGGTTTGCATGAAAGTAAAAAGGTTTGAAACACCCACATAATCCACAGCTGCAGCATAAAGATCGGGTGTATAGGTAATTCCGGCCAGGGTTGCATAACCGCCATAACTGCCGCCATAAATAGCAATCCTGGTTTTATCAGCTATCCCTTTATCAATCAACCAGTTTACGCCATCGGTAATATCGTCCTGCATAGTTTTTCCCCATTGTTTAAAGGAGGCTTCCCAGAATTTGCGTCCATACCCGGTCGAGCCACGGAAGTTCATCTGGAAAACAGCATAGCCACGGTTAGCGAGGAACTGAATTTCAGGGTTAAAACCCCATGAATCGCGATACCATGGACCTCCATGAGGGTTAACCACCACTGGCAGATTTTTCGAGTTTTCTAAGGTATAACCTTTCGGAAGTGTAAGGTAGCCATGTATTGTAAGCCCGTCGCGGCTTTTATATTCAACAGGCAATTGGCTGGCCATTTCTTTTTCATCGAGCCATGGACTGATATCCGCAATTTTTTCAATCTTATCAGCTTTAACATCGTACAGGTAATACGACCCCATAGTTTTATCGCTGTAGGTCGAAACAATATATTTGTCTTCAGCTTTTGTGTAGGAAGAAAATCCAAATTCAATATCACCAAATTCCTTCTTCATTCTAGCAACCATTTCTTCGAAAGTTTTATCAAAGAAAAAGCGTTCACGTTTCCACGAAGTATACCTGGCAGCAGTAAGTACTTTGCGGGCTTTGGAATAAAATAGCGCATCTACATCATAATCAGCATTTTCATAAAGAACTTTAACCTCTTTTCCTGTGCGGGGATCAAATTCAACAATGACCATTTTATCGCGTCCCAGGTTCGACGAAGCATAAATGTTTTTGTTATCGAACGTAAAGAAATGCGGTGCTAGAGTTTCCTTAAAACTGGTTGTAAGTATAGTTTGAAACTCGTCTTTTTCGGTTTCGCGATATAATAAAGAAGTATTTATACCATCGACAATAGCTGTTGCCATGCGCAGATTCCCATCATGATCCGTGGTCCACGACTGGATATTGCCTGGATTTTCGGCTATCATAGTCATTTCGCCGGTATTAATATTTAAGCGGTAAGGATCAAAAACTTCGGGAACGCGTTTATTCATCCCGATGATTACAAACTCATCAATTTCAGGCAGATCATCAATAATTTCGGTCCGGACTTTCGGAAAATCAGTTAGGCCAATCAGGTTTGAGCCATCTATGTTTACACCGAAAAGTTTAAAATTCTCATCTCCACCGGTATCTTTCAGAAAAAGAATACGATTGTTGTTTCCCCAGAAATACCCCATAATACTTCGGGCTGTGTCGCTGGTAAGCCTGATGGCCGAATCCTTACCGATTTCCTGAACAAAAATATTCATCCGGCGCATGTAGGGCGCCGTAAATGCAAAGTACTTGCCGTCGGGCGAAAGCTGATAACCAGCTTTTTCCGGGTTTTTGAAGAAATCCTCTAAAGGAATCTGTTTCGCTGTCATAATTTCTTTTTGTTTGCATCCGCCAATTCCAAGCAGAACAATAGCAAGCAAAAGTAATGATACTTGTGAAATCAGTCTTTTCATACTTATTGGTTTTAGGTTAATAATGGATGAAATGTTGTGAATAATATGTATCAATAATTTGTAATAAACACTTAAAATTGAAATTTGCTTCAATTTCAATGCTAAATTAAAAAATAAATGCGCTACTTTATAAGTAGTTAATGCACAATTATCTGTAATCGCATTGTTTCATTCTGTGTATCTTAACGATTTATAGGTAAAATATTCCGTATACCTTAAATTGAGATTGCTTCGCAAGGCATTACTATTTTGCGTTCTTTTGCATTCCACATGTTAATGAGTAACTTCTGAATATGAATACTAATTCTCCTTCTTCCGGTAAACCCGGACTTAAGTCATTTCCCAAGAGTTTCTGGACTGTTATTACCATGGAGTTTTTCGAAAGAGGCTCTTATTATGGTGTAATGTCGGTACTTTCGGTTTACCTTGTTATGAGTATTCCCGAAGGTGGATTAGGTTTTTCGAAGGAAAGTGTTGGGGTAATAAAAAGTACAATTACTCCTTTATTGTATTTTTTACCCATTTTGGCCGGGGCTTTAGCTGATCGTTTTGGGTATCGCCGTACATTGATGATGGCTTTTACCGTAATGAGTACGGGTTATTTCTTTACAAGCCTTTCCACTTCTTATGGCATGGTATTCCTGAGTCTTGTGCTTATGGCGATAGGAGCGGGGTTTTTCAAACCAATTATTTCGGGTACTATTGCCCGTGTAACCGACGAAAGCAACTCATCATTAGGATTTGGAATTTACTACTGGAGTATTAATCTGGGTGCGTTTATCTTCCCGTTATTGTTTGTCCCATACCTTAAAAGTATTGGATGGAGTTATATTTTCGTGATGGCTGCGGTTGGAACAGGTTCCATGTTACTGCTTAATATTTTTGCCTATCGCGAACCACCCAAACCACCGAGCACTAAACCGCTGATTGATGTTTTTAAAGGTATATTTCTGGTACTGAAGGACTACAGATTCCTCTTAATGATATTTATTTACTCAGGTTTCTGGATCATGTATTTTCAGATGTTCGATACTGTGCTTTGGTACCTGAAGGATTATGTTGATATGACGCCGGTAAATAAATCAGTGAATTCTTTTCTTGGACTTTTTGTTGCAAATCCTTCATGGGAATTTGATACAGAGCATGTTACCGTTATCAGTTCGGGGTGCATTATTTTACTTCAACTGTTTGTTTCCAGTATTGTTCGAACAAAACCTGCTTTGCCTACCATGATCGTAGGAATTGCGATGGGAACGGTAGGGATGGCAATACTCTCTCTCTCAACTTATTCCTGGGTTTTTATCGGTGGGATTGTGATTTTCTCGATCGGTGAAATGACAGCTCATCCAAAATTTATTTCGTATGTCGGACTTATAGCCCCTGCTGATAAAAAAGCGCTTTACCAGGGTTATGCCTTCCTGTATGGTGTAATTGGCAGTGGAATAGGAGGAATACTGGGTGCTACACTTTATGTGCATTTTGTTGATAATCTTCACCGTCCTGGTGTTTTATGGCTGATTTTCAGTATGATTGGTGTTGCGACGATAATCGGGTTGTTGTTGTATAACAGGTTTATTTTGCCACGGCAGAAGTGAGAAGGGGAGAAGGGGAGAGTGGGAGAGTGGGAGAGTGGGAGAGTGGGAGAAGGGGAGAGTGGGAGAGAAGGGGAGAAGGGGAGACATGGTGAGGGGCGACAAGGTGAAGTTGAACAAGAAATCCTTCACCCCCGAAACCCTTGAACGCCGAACTCATTGAACCCTTCAACCCCAAACCCTAACCCCAAAACCCTCACCCCTAACCCTAAACCCCAAACCCCTTTAAAAAATGAATTTCGAACTCATCGATCACGAATACATCCAGCTTAACCAACTGTTGAAATTACTCGGACTGGTCGAAACCGGCGGAGAAGCAAACCAACGTATTGTGGATGGTGAAGTAATTGTAAATAAGGAAGTTGAATATCAGAAACGGAAGAAACTTCGTCAGGGTGATGTAGTTGTTTTTATGAAAAAATCGATAACAATTAAATAGAAATCAAGCGGATATGAAACAATGGTATGAATCGTTGTCCGAAAACTATGGGTTGAAAAACGACAACGAAAATTTTACACAAGGCACTTTGGGAAAGTGTAATTTTATCGAAAGTGAAATTGCGTTCAACAAGCAAATGCGGCTGTTTTTGCCTTTAAGCTTTTATTGTTAGCAGGGAACCAATTCAGTCTTAGCTATATAAATATTATACTCCTGTTTTATCGTTTCCATCAGTTCTTTCACAGGGATGATTTTATTCGTGCGCCATACGTTGCTTCCTGCAAAGGCATACCCTCTGCGGAAATTTCCTCTCAACGCTGATGTGAGCGAAGCAATAATACAATAAGGCGCGGTATTAATATCGCAGGTGCGGATACAATTTACCGGGCAGGTTTTTGGTTGGCGTTTACCGGCAAGCACTTCTTCGAGGAAAGGCGATTTGATAGCTCTTCCAGGCATACCTACTGGACTTTTAATAATAGTAACATCTTCTTTTTTAGCACTCAAATAAGCTTGCTTGAATTCATCAGAAGCATCACATTCATCAGTTGTTACAAAGCGTGTTCCCATTTGCACTCCTGAAGCACCAAGTTTCATTATTTTAGCAATATCAGCGCCTGAATATATACCACCGGCTGCTATTACTGGTATTTCTTTGCCGCTGAGCACAGCTATTTCGTCAACAACAGCAACTACTTCAGGGATTAGTTTCTCGAGAGCAAAATTTTCGTCAAAAATCTGTTCTGGTTTAAATCCAAGGTGTCCGCCCGCTTTTGGACCCTCAACAATCACCGCATCAGGTAGATAGTTGTAATTTGCAAGCCATTTGTTACAGATGAGTGCAGCTGCTCTCGCCGATGAAACTATAGGAATCAGCCGGGTTTTACAACCTGGTATAAGGTATTTAGGCAAATCAAGTGGTAAGCCTGCACCGGAAATCACAATATCTACTTCTTCTTCTATTGATGTACGCACCAGATCCTCGTAATTTGTAAGTGCAACCATTATATTAACACCAATGAGCCCGGATGTTTTTTCTTTCGATTTTCTGATTTCCTGTCTGAGGCCGCTAATGGAGTTTGCAAGGTAATCCTGCGAAGGATCTTTATATAACATTCCCAATCCGGCAGCTGAAATTACTCCAACTCCACCTTCGCTGGCAACGGCTGATGCCAGACCCGATAGTGAAATGCCGACTCCCATTCCTCCCTGTATTATACATGAAGGTACTTTAAGTCCACCAATGTTCAATTCTTTCATTTGAGTCATTTGCAATACTAGATTTAAAAAGGGAAATGATGTTATCTGAACCGAAGACGGACTTTTGCTAACTTGCAATTTGCCATGCCCGTACTATTTTTACACAAAAGTACTGTTCATCTGATTACTCGGCCATAAAATGGGCTACTCTGCCGGAAAAGGGCGCAGATGTTGGTTTTAGGGATGGAATGCAGGTGTTTTAGGGATAGAATGCAGGAATGCAGTTCCGTAAAATATGAGTTTTCGCTTGGATCAGAAGAGCTTGCGCAGATTATTTAATTGAAATTCAAGTAGAAAAACTATTGCTGTTTTAATAGAAGCTTCCGAAATTCGGCAACATTCTGTCGAGAAACCGGAATACGAAAATCAAGTCCGATTGCTTCGAGAGTGTAGTTAGGCGATACTCCTGTGAGCCTCGAAACCTGGTCGAGATTAACCAGACAACACCTGTGACATTTTTTAACAGATTCAAATTTCTTTAGAGTCGATTCCACATTATTTAAGGTTTGCCGTATCATTTGTTTACGGATAACAGCTCCTTCCCGATAAAAAATCTCTATATAGTTGCTTGCCGATTGAATCAGGATAACATTTTTCAGATCGTTTTCAAATACTTCCTTACCGCTTTCCGACTCAATCCGGATATGCTCGTCAGCCGGAGAAGTGTTGTGTGTCCCTTTTCGTTCTTCTGCAAGCCAATGACGGCCTGAATCAATAACCTGGGTAACTTTTGACTTTAGTGAATGATTGTAATTCAATAAGTTAAATAGAATCAAAGGCAAAAGCGCCAATGCTCCCGAGCGGAAAAAAGTGAGCGATTGCATGCTCGAAATACTAAAAACCTTTGCGGTTAGCGTAAATCCTACTATCAAAAAAGCAAACATTGCAATGTTCCATATCAGCTCCTTTCTAACAGTCCAACGATCGCTCTCAAACAACTTTGGGAATAATCCGGGTAATATCAGAGTACTGAAAAAGAAAGTTGCTGCACTTACCATCCCGATAAACAAAACGAAATATCCGTCCTTTGCTGAAGCCAGAAAATTGATTCCAAATGGCTGAAAGTACAATGTTATCAGTATAAATCCCATACACACAAGTGCGATTGTACGCAGATTGTGCTTAAAGTTATTGTTGAAAGGGTATGGCTGATTGAGGTTCTCGAACATCGCAATTATTTCGGCAACAAAGGTACTACTATTATATAAATATTTTTGGAGGAGTTTTTGGCAGCTTGATTTCCCATTAACTTTATGTCTTTTTAGTAGTTGTATATTTAAAGGTATCTGACATTAAATCAATATGATATTATAGCTTAGTCATGATTTAGTAATCGTGGTATGTAATTTGATCAGTGGTTTGTATGAAAAATGTTTTTAATCATTCAGCTATTATGCGGGGCCTCGACTGGGCATACGAAAAAGCATTAAGTGGTCTGCCCGGCCTGGATTCGGCATCTCAGTTAGCTCATAGCTTTATGGATAAGGAAGGAATGCTATGGGAAAAGGCAAATTCGCTAATACGTTGGCAAAATGCCAAAGCCGGAACCAGTGGCTTTGTTACAGGTATTGGCGGCCTCATGACCATGCCTGTTGCAATTCCGGCCAACCTGGCAAGTGTGCTGTATATTCAGGTTCGAATGATAGCTGCCATTGCCTATATGGGTGGTTACAACTTGCGTGATGAAAAAGTTAAATCGCTGATTTTCATGTGCCTGATTGGGAATTTTGCGAAAGATATTTTGCAGGAAACAGGTATCCGATTAGGTACAAAATTTACTGCTTTGGCTATTGAAAGGATATCAGAAAAATCATTACTGCTTATTAACCAGCGTGTTGGTTTTAAATTGCTTACCACTTCAGGAACAAAAGGAATGATTAGTCTGGGCAAAACAATTCCTCTGATTGGAGGACTAATAGGCGGAACCATTGATGTAGCTGCAACTAACACTATTGGAAATTTGGCTCGTAATACATTTCTGACAAAAGATGAAATGCCTTTAGAAAATTCAGAAATACAAAAATAATTGGTAAACAAGCTATCTTTTCAGCTTTTCTATTTATGGAATAATGATAATTTTAGTGCTGTATTTCACTTATTGATTAGGTTTACAAGTATCCGAATCTTATGTAATATCAATATCTGCTTATCTGAACTAGAGTAAATACGCTAAAATAAAAAATTTAACTTTCCATTAACTATCTGTTTGAGCGATTAAATATGAATCCTAATCTTAGTATAAATTACATGTAATCAGCATTATACAATTTGGTAATTGCAATCAATTCGGTTTTGCCCGAAATATAAATCAGTTTTGTAATCGCACATTTTTACTCTTTTCGTGTTAATAAGCTGATCCGGAGATATTAACCGATTAAATATTGGTTTAATTGTATTTCAATTACCGGATAGTTTATTCTGCTATACTTGCTACGAAACCACTCGGCTGCGTAAGATTTTAATAATACTAATTTTTAATTTAAAAATTTAAACATTTTCATCATGGCAGAAATTTTATCAATTGCCGAAACCATTGAACGTGGCAGTAAGCAAAAAAAAGTAATCCACACTATTCAGGAGTGGTTATGCCTGAACGGACAAAGTACAAAAATTGATGATGATTATGGCCCTGCTACAGAAGTAGCGGTAAGCAATTTTCAGAAAAATACCGGACTTATGCAAACCGGTAAAGTAGATCCACTCACCTTTGAGAAACTGGTATGGCCAATGAAAAGTCTATCGGAAACAACTTTATCTGGCAATGGGGGTTTGCTCCCGGCTGTTGTGGAACTATCACTGAAATACCTAGCTGAACATCCGATGGAAGTTGGTGGACAGAATATGGGGCCATGGGTACGGTATTTTATGGATGGTTATGAGGGAAACGGCTGGCCCTGGTGTGCCGGTTTTAATACATTGATTGTAAAGCAAGCGGCAAAATTATGCGCAACTTCAACAAAACTTCCCCGCACATACAGTTGCGATGTTTTAGGAATGTGGGCAAAAACTAATGGTAAATTCATTTCGGGTTCGTCAGGAAATCTTTCAATTGTGCAACCCGGTCATTTATTCCTGGTGCAAAAATCGCACAACGACTGGCAACATACCGGAATTGTTATAGAAATGACAACGGAATATTGTGTTACCATCGAAGGAAATACCAACGACGAAGGCAGCCGCGAAGGATATGAAGTCTGCAAACGCACCCGTGGTTTTAAAACACTCGATTTCGTGGTTTATTAAAACTAGTATTTTACCTAATTTACATAGTGAATTGGCTATTTCATCAATGTTATACAATAGGGTGCAGATTTCTTTTTTATGATTCAACCATGTGAAATGTAATGGAATACAAATAGTAGAATTGAAATTTTATACATGGTGCATTCCAGTTTACCAGCAAAACCCTGAAAAATAATTTTCCGGTCAGAAACTGAAAAATTCAGCTTCCTGACCGGATTTTTAGTTCATAATAATTTTGTTTTCATATCAGATTGGAATTACTCTATTCATATCCAGCTTTTGCGCAAACCACGTCAGCTAATTATTCTGGTTAACGTTTCGTACCTTTGTCTCAATTACATTTACTTAACTGATTTTAAATGAAATACCTGTTAGTCATATTACTATTATCTGCTTCTATAAGCACTGGCCTCTTTGCCCAAACAACAATTTATGATAATACTCGTGTTTCATCAGTTTATATTCAGATTCATCCGGATTCTTTAACAATGATTCTGACAGATGTGCTTTCCGACCATTATTTTCAGGCAATGTTTGTTTTCGATTATGGCACAGGAAGTGATACTGTTCAACAGGTTGGTTTTCGATTACGTGGGAATACTTCCCGTTTTTCACAAAAGAAGTCGTTCAAGATCAGTTTTAACGAATATGTGTCCGGACGTAAGTATAAGGGAATCAAAAAGATGAACCTAAACGGTCAGCACAATGATCCAACAATGGTACGCGAAAAGTTATATTACGATTCGTGGACTAAAGCAGGAATGGCTGAACGGAGAACGAGTTTTGTAAAGTTGTTTGTTAACAATGATTATTTTGGGTTGTACACCAATCTCGAAGAATTTGATAAAGAATGGCTCGAAAGGGTTTACGGCGAAAAAAGCGGAAATCTTTATAAATGCACCTATCCGGCTGACCTGGTTTATCTAGGCACTAATCAGCAATTGTACAAAAATATTAATAGCGGATCATCAACAGGTGGCCGGGCCTATGATCTGCAAACAAATGAAACAGAAGATAATTACAGCGATCTGGTTGATTTGATTACAACACTCAATCGGACAGCGGATGCAACATTTGTAAGTCTGATTAAGCAGAAACTAAATGTTGATAGTTTCCTGAAGGCATTTGCTATTGATGTGGCAAGCGGTAATTGGGACGATTATATGTACAATAAGAATAACTATTTTCTTTATCATCGTGCTGATACTGACAAATTTGAGTTTATTTCGTACGATACTGACAATACATTTGGTGTGGATTGGGTAAACCGCGACTGGGCCACCCGTAATTGCCTCGACTGGTACACGCATAGTCAGCCCCGGCCATTGGCTTCTAAAATACTTTCGGTGCCTGAGTTCATGGAAAAATATCAGCGTTATCTTGATACCATTGCCCGAACGATTATAAATCCAAATATTATTTTCTCACATATTGATTCGCTTAAAAATCTAATCACGGAAGCAGCCATAGCCGACACATTCCGCACATTGGATTATGGTTATACTGTTGCCGATTTTCACAATGGTTTTATATCAACAATTGACGATCACACACCTTATGGCATAAAACCCTTTCTTACAAAACGTTATACAACTATGTTGCAGCAACTTGCCACTGCATCGGTACCTGAAGTTATTCACAATAAGTTCCTGATCCGGATATTTCCTAATCCGGTTGATGATATAATTAATGTGCAGATATCAGCTTTAAGAATAGACAGCAAATGTACTATTTATGATGCCACAGGAAGAAGTGTAAAATCATTTGTCGTACCCCGAAAACAGGCCGAAATATCCATTTTTGTGAATGAATTAATTCCTGGAATATATACGCTAGCAATTGATAATGAAGGCCAGATAAACAGCAGTAGGTTTGTGAAGCGATAACAAGCGGACTAAAATTACCAATTAGTCGATAAAAATCGGTTGATACAGGTTATTCAATTGATAAATAGTGTATTAGCGAGATGCAAGCTAAAGGTCAATAGTATCAGATTTTACGGTAAACCTTCCTAAGCTCTTTTGTTACTTCGCACGCAAAATCTTCGAGTGCAGGGTTGTTAATGTTAGCAGCTGCCGCGTCAGGATTAACAATAGTAATTTCTACTTTTCCATCCTGGTGT
>Ga0105047_10003782_pt1 | contig 26589 bp, 19 predicted proteins | sample MAT04_FD_78384 | JGI IMG/M metagenome (GOLD analysis project Ga0105047, IMG submission 78384) | Freshwater microbial communities from Lake Fryxell liftoff mats and glacier meltwater in Antarctica - MAT-04 (megahit assembly) | ecosystem: Environmental > Aquatic > Freshwater > Ice > Liftoff... | reverse complement strand
CAGCCGCAACAGCCGCAACGGACGCCGTGCTCTACGAGTACCGCGAGCCGGGCATCGCGATCCTCACGCTCAACCGGCCCGAGCGGCTGAACGCCTGGAACGGCGACCTCGCCAGCCGCTACTTCGAACTGCTCGACCGTGCGGCGGCCGACCCGACCGTGAAGGTCATCGTGGTCACCGGTGCCGGGCGCGGCTTCTGCGCCGGCGCCGACATGGATACGTTGCAGGCCATCGGCGGCGACAGCCGTGGTGGCGCCGAGAGCGCCGCCGGTGGTCGCCCGCAGCACTACACGACCACCGTGCCGAAGCCGGTGATCGCTGCCGTGAACGGCGCGTGTGCCGGCATCGGGATGGTGCAGGCATTGATGTGCGACATCCGTTTCGCCGCAGCCGGCGCGAAGTTCACGACGGCGTTCTCGCGTCGTGGGCTGATCGCCGAGTACGGCATGTCGTGGGTGCTGCCCCGCCTGGTGGGCACGTCGCGGGCGATGGACCTGCTGTTCTCGGGGCGAGTGTTCCTGGCAGAAGAGGCAGCGGCGATGGGACTCGTGAACGAGGTGGTCGCACCCGAGCACCTGCTCGATCGAACCCTCGAGTACGCCGCCGACCTCGCGATCAACGCCTCGCCCACGTCGATCGCGGTGATGAAGCAGCAGGTGTACGCCGATCAGATGCGCAGCGTGGCGGCGGCGAGCGACGATGCGATCGAGTTGATGAAGGCATCGCTGCGCCGGTCGGACTTCAAGGAAGGGGTGGCCAGCTTCCTGCAGAAGCGGCCGCCGGCGTTCCAGCCGCTCCAGGTCGAGGCCCAGGTCCAGGCCTGACGCCGAGCCCCGCAGCGCGGCCCACGCCGTGGTGGGCCCGGTTCAGCCGAGTTCGCGGAGGCGCTCGGCGACCATCTCGGGGATCACCGGATTGAAGTACTCGTTGCAGGCCACCTCGGCCGCAGCGATGAACCGTGCGGTGCCCTCGCGTCGCCACGGCGACACGATCTCGATGTTGAACCACGAGGACGGCCAGTCGCCGCCGTCGGTGGGCCGCTGGTTGAGCCACATCATGTAGGGGAGTGGTGTGCCGTAGTAGTGGTCGAGACGCTCGAGCACGTCGACGAGCATCGTCGCCAGTTCGTCGCGTGCGGCATCGTCGAGGGCAGTGATGTCGGGCACCTGTACCTTCGGGGCGATGGTGAGGGCCACCGGGAACGTCGATGCCACCGGCACCGTGGCCAGCCAACCGCCGTGCTCGGCGACGTATCGCTCGTCGGCGTCGAGCTCGGGCCGCCACCCGGCAGCCAGCAGCCGCGACTGGCGTTCGGGTACGTGGTCGTACGCGTAGATCTGCCCATGGGGGTGAGCGATCGTGGCGCCCACCTCGGGCCCGCGGTTCTCGAAGATCAGCACATAGTCGACGTCGTCGCGTGAGCCGAGCGAGCTGAACCGCTCGGTCCACAGGTCGATCACCCTGCGCGCCCCGGCCACGCCGAGCGACCAGAACGTGGCGTCGTGCACGCTGGTGTACAGCACCACCTCACAGCGATCGGGATGCATCGCAGGCCACCGGTTCTTGAACCACCGCACGTCGTACGGCTCGGGCGCCTCGAGGCCGCCGGGACAGAACGGGCAGCCGGTGGAGGGCAGGTTCGGTCGAGCCTGGCGGGTGCCGACCACATGGACGACCGTGCCGAGGTACGGGTCGACTCGTGTGTCGGTGGGCCGGTCGGCGCCGATGGGTGTGTCCTGGCGGCCGTCGAGTCCGGCGGGTCCGGTCAGCGCCGTGTTCTGGGGCATGGCAGGAGATGGAGGTTCTGAGGAGCGGGTCATGATGGGAGTTCTGTCAGCGCAGGGGGGCACCCGACGCCGGGTCGAAGAAGTGGGTGAGATGAGTCTTCACCGCGAGTCGAACGTCCTGGCCCATGGCCACGGTGTGGATGCCATCCACTCGGGCGATGATCTTGGTGCCGGCCACCAGTGCCTCGGGGTCGTCCTCGGCGGCCGTGGGGGCGCCATCGACCATGGGCGGCGGCACGTCGATCACGGCGTGCACGTGCACCTCGGCCCCCATCGCCTCGGCGAGCTGGCAGCGCACGGTGAGGATCTGGTCGTCGCCGACCTCGATGTCGTCCTCCATCGCGAAGTGCTCGGGGCGCAGCCCGAAGATCACCTCTGTGCCGTTGCGCTCGCGCAGGCCGGGGTATCGGTCGAGCGCTTTCGGGGAGATGCGGAGGCGATGACCGCCGAAGTCGACGAACACCTCGTCGCCGTTCACGGTCAGGTCGGCGGTGATCAGGTTCATCGACGGGCTGCCGATGAATGCGGCCACGAACAGGTTCGCCGGGCGGAGGTAGAGCTCTTGTGGAGGGGCCACCTGTTGCAGGATGCCCTTGCGCATCACGGCCACGCGGTGACCCATCGTCATCGCCTCGACCTGGTCGTGGGTGACGTACACCATCGTCGTGCCGAGGCGCGCCTGTAGCTGGATGATGTCGGAGCGCATCTGCACGCGCAGCTTGGCGTCGAGGTTCGACAGCGGCTCGTCCATGAGGAACACCTGCGGTGAGCGCACGATCGCCCGGCCCATCGCCACGCGCTGACGCTGACCGCCCGAGAGCGCCTTCGGCAGCCGTTCGAGGTACTCGGTGAGCCCCAGCATCTCGGCCGCGTGCTCGACCCGGCGATTGATCTCGTCCTTCTTCACCCTGGCCACCTCGAGCGCGAACCCGATGTTCTGGCGCACCGTCATGTGGGGGTAGAGGGCGTAGTTCTGGAACACCATCGCGATGTCGCGATCGCCGGGAGGTACCTCGTTGACGATGCGTTCGCCGATGGCAAGGGTGCCGTCGGAGATCTCCTCCAGCCCCGCGATCATCCGCAGTGCGGTCGACTTGCCGCATCCCGACGGGCCGACCAGCACCATGAACTCGCCGTCGGCGATCTCGAGGTCCAGGCCATCGACGGCCTTGGGGCCGTCCTTGTACCGCTTGGAGATGTTGGTGAACGTCACTGCAGCCATGTGCGGGCTCCCGGAATCACTTGAGTCCGCTCGAGGCGGAGTTCTCGACGAAGTAGCGCTGGGCGAAGAGGAACACGAGGATCGGCGGTGTCATCGCGAGGATCGCGCCGGCGAACACGAGGTTGGTGTCGGTGCTGGATCGCCCACCGAGGGTGCTCAGCGTGAGCGAGAGCACCGCGTTGTCGGGGTTGCCCGAGTTGATGATGACGAGCGGCCAGAAGAACGAGTTCCAGGCGTAGAGGAAGCCGAAGGTGGCCAGCGTGGCGATCGCAGGTCGGGCGAGTGGCACCATCACCTTCCACAGGATCGTCGAGCGCGACGCGCCGTCGAGCAGCGCCGCTTCTTCGATCTCGGCGGGGATGCCGAGGAAGAACTGGCGCATCAGGAAGGTGCCGTATGCACTGAACGCGAAGGGGATGATCAGGGCCACCAGGTTGTCGCGCCAGTTCACCTGCAGCATCAGCTGGAACAGCGGGATGATCAGCACGACGAACGGGATCATCACCGAGCCGAGGTACATCATGAACAGCGTCGACCTGCCCTTGAACTGCACACGGGCGAACGCGTAGCCGCCGAGGATCGACGTGATGATCTGGCCGAGCACCACCAGCATCGTGACCAGCACGGTGTTGGTGAGCGACCGGCCCACGCCCTTGCCGTTGGTCTCGGGATCGCGCTCGGCCAGCACCTCGGTGAAGTTCTCGAATCGGGGCCCGAACTCCTGCACCGGCGTCGCGAAGTTCACGAGGTCGAGCACGGTGTCGTCGGGGTTGCCGACCGAGACGAACAGGCCGCCGGAGGTGAGCCGCGAGCGGTAGGCCTCGATCTGGGTGCCGCCGTCGTCGATGAGGAAGACATCCTCCGCCTCGCCGTCGATCGTGATGGTGGCGCCGGTCTTGTCGCCGTCGGTCACCGCGAGGACGATGATCCGCTCGAGGTCGTCGAGCGGCCGGAACTCGGCGAGCGACGCATCGTTGTCGACGAGCGCCCACTGACCGGAGCGGTCGTCGCGCGCAGGGAAGGTGTACACGGGCACGGGGTCACCCTCGAGGCCCACCTGCTCGGCCGGAACGGTGACGGCGGCCCTCGGCACCAGCGACGGGGGGTAGGTGAAGATGTCGGTGTTGCGCTTGAACGAGGTGGTGACCGCGACGAGGAACGGGAAGATCACCACGACGGCGACCGCCAGCAGCAGCACGTACGTGGCCACCCGGATGGCTGTGGCCTTCGGACCCTTTCGCCGGACGCTCACGACACACCCCCACTCGTGGCGCCGTCTTTTTGCTGACGGAACTGGGCGAAGGTGAACCCGAAGATGATCAGGAACAGCACCCACGCCAGCGCTGAGGCGTATCCCTGGTTGTTGCCCTGGAACGCCTCCTCGTACAGCGCGAGCACCGGTGTGGTCGTGGCGTTGTTCGGACCACCGGGCTCGGGCGTCGACAGGATCCAGACGATGTCGAACAGCTGCAGCGCCAGGATCGAGGTGGTGATGAGCACGTAGAACGTGGTGTTGCGCAGCTGCGGCACGGTGATCCGGCGGAACACCTGCCACACGTTGGCGCCGTCGATGTCGGCAGCCTCGTAGAGCTCTTTCGGGATGCTCTGGTGGCCGGCGAGGTACAGGACGGTGTTGAAGCCGAAGTTCATCCAGGCGAACACCACCACCATCGACAGCAGTGCGGTCGAGTTGCTCGACACCCATGGGTGGCCCTCGGCGGGCGGGTCGACGAAGGGCAGGATCTCGCCGGCGCGCAGGATGACGTAGTTGATCCAGCCGACCGTCGACTGGAACAGTTGGCCCCAGATGATCGCCACGCCGATGACGCCGGCGACCGACGGCACGAAGTAGATCGCCCGGAAGACCTTCATGCCGGGCAACCGCGAGGCCAGGATGCTCGACAGCACGAGCGCCGGCAGTACCGACGCCGGGACGGCGAGCACGAGGAAGATGAAGATGTTGCGCAGCGAGATCCAGAACTCGACGTCGCGCGCGCCGAGCACCCAGTTCTGACCGAACCAGTCGAGGTGCATCAGCACCTGGTAGCCGGGCTTCAGCACCTCGTTGCCGGCGTTGGCGACATCGGTGCTCGAGATGTCGAGCGACATCGCCCGCACATAGTTGTCGATGCCGACGAAGGTGCGGCCGGTGCCGGTGGTCTTCCACTCGAAGAAGCTGACCACCAGCGAGAACAGCAGGGGGCCGGCGAAGAAGAACATGAACCCGATCAGGTTCGGCGAGAGGAAGGCGAGACCGCTGAGCGTCTGCTCCTCGGCGGCGGAGGTGCCGAAGTGGACGGCCACTCGTCGCTGCCACATGAACCGGGTCGCCATGCCGGCGCCGACGGTGACGATCGCGGTGCCGATGGTGAGTGGTTGGGTGATCCGGTCGGCCAGCGTGGAGAGCATGCCGCTCGGGTCGGCGGCGATCACGAACCACACGGCAGCGATCGCGGCGAGGCCCCATCCGGCCTTGCGGAGTGCCGTCGGGCCGGTGGCGTGTGGCCGGTTCGACAGCAGTTGGCCGGCGACCAGCACCCACAGCAGGCCGACGACGATGACGAGGAAGGGGAGGAAGGCCTTGTTGAGGCCGGTGCCGAACTTGCCGATCGCGGTGAACGCGCCCACCTGGTGGAGCAACGCCGATCCGGCGACGACGAACAGGAGGTAGTTCGTCACCAGCGACACGGTGCGAGCGCGACGCAGGCCGCGAAAGGTGCCGTATGCGGCGACGACGTGGGCAACGGTGACGACGATGCTGAACACCTGCATCAGCAACTTGATCGCGACCGGCAGTTCGTCGTCGCCGGTGCGACTCGCGAGCAGCATGCTCGTCACGCCAGCGGCGACACCGAACAGGTGCCAGATGGTCACCATCCGGATGCCGGTGGCCACCGTGACGCGCGGCTCGCGCGGCCCTCGGTCTCGAAACCTCACGTCTTCCCCCTGATTCGATGACGAGTGCGACTGTTGACGGGTGTGGCAGTCGACGAGTGTGACAGGTGCTGGAACCGGGTCGGGGCCGAGGGTTGTGGCCCCCGGCCCCGACGTCGGTTCACGTGCTGGGTGGATCACCCGGTCGAGTGACCGTGCAACCGACACCCAGCTGGTTCAGCTGGTCGAGCTGGTTCAGCCGGTGAATGCTTCTGCGGTCTCGCTGCAGATCTTCGCCTGGAAGTCCTCGACGGTGCGCTCGCCGTTGATGACGGCGGTGACCGCACCGTTCATCAGCTCGTCGTACTTCGGCCAGCTGCCGGTCCACAGCGGACCTTCGGCGGTGGGCGAGTCGGCGAGGCCGTTGATGAACGCCTGGTTGTTCGCCGGCGGGGTGAAGCCGAGGAACGCCTCGATCGCGGCGTCGCTCTTGCGGCTCGGGATGTTGGCTCCGAGCTCGCTGATCTGTGCCTGGGTGTCAGCGGTGGTGAGTGCCTTGACGAGCTCCCATGCCTCAGCCGGGTTCTCGGTGTCGGCGTTCACCACATAGGCACCCCAGAACAGCCAGTTGCCCTGCGAGCCCGAGGGGCCCTGCGGCAGCTCGACGACGTCCCAGTTGAATGCCACGTCGGCACGGGCGCCGGGGGTTGCCCAGCGACCGTTGATGAAGGCGCCGACGGTACCGGCCTTCCATGCGGGCTCGCCGTCCTCACCGAACGGAACGGCAAGGCTGCCGTCGTAGATCGCCTTGATCTGCTCGAGACCGGCGATCGACTCGGGGGTGTCGAGGCCGCACGCGGTGCGGTCCTCGTTGAAGAAGCCGCCACCGGCGGCGTTCATGAACACGCCGTAGTTGGCCCACCACGAGTTCATCGCGAAGCCCTTGTTCTCGCCACCGAGGGCGGTCACCTTGGTGATGACGTCCTCGAATGCGGCCCAGTCCCACTCACCGGCTTCGGCGAGCGCACGCGGGTCGTCGGCGCCGGCCTCGGCGATGAGGTCGTTGTTCAGGTACAGCGCGAACGTCGACACGTCGCGGGGCAGGCCCCACAGCTTGTCGCCGGGGGCGCCGGCCTCGGGGTCGTAGGTGAGGTGGTACATCGGCTCCGGATAGAACTCGGAGATGTCGAAGCTCTCGGCCGTGGCCAGCTCGTTGAGGTCGAGGATCAGGCCCTCGCTCTGGAAGCGGGCGATGTCGGTGCCCGGGATCCAGAACACGTCGGGGGCCGTGCCGTTGCCGATCTCGGTCACGAGCTGGTCCTGGTACGGCGAACCCTCGTTGTTGCCGGGCTCGTACGACAGCGAGAACGCGTCGCCGTTGGCCTCGTCGATGCCGTCGCCGATCGAGGCGTACACGGCGGCCTCGGCATCGTTGTCGGGGCGGGTACGCCAACGGATGGTGACACCATCGCCCTCGGTTTCACCGCCGCTCGCGGCGGTGGTGTCGGTCGCGCCGCCGGCATCGGTAACGGCGGTCGTCTCCTCGGTCGCGGTCGTTGCGGTTGACGAGTCCTCGTCGTCACCGCACGCTGCCGCGATCAGCGTCAGCGCGACGAGCGCGCCTGCCCATCTGCGTGTATGCACTGGGTGCTCCTCCAATGGTTGTGGTTGCGGTCGCAACCGTGTGTCTCCCCCGCTCGCTGCTGCGAGCCGGTCCGGCCGGGTGGGGACCCGGACGATGGTGGGCACTGCCGTCGCGCCCCCTCGGCTGCGGTCGGTCGGTACCTCGTGAATGATGTGCTGTGACTCGCGTGCCGAGCTGGCTCAGCAGACGATGACGTCGACTCCTTGGGAACGGAGCGATGCGAGATGTTGTTCGTCGGCGCCGCTGTCGGTGACGACGACGTCGATGTCGGAGATGTCGCAGACCTGGGCGAGCGTGCGGACGCCGAGCTTGGTGCTGTCGGCCAGCACCACGCAGCGGTTGGCGGCATCGATCATCGTGCGCTTGATCGCTGCCTCGGGCAGGTTGATGTTGGTGACACCGGTCTCGGGGTGGATGCCGTTGCACCCGAGGAACAGCGTGTCGACGTTGAGCGACTGCAGCATCGCGGCAGCCAGCGGGTCGACGAGCGAGTGCTGCTTCGGGCGCAGCGTGCCGCCGGTGACCACGATCGAGAACCGTGGGTAGGCGGCCTCGAGGTCGAGCGCGATCTTGATGCCGTTGGTGATCACGGTGAGGTCGGTGAGGTCGGTCCGGGCGATCAGTTCCCGTGCGAGCGCGGCGGTGGTGGTGCCGACGTCGACGAGGATCGACTCACCGTTCGACACCAGTGCGGCGGCCGCTCGGGCGATCGCCGCCTTCTGCGCGGCGTGCTGGGTTGCCACCTCTTCGAACGGCCGCTCGCCGCGAGCGGCGTTCACCGGCATCGCCCCACCGTGCACGCGATGGGCGAGCCGGCGCTCCTCGAGCGATTGGAGGTCGTTGCGAGCGGTGACCGTGCTGACCCCGAAGCGCTCGGAGAGCTCGCGCACACGCACGAAACCCTGCTGCTCGAGCAACTGGTGCGTGAGCTGCTGGCGCACCTCCGCCGGCAGGTTGTCGGGCAGCTGGTCGGGCAGGTCGCCGAGCAGTGATGCCTCGCCCAGGTGCCGGGGCTCGAACGAAATGGTTTCACTCACTTTCGATAGTTTTCATCTCCCTTTCATCTCTTGTCAATAGCAAAGACGATTTGCGCGCTCGCTAGCATGCGCGCCGTGACGCTCCACCGCTTGCGCACTCCGCCCACCTGGCGCCAGGCGACCCACGGGCACGCGGCCACCGGGCACGCGGCCACCGACGTGGTCGTCGATCTGTCGACGGGTGTACCCACGCTGCTGCACTGGGGTGCTCCGCTGTCGGCTCCCGGCGACCCGCTCGTCGATCTCGACTCGGTGGTCGCCGCCCTGGGCCGTCACACCACGAGCGGCGCGCTCGACGTGGTGGCCCCGATCTCGTTGGTGCCCGAACACGGCAGCGGCTTCGACGGCCGACCCGGTCTCGTGGGGCACCGCCGTCGCGGCACCGCGTGGTCGCCCCGCTTCCGTGCGCACCCCGATCGAGCGCCGGAGGTGAGCGAGCACCGCATCGTCGCCCATGCGTTCGATCCGGCGGCCGAGCTCGAGCTGATCACCGAGATCGAGCTCGGTGACGTGCTGTCGGTGGCGTGCACGCTCGTGAACGTCTCGACCGATCGGTACCTGCTGCACGGACTCACCGTGTCGCTCCCGATGCCGGCACATGCCGCCGAGCTGCTCACGCTGTACGGGCGCTGGACCCGCGAGTTCCATCTCGAACGGCGCCCGTTCGGCACCGGCACCTGGTCGATGGAGAACCGCCTGGGCCGCACCTCGCACGAACGACCGCCGCTGCTGTTCGCAGCCGAACCGGGGGTGGGCGAGTGGCACGGCGAGGTGTGGGGTGCCCACCTCGCCTGGAGCGGAAACCACACGATCGTCGCCGAGCAGCTACCCGACGGGCGTCGGTGCCTGCACCTCGGCGAGCTGCTGCATCCGGGCGAGATCGCACTGGGCCCTGGCGAGTCGTACCGCACGCCTCCGGTGCTCGGCGCCTACTCGGCCACTGGCCTCACCACCGCCAGCCAGCAGTTCCACCGGTACGCCCGCAGCCTGCCGGCACACCCCACCACCCCGCGACCCGTGCTGCTCAACACCTGGGAGGCGGCGTACTTCGACCACGACCGTGCGACCCTGTTCGCGCTCGCCACCACTGCGGCCGAGCTCGGGATGGAACGGTTCGTGCTCGATGACGGGTGGTTCGCCAGCCGTCGCGACGACCGATCGGGGCTGGGTGACTGGACGGTGTCGCCCGATGTGTACCCCGAGGGACTCGGTCCGCTGATCGAGCACGTCACCTCGCTCGGCATGGAGTTCGGCATCTGGGTCGAGCCCGAGATGGTGAACCCCGACAGCGATGTGTTCCGCGAGCATCCCGAGTGGGCGCTCGTCACCGACGGCTACGAGCCGGTGCTCGGACGCAACCAACTGGTGCTCGATCTCGCCCGCCCTACCGCGTTCGCTCACGTGCTGGGCCAGCTCGATGCACTGCTCACCGATCACGACATCAGCTACGTCAAGTGGGACATGAACCGCGCACTCGTGCAGGGCAGCGGCGCGAGCGGCGCAGCCGGATCACATGCGCAGACGCTGGCGTTCCGCGAGCTGCTCGACGAACTGCGCCGGCGCCACCCGACGGTGGAGTTCGAGAGCTGCTCGGGCGGGGGTGGGCGCATCGATCTCGACGTACTCCGTCGAGCCGAGCGGGTGTGGACCAGCGACTGCAACGATCCGCTCGAGCGACAGCTCATCCAGCGCGGCGCGTCGCTGCTGATCCCGCCCGAGGTGATGGGCGGGCACATCGGGCCCACCCGCTCGCACACGACCGGCCGGGTGCAGTCGCTCGCGTTCCGCGCCCTCAGCGCGATGTTCGGTCACCTGGGTGTGGAATGGAACGTGCTCGAGCTCGACGCCGACGAGCGCGCCGCACTGGCACAGGTGATCGCCACCCACCGCCGGTTCCGACCGCTGTTGCACACCGGCGACGTGGTGCGTTTCGACCCGGTCGTGAGCGGCACCGAGCCCGTCGCGGTGGCGCACGGTGTGTACGCACCCGATCGCCGCGAGGCGCTCGTGTCGTACGCGCAGCTCCGCACGGGTATCGGCCTGCTGCCGCCGCCGCTGCGCCTCCCCGGGCTCGACCCCGACGCGCTCTATTCGGTGACCGAGGTGGCCCTCGGGCTTCGCCGCCCGCCGATGGCGACCCTCCGGCTCACGGGCCGTCAGCTCGCCGCACACGGCGTGCAGCTCCCGGTCGTTGCTCCCGAGTCGGGTGTGCTGCTCCACCTCGACACCTCCCCCCCGACCTGATCACCCCCCGACCTGATCACCGCTGTCACCTCCGAAAGGACGACCATGCCGAGCACGCACACCATCGGTCCCACGGCGATGGACGACTACGAGTTCGATCTCCGCGGATTCCTGATCATCCGCAATGCGCTCGCTCCCGACGAGGTGGCTGCGCTCAACGACGCCTACGACCGCTTCCCCGATCTGGACAACGGCGAGTGGTACGGCAACGCCCAGCGTCGCGACTACACCAGCGACACCGGCTTCGAACTGCACAACGTGCTCGATTGCGGTGATCCGTCGTTCGACGTGCTGATCGACCATCCGTCGTGGATCCGCCACGTCGCGCACTACGCGGGTGAGGAGGGCACCTATGTGCAGGGGATCATGATCGATGAGACCATCGCCACCACCCGCGGCTCGGGCGGTCACCATCCGGTGCACTCCGGCGGGCACGATGCCTCGATCCGCACCCAGTACGCCCATCGCAACGGCCAGTTCCGCTGCGGTCAGGTGAACGTGCTGGTGTCGTTGCGCGATGTGGGCCCCGGTGATGGCGCGACGATGGTGGTGCCCGGCAGCCACAAGTCGAACCTCGTTCACCCGCTCGCCGGTGACTATGCGCGAGGCGATCGGATGGATCTCCTGCCGCACGCGATGGAGGTGCACACGAAGGCCGGTGACGCCGTCGTGTTCGTCGATGCGTGCATGCACGGTGCCGGCACTCGGACGAATCCCGGCGACCGTCGGATCGTGATCCTGCGCTACGGCCCACCCTGGGCGAGGTCTCGTTTCGGGTACACGGTGTCGGACGAACTGCTGGCGAGGCTCACACCCGAGCGCCGACGGATCATGCAACCGATGCCGCCGTTGCGTACCGGTGATCCCCGCATCCCGGTCGACCTCCACTCGTCCTACCAGTTCTCGGAATCGACGAGCAGCGACGACGCCCCGCCGACTAACGTTGCCTGACGGCGCCGTCGGGTGTCGGTGAAGCTGGGCTCAGCCGTGTTCCGTGCGGTGCATGGTCCGGCCGGACCGGGTGAGCACCCTGCTCGATGAAGCATCCGCCCCGATGCACCATTCGGCAGGGCGAACGCCTGGCAGGGCAGACACCCGGCATCGTGCAGCGCCGGCAGAGGTGCAGCGCCGCTGCGGAGGGGAGGACGAGTGCGCCGTCGCGCGTGGGGGTGGTTGGTGCTGATCCCGGCCACCATGGCCGTGCTCGTCGCCGTCCTGGCACCGTTCCCGTCGTTCCACCAGCACCTCTCGTTGGCCGGCACCCCCGATCGCTTCGCCGCCACGGTGGTGCGCGCCGGCCGCTCCGATGCCCGCGCTGCGCTGTGGCTCGACAATCTGTTCGTGCTGTCGTGGGTGCTCGTGGTGCCGCGTCTGTTGCGCGCCGGTTCCGAGCGGTGGGCGCCGGAGCGTCGAGCGATGCTGACGCGGTGGCTGGTGGCCCCGACGGTCGCGCTCGCGGCGGGCGCTGCCGGCATCGCTCAGAACGCCCTGGCGCTGGCCATGGTGGGCAGGCGTCAGCCGGCAACGGGTCTCACCCTTGCGCTCACGAGCGTGACGTGGATCTGCTGGTTGCTGTTCGTCTGGTCGCTCGCAGCGGTGTGCGTCCTGGTGATCGGCCCGCTGCTCGCTCCGGCGGTTCGACCGGTGCTGCGCGGGCTGCTCGGCCGGTTCGACCGACTTGCCGGCACGCATCCACCGCTCCGACACCAGGGCCCGGTTCCCACGTTCGCCGCCAGGACGGACGACGCCGATCCGATCGTTGGTGGGCTCGGCGTGGGCGAGCATTGCGCGCCACGACTCGGGATCAGCGTGTCGGGCGGCGGCATCCGTGCCGCCAGCGTCGCGCTGGGAGCACTCCGGCGGCTCGACGGGCCGCGCATCGACGGGCCGTCGCTGTTCCTGCGCAGCAGGTGGCTCGTGGCGGTGTCGGGTGGGGCCTACGCAGCAGGAGGGTGGAGGATCAGCCGTCGGCCGGGCAGCCGTGTCGAGCCCGTGGCCGGCACCGACCGCGATGGGGCGTTCGACCACGATCACCCCTGGGCGCTCACGGTCCGCGAACGCCGTCGGTTCCTCGACAACGGGGGCTTCTCGATCGTCGGTGGCATCGCCAACGTGGTGCTCCGAACCGTCGTGGTGCTCGGTGCGCTCGCGTCGGTGCTCTACCTGGTCGGCCGAGTGGCGGGTCGAGCGGTGCGCACGAGGTCGATGCACCAGTTCTTCCCCTACACCGACAGCAGCAACGAGGCGTTGCTCGGATGGCGAGACCTCGTGCCCGCACGGCTGGTGCTGCCCGGAGCCGTGCTGCTGCTGGTCGCCGGCCTGCTCGCCTTCACCGCATACTCCAGTCCGCGTGCTGCCACCCGCCGACGTCTCAGCGGTCCTGTGCTCGCGACGCTGGCGACGGGTGCCGGCCTGCTGCTGGTCCTCGTCGGTGTTCCCGCAGGCATCGTGTACGGCCGCGACCTGCTCACCGCTCTGCCGGTCGGTGCGAGCGCCGAGGCGAGCGCCGGTGCACTCGGGCTGTTGTCGACGTTGGGGATCGTGGGGGCCCTGGCGGGCGTGGTGGTCGCTCAGCTGAAGCGGCGATGGATGACCCTCGGTGGCGTCCTGCTCGCCGGCGCGGCGCTGCTGTTCGCCGGCAAGGTGGCCGACACCTTCGCCTACGGCTACGACGGGGTGTGGAGCCACAACGCCCTCGCGATCGGTGCCGTGGTGTGGCTCGTGCTGCTCGACATGGTGGCCGCGCATCGACTCACGCTCGGCGGCGTGTACCGCAAGCGGCTCGCGGGCACCTTCGGATGCGACGACGGCGACAGTGCCCCGCTCGATCCGCTGCCCTACCGCGACGAGCCGCACTGGGCCACGTACGCCGGTGCCCCCGGTCCCGAGCTCGTGGTCGCCGCCACGGCCCATGCCACCCGACCGACCTTCTGCGGCGTGCCGGCCTACGGCTTCACGTTCCGCCCGTCCGGGATGACGCTGCACGACCGCACCGACGGGTCGTCTGCCCACGTGGCCGCCCACATGTATCCGCGCGGGTCGTGGTGGGACGGCTACCCGCGAGGGTGGATCGTCAGCCGATCGATGGCGCTCAGCGGGGCGGCGTTCGCATCGGCCATGGGTCGTCAGGCGCTCGGCACCACCCAGGCGCTGCTCGTTGCGCTGAACCTTCGTCTCGGGTGCTGGGTGCCGAACCCCCGGTTCGTCCACTGGTTCAGCGACCCGGCCAGCTCGCCCAGGGTGCACCTCGGCTACCTGCTCAAGGAGCTGTTCAATCGCTACCACCCTGAGCGAGATGCGTTCGTGTACGTCGCCGATGGTGGCCATCGCGAGAACCTCGGCCTCGTCGAGTTGCTGCGCGAGCGACCCGACGTGGTGTTCTGCGTCGACGCCAGCGGCGATGCGCCGGAGTCGTTCCAAACGCTGCGCGAGTCGATCGAGCTCGCCCGCGTCGAGCTCGGCATCGACATCGACATCGATCTCACCTGTCTGCGCACCCAGGCGCAGGCATCCGTGCCGCTCGACTGCGCCGTCGAGGGTCTGATCACGTATCCGGCCTCGGCCGGTGGTGGGACGGGGCGGCTGTTGTACGGGCGTTCGCAGCTCAGCGAGGCGGCCCATCCCGAGCTGTTGCAGTACGGCGCCGCCGATGCCCGATTCCCCGACTACTCGACGCTCGACCAGTACCTCACCGAGACCGAGCACCTCCAGCTCGTGGCGATCGGCGATCACCTCGCGGAACGGATGGTCCGGCTCTTCGACACGGGCAATAGCATCCACGATTGTGTCTGACCGGATCACCACTGCCGACGTCGTGAAGGTGGCCAAGCTGGCCCGCCTCGACCTCGCCCCCCAGGAGATCGAGCGGATGACCGCCCAGCTCGACGGCATGCTCGAGCACTTCGCCGACATGGATGCCCTCGATCTCTCGCACGTCGTGCCGATGACGCAGCCGTATCCGCTGCGCAACGTGATGCGACCCGACGTGGTTCGCCCGGGCCTCGACCACGACGAGGTGCTCGCCGAGGCGCCACGCGCCGAGAGCGGTCGGTTCCACGTGCCGCCGGTCATCGGGATCGACTCATGAGCACCTCGGCATCCGCACCGTCTTCATCGTCTGCATCTTCGGCCCCGGCGACCGCGGCCTCGATCGCCGCCCAGGTGCGCGCCGGCGAGGTGCGCGCGGTCGACGTGCTCGAGCAGCATCTGGCCCGCATCGACGCCCGCGACGGCGAGATCCACGCCTTCAACCACGTGATGACCGACCGGGCCCGTGCCGCGGCAGCCGCCGTCGACGCCGCGGTTGCCGCGGGTGGGGCAGTGGGCCCGCTCGCCGGTGTGCCGATCGCACTGAAGGACAACATGTGTACCCACGGGGTGCCCACCACCTGCTCGTCGAAGATCCTCGACGACTGGAAGCCGCCCTACGACGCCACCGTGGTCACCAAGCTCGTCGCAGCTGGCGCCGTGATCATCGGCAAGACCAACCTCGACGAGTTCGCGATGGGTTCCAGCACCGAGAACAGTGCGTTCGGGCCGACCCGCAACCCGCACGACACCAGCCGTGTGCCCGGCGGATCGAGCGGTGGCAGTGCGGCGGCGGTGGCAGCCGGGTTCTCGCCGGTCAGCCTCGGCAGCGACACCGGCGGTTCCATCCGTCAGCCGGCGGCACTGTGCGGCGTCGTCGGGGTGAAGCCCACCTACGGCTACGTGAGCCGTTACGGGCTCATCGCGTTCGCCAGCTCGCTCGACCAGATCGGCCCCTTCGCCACCGATGTGCACGACGCAGCGTTGGTGCTCGACGTGATCGGGGGCCACGATCCGCAGGACTCCACGTCGATCCCCGAGCGCCACCCGTCGCTCGTCGACGTGCTCGACCGAGGTGTCGAAGGAGTGCGCATCGGGCGGATCACCGACCTGCCAGAGGGCGCTGATCCCGACGTGGTCGAGCGGCTGGAGGCTGCCTTCGAGGCGCTCAGCGAGGCAGGAGCGATCATCGTCGATGTCGAGGTGCCGGCATTCGGCTACGCACTCACCGCCTACTACCTCATCGCCCCGGCCGAGGCGAGCAGCAACCTCGCCCGGTTCGACGGTGTGCGGTTCGGGATGCGCGTCGATGCGGCCGACACCAACGCGATGTACTCGGCCACGCGTGCCGCAGGCTTCGGCGACGAGGTGAAGCGCCGGATCATGCTCGGCACCTACGCACTGAGTGCTGGCTACTACGACGCCTACTACGGACGGGCGCTCAAGGTCCGACGCCTCATCCACGACGACTTCGCCCGGGCCTATCAGCAGGCCGACGTGCTGCTCACGCCCACGTCGCCCACGGTGGCGTTCCCGTTCGGGGCCAAGGGCGACAACCCGCTGGCGATGTACCTGTGCGACCTGTACACGATCCCCACCAACCTGGCAGGCCATCCGGGTATGAGCGTGCCGTTCGGCACCGGTGCCGACGGTCTGCCGGTGGGGGTGCAGGTGTTGGCCGGCACGCTCGACGAGCCGACGATGTTCCGGGTGGGTGCCGCGCTCGAGCGCGCCGCCCTCGCCACCGCAGCAAGGAGCCAGTCGTGACCGATTCCGGAGTTGCACAGGTACGCACCGACCGCGAGGCACACGACGCGGCGCTGCACCAGGACCGCTTGATCGAAGGTGGGTGGGAGCTGATCGTCGGCCTCGAGGTGCACGTCGAGCTCGACACCGCCACCAAGCTGTTCAGTGCCAGCCCGAACCGCTTCGGCGACGAGCCGAACACCAACATCGACCCGGTCACCCTCGGCCTGCCGGGTGCGCTGCCGGTGCTGAACGAACACGCCGTCGAGCTGGCCATGCGCATCGGCGCTGCGCTCAACTGCACCATCCAGGCATGCACGTTCCACCGCAAGAACTACTTCTATCCCGACATGCCGAAGGCGTACCAGATCAGCCAGTACGACCAGCCGCTGAACGTAGACGGCTTCCTCGACCTGCCCAACGGTGTGCGCATCGGAGTCGAGCGCGCCCACCTCGAAGAGGACACGGGCAAGAGCACCCACGTCGGTGGCTCCGGTGGCCGCATCCATGGCAGCGACTTCTCGCTGATCGATTTCAACCGGGCCGGTGTGCCGCTGGTCGAGATCGTCAGCCGCCCCGACATCCGGACCGCCGAGGAGGCGCGCCAGTACGTCACCGAACTACGGGCGATCCTCGTGGCCGTGGGGGCCAGCGACGCGAAGATGGAGGAGGGCAGCATGCGCTGCGACGCGAACGTCAGCGTGCACCAGCCCGGCACGCCGTTCGGCACACGTTGCGAGATCAAGAACGTGAACAGCGTGCGTTCCCTGGGGCGAGCGATCGAGTACGAGGCCCGTCGCCAGATCGCGATGATCGGCGCGGGCGAGACCGTTCGCCAGGAGACGCGTCACTGGGACGAGAACGACGGTCGCACCCACACCTTGCGCACCAAGGAGGATGCCGACGACTACCGCTACTTCCTCGAGCCCGACCTGGTGCCGCTCGAACCGTCCACGCAGTGGATCGCCCAGGTGCGCGAATCGTTGCCGCTGCTGCCCGGGCAGCGGCGTGCTCGCCTCGCCGATCTCACAGGGCTGGCCCCTGACAGCGAGGCGATCGCTGTCGTGGTCGAGCGCGGCCAAGACCAGTACGTCGAGGCGGTGGGCCATCTCGGCGGCGACATCGCGCGTGCCCTCGTGTATGTGAAGGAGGCGTACGCCGACCAGGGACCGGAGCCGGCGGTGCCGGCGCCCGACCTGGCGCTGCTCACCGAACTCGAGGTGCAGGGCAAGCTCACCGCCACCCAGGCCAAGGCCGTGCTGGCCGAGCTGGTCGCGAGCGGTGGCGGTGATGCGGCGGCCATCGCCGCTGCGAAGGGGTTCGAGGCGATGGACACCTCGGCGCTCGAAGCGATGGTCGATCAGGCGATCGCCGAGCAGCCTGACGCGTGGGCCAAGTACTGCGCTGGCGAGGGCAAGGCCATGGGCGCCCTCGTCGGTGCAGTGATGAAGGCCAGTCAGGGCAAGGCCGACGGCAAGCTGGTCACCGCCCTGCTCGAGCAGAAGCGAGGCTGATCACCCTCGCTGCGCCGGTCGCAGGTTCCGGAGCGCGTGTTCAGAGGGCGCCGGTGACGATCAGGTCGATCGCGCGGCGGCAGGTGCGGTCGAAGGCGTCGACGGCCATGTGGAGGTGATCCTCGGGGGTGTCCTCCTCTTTGGTGTGGCTGAGCCCGTTGGTCGACGACGAGAAGATCATCACCGTCGGTACTTCGCGAGCCATCTCGCTGGCGTCGTGCAGGGCACCGCTCGGCAGCTCGATGTCGTGGCCCTCCACCTCGAACACCGAGATTCGTGCGGCTTCGAGCAGGGCGGGGTGGAACGGCATCGGCGGGATGCGGAAGATGTGCTCCCACTCGATCGTGCATCCCTCGGCCTCGGCGGCGGCTGCTGCCGCCCCGTGGGCCTCGTCGAACATCGCCTGCAGCGACTCGGCCGAGATGTGGCGCATGTCCATCGTGATCCGCGTCTCGCCGGCCACCGCTGTGACGACGCCCGGCCAGCACTGGGCGTGGCCGACGGTGGTGACGCCGTCGTGGCGCTCGCCGATCTCAGCGATCGCGAGCGCGAATCGCGCCGCGGCTCGGAAGCTGTCGCGGCGCATCTCCATCGGCATCGTGCCGGCATGTGCGGCCTGGCCGCGGAAGATCAGCCGTTCGCGTTCGATGCCCTTGGTGCCGGTGACGGTGCAGATGCCCTTGCCCAGGCTCTCGAGGATCGGGCCCTGCTCGATGTGCACCTCGACGTACGCCTTCACGTTCGCCATGCGGGTGCGGGCCCCGTCGAGGTGCTCGATGTCGACACCGTGCTGGGCGAGGATCTCGGGCAGCTTGCCACCCTCTTTGTCGGTGAGACCGCGGAGCACGTCGATGTCGAGTGTGCCCACCGACGCCGCCGAGCCGAACAGGCTGCGACTGAACCGCGCCCCCTCCTCGTCGGCCCAATCGACCAGTGCCACCGTCACCGGCGGGGTGCCCTCGGCCGCGAGCGAGCGGATGAGCTCGAGCCCGGCCATCACGCCGAGGGCACCGTCGAGCCAGCCGCCCTTCGGCACGCTGTCGAGGTGTGACCCGACGACGAGCATGTCGTCGCGTTCGCCGTGCAGCACGGCCCACAGGTTGCCCGCCTCGTCCTCGTCGACCTCGACTGGCAGGCCGGTGAGCGACTCGCGCAGCAGCGCCCGAGCGGCCAACCACTCCGGTGTCCACGCGAGGCGTCGGCTGCCCTCGGCCCCGCCGGTGCGATCAGCGAGCGCCTTCAGGTCGTCGACCACGCGGGCGGGGGAGGAGGCGGAGGCGGTCGAGGGTGCGCTCATGCGCCGAAACTACTGCTGCGAGATCGCCGAATCATCCCCGATGTCGTCGCCGATGTCGTCAGCCGTCGTAGAAGTAGGCGCCGTGCAGGCCGACGAGGTCGCGTCGGCGGGGTGTGTCGGCCCAGGCGATCGCCTCGGGAGAGAGGTGATTCACCTCGTCGGTGGTGCGGATCCGTTGGGCGATGTCCCGTCGGCCGTAGTGCGCCTGGAGGAACAACCGGCCGCTGCCACCGCTGGCGGGCGTGCCGCGGTGCCACACGTCGCTGACGAACAGCGACACGTCACCGGCGGCGCCCTCGAGCAGCACCGGCGGTCGGCCGGCGTAGGTGAGGTCGGGATCGTGGATCAGGTCGTGTGGTGCGAGTCGTCCCGATCGATGGCTACCCGGCACCACGGCAGTCGGGCCGTCGGCGGCACGGCAGTCGCGCAGCAGGAGGTGAGCCCCGATCGCGAACACCGGGTAGGGGATCCGGTCGTCCCACGGCACGTCGGACGGTCGGGGCACGTGGGGGCCGGCGTCGCAGTGCCATGGGCCACCGCCGAACTCCGGCGGGTTGTGCCACATGGTGTTGGCGATGACGTGGCAGTCGTCGCCGAGCAGTGGTTCGATCGCAGCCAGGATCAACGGGTGGGCGATGGCCCGGTGCGCGGCCTCGGAGTGGTTGAGCATCCCGTAGCGGAACTCGTCCTTGTCGGTCCGGTTCTGCTCGGGTGGCAGGTCGTGGAACACCCGGTCGGCATCAGCGATCAGTTCGGCGACCTCGTCATCGGTGAACACGGCGCGCAGGACCGCGAAGCCGTCGCGTTCCAACGACGCCGAGGCATCGGGCACCACCTCCGGGTCTGGACGCAGCAGGGCGAGGTTCTTGCCGACTCGGCGGATCATGCGCCGATGCTAGAAGGGTGGCGCAGGACATATTCACCCGAACCGTTGCGCGCCACCTGGCAGGCTGGCGGGATGGTCATCGAGTACCGCATCCCCACTGAGGACGACTGGCCCGACCTGGTGCGGGCCGACGGCCGGGCGTTCGGCTACGTCCCCACGCAGGAGCAGATCGATCAGCGGCGTCCGCTGATCGACCTCGACCGCTTCCGCATCGCGGTCGACACCGGTCGGCCCGATGGGTCGACCGACGGTGCTGGGACCAGTGGACCTGGCATCGGACCTGGCATCGGACCTGGCATCGGACCTGGCATCGGACCTGGCATCGGACCTGGCATCGTCGGCGTGGCCGGCTCGTTCGCGTTCGACGTCACGCTTCCCGGCGGCACCACCGTGCCGGCAAGCGGCATCACGTGGGTGGGGGTGTCGGCCACGCATCGTCGCCGCGGCGTGGTGAGCGAACTGATGAGCCGGTTGCACGCTGGTGCTGATCAGCGTGGCGAGCCGGTGGCGATGCTGTTCGCCAGCGAAGGCGGCATCTACGAGCGCTTCGGCTACGGCGTCGCCACCACGATGCGAACCGTGTCGATCGACCGGACGAGTGCACGGTTGCGGCCCGACCTCCCGGTCGATCGCGACGCGGTGCGCTATGTGGAGGGTGACGCCGCCCACGACCACCTGGCCGGGATGTGGGACCGGCACCGCCGCAGTCGCGCCGGCGAGATCTCGCGCAACGCGGTGTGGCATGCACAGCAACACGAGGTGCGCATGCGGCCGGTCGACGACCTCAGCCCCGCGTTCCATCTCGCTCACGCCGACGGGTATGCGGCGTACCGGTTCGGCGAGAAGTGGGACGGGCGGCCCCAGAGCCGGATCGAGGTGGTGGAGTTCGTGGCCGTCACCGAGCAGGCGCACCTCGACCTGTGGCACGCACTGCTCGGCGTCGACCTGGTGGTCACCATCGAGTCGCGGAACCTCCCGTCCGACGAGGCGCTGCCGTACCTGCTCGCCGACGCACGGCCGTTCGGCACCACCATGCTGAAGGACGGGATGTGGGCGAACGTGCTCGACCCCCAGGTGTCGTTCGGCGCCCGGGCCTACGGCAGCGCTGATCGCTTCGTGGTCGAGGCCGGCGGCCAGCGTTGGGCGATCGAGAGTGACGGCACCGAGGCGTCGTGTCGAAAGGTCCGCTCGCGCCCCGACATCGTCACCGGTGCATCGACGCTCGGCACGCTGCTGTTCGGCGGTGTCCGTCCGTCGCTGCTCGCCCGCGGCCGCCGACTCTCGGGGCGTACCGACGACGTGCTGCGCCGCGCCGACGCGTTCTTCGTCGTCGGCCCAGCACCGCACTGCTCCACGTGGTTCTGACCACCCGGGTCGACGGGCGCCTCTGCGATGGCAGCTGAGTCGCTCGCGCCGTTCAAGTCGCGCGACTTCTCGATCATGTGGTTCGGCGCGCTGGTGTCGAACATCGGCACGTGGATGGAGACGGTGGCGCTCGGCTACTACGTCGCCGACACCACCGGCAAGGCGTCGTGGTCGGCGTTCGTCGCCGCGGCCGGGTTCATCCCGGCCGCGATCGTCGGTCCTGTGGGGTCGGCGATGGCCGACCGGCTGCGCCGCAAGCGGGTGCTGATGACCACGAACGCGATCGCCGGGGTGCTCGCTGCGGTGCTCGCGATCTGGGTGGGCGGCGGGAACGCCACCCCGATCGGCCTCGCCGCGCTCGGGTTCGTGGCCGGAGCCGTGGTGATGTTCGGCTTCCCCTCGTTCCAGGTGTCGCTACCCGACCTCGTGCCCCGCGACCAGCTCGTCGCGGCAGTGGGTCTGTCGAACGCGCAGTGGAACCTCGGCAGGATCATCGGGCCGGCCCTCGCTGCGATCGCCATCGCGATCGGTGGGATCGAGCTCGCGCTGTGGTGCAACGCGATCAGCTTCCTCGCCGTGATCGTCGCCGTGTCGATGGTGCGACTGCCGAGCGGCAAGGGTGAGCGGCGGCCTGTGTTCGCAGCACTTGGCGACGGTGTTCGCTTCGCCCGACGCACGCCCGCCATGCGCTCGATGCTGGTGGTGATGATCGCGGTGATCGCCATCGCGTCGCCGTTCATCGCGTTCGTGTCGCAGGTCGCGACGAACGTGTTCGACGGTGAGGAGACAGCCACGTCGGTGCTCGTCACGTGTCAGGGCATCGGCGCGGTGGCCGCGGCGTTCACGCTCGGGTCGATGACCACGCGGTGGGGGAGCCGGCGGGTGATGACCGTGTCGTCGTTCGGCATGTGCGTCGCGCTGATCGCATACGGCCTGGCCCCGGTGTTCTGGACCGCAGCGGTGGCGTTGGTGCTGGTGGGTCTCACCTACGGCTACGCGTTCACCTCGTTCGCCGGCATCGCTCAAGCGAACGCCCCGGACGACATGCGCGGTCGTGTGCTCGCGGTGAACAGCTTCGTGCTCGGCATCCTGTTCCCGGTGGGCACCCTCGTGCAGGGTGCCCTCGCCGATGCGACTTCGTTGCGCACCGTCACTGCCGGCTCGGGGGTCGTGCTCGCGCTGGTGCTCGCAATGCTGTGGTTCTCCGGCCGTCGCGACCGCGCTGACAGCGGTCAGGCGCCGGAGACCGTGCTGGGATCGCAGTTGCTGCCGCACACCGCCACCACCACGCGCTCACCGCGCTCGGGCACGTAGGCGCCGCAGCGAAGCGCGGCGAGGGCCGTCGCGCCGCCCGGTTCGGCCACGAGACGGAGCTCGTCCCAGAGCGCACGCTGCGCGGCGCGGATGTCGTCGTCGGTGACGAGGACGGCCTGGTCGACGTAGTGGCGCACCACCGACCATGCGACGGCGCCCAGACGTCGGGCGCCGAGCGAGTCGCTGGCGAGCCCGCTCACCGTGACGTCGCGGATCTCGCCCGCCGCCATCGCGGTGTGAAGGCACTGGCTGGTGACGGGTTCGACGCTGACCACCTTGCGCGTGTTGCGCACCCATGCGGCCTGGCCGGCGGTGAAGCCGCCGCCGCCCGATGCGACGAGCAGGGTGTCGTAGCTGTCGAGTTGGTCTCCGAGCTCTGCGGCCATGGTGCCCTGACCTGCCACCACCTCGACGTCCTCGTACGGGTGGACGAGCAACGCGCCGGATTCGTACTGGTGCGCATTCGCTGCGGCCTGGGCGTCGTCGTACAGGCCGTCGACCACGTGCACGGTGGCTCCGAACGACTCGATGCGGTGGCGCTTCAACTCGGGGCTGGTGGCGGGCACGAAGATCTCGGCGCGATGGCCGAGGCGACGAGCGGCGTAGGCGACGGCAGCACCGTGGTTGCCTCCGGACGCGGCGACGAGACCTGCCTCGGGAACGCCGTGCTGCGCAGCGGCGGTGAGGATCTTGTTGAAGGCTCCGCGGATCTTGAACGAACCGGTGTATTGCAGCAGTTCGAGCTTCAGTGCCACGCCGTGGGTGAGGCCGAGTTCGCCGGGGCGGGTGGAGATGATCGGTGTGCGGCGCACGAAGGGCGACACTCGTGCCCGCGCCGCCGCGATCATGTCGGGCGTGACGAGCGGCTCCGGGAGGGGAGCAGCGTCCGTCGCGGTCGAGGTTGCCTCGGATCGGTCCACGAGCCGACACTACCCCTGGCGATGCAACCGATCCTGGTCTGCTCAACAGGCCCCGATCAACAGGCCCCGACCAGCAGGGATCGATCAGCAGGGCCCGACCAACAGGCCCCGACCAACAGGGATCGAACGGCGGCAGCGCGGTAGCGTGGCGCCCATGTCCGACGCCACCGATGGTCCGACCCGTGTTCCCTCCGTCGACGACGCCACGCCAGTCGATGTGAAGCCGCGCAGCCGCGACGTCACCGACGGCATCCAGAAGGCGCCGGCCCGGGCGATGCTGCGCGCCGTCGGCATGACCGACGACGACTGGGTGAAGCCGCAGATCGGTTTGGCCAACGCCTGGAACGAGGTCACGCCGTGCAACATGACGCTGCGCAAGCTGGCCCAGTGCGCAAAGGCCGGCATCACCGCCGCCGGAGGATTCGGCATGGAGTTCGGCACGATCACCGTCAGCGACGGCATCAGCATGGGCCACGAAGGCATGCGTGCCTCGCTGGTCAGCCGCGAGGTGATCTGCGACTCGGTCGAGACCGTGATCCACGCCGAGCGCCTCGACGGGTTCATCGGTCTCGCAGGGTGCGACAAGAGCATTCCGGCCATGCTCATGGCCGCTGCCCGGCTCGACCTGGCCAGCGTCTTCGTCTACAACGGCTCCACCATGCCGGGCGAGCACAACGGCAGGGTGCTCGACATCACCAGCGTGTTCGAGGCGGTCGGGGCCCGCGCCCTCGGCAAGATCACCGACGAAGAACTCGGTGACATCGAACGCAATGCGTGCCCCGGCGAGGGGGCCTGTGGCGGCATGTTCACCGCCAACACGATGAGCTCGATCGCCGAGGCCATGGGGATGTCGTTGCCCGGCACGGCCTCGCCGCCAGCGATCGACGTCCGCCGTGAGGACGACGCGCGTCGCGCGGGCGAGGCCGTCGTCAACCTGATCCGGTTGGGCATCACGCCGCGGATGATCATGACCAAGAAGGCCTTCGAGAACGCGATCGCGGTGACGTCCGCGCTCGGCGGTTCGACCAACGCGGTGCTCCACCTGCTCGCGCTCGCCAACGAGGCCGGCGTCGACCTCGAGCTGCAGGACTTCAACCGCATTGCAGCGAAGGTGCCGCACATCGCCGACATGACGCCTGGCGGCAGGTTCCACATGAGCGATCTCGATCGCGTCGGCGGGGTGCCGATGGTGCTCAAGCATCTCCTCGATGCGGGTCTGCTGCATGGCGACTGCCTCACCGTGACCGGCAAGACCATGGCCGAGAACCTGGCCGAGATCGACCCGCCTGCACCCGATGGTGTCGTGATCCATTCTCTCGATGATCCGATCCACGCCGAGGGTGGCATCGTGATCCTGACCGGCTCGCTGGCACCCAGAGGTGCCGTCGTGAAGATCGCCGGGCTCACCCAGGAGCAGAAGAAGTTCGAGGGCACCGCTCGGGTGTTCGACGGCGAGGATGGTGCGATGGCCGCGATCATGGCGGGCTCGATCGGACCCGGCACCGTGATCGTGATCCGCTACGAGGGCCCGAAGGGTGGCCCGGGGATGCGCGAGATGCTGGCGATCACGGCTGCGTTGAAGGGTGCAGGTCGCGGCGCCGACTGTGCGCTCATCACCGACGGTCGTTTCAGCGGTGGTACCTGGGGCTTCTGCATCGGTCACGTCGCCCCCGAGGCCGTCGACGGTGGCCCGATCGCGTTCGTGCGTGACGGCGACACGATCCGCATCGACACCAACGCACTCAGCCTCGACCTGCTCGTCGACGACGGCGAGATCGCCAAGCGCCGAGCATCGTGGCAGCCCAACCCGCCGCGGTACACCCGCGGCGTGCTGGGCAAGTACGCCAAGCTCGTCCAGGGCGCCGACACCGGAGCCATCACCAACACCCTCTGAGGCACCCGGTTCACCCTGCCGCGAGCCCATGAGTCCGGCGCTTACGCGAACGCGGCGACGGCCTCGAGTCGGCTTGGTGGGAGCGATCGTCCGTGCGTTGCTGTTCTCGGACATCGAGGGTTCGACATCGTTGCTCGAGCGAGCGGGGCACCAGTACAAGGTGCTGTTGTCTCGGCACCGAGCGATCGTGCGCGAGGCGATGGCCTCGTACGGCGGTCGCGAGCATGGGACAGAGGGTGATTCGTTCTTCGTCTCGTTCGATACTCCATCGGACGCCGTCCGCGCTTCGGTGGCTGCGCAGCACGGATTGCAGTTCGAGGCGTGGCCATCAGGGTTGGTCGTGGCGGTGCGAATGGGCATTCACCTGGGTGAAGTGACCGAGCACGATGACGGCCTGGTGGGGATGGCCGTTCACCACGCAGCGCGCATCGCGGCGACCGCCAACGGTGCCCAAGTGGTCGTGAGCGATGAGATCCGGGCGCTCGCCGCGCTGGTGGCTGATGGCATCACGTTCACCAGCAGAGGCCAGTTCAGGCTGCGCGATGTCGGAGTGGTCGAACTCCATCAGGTGCAGGCCCCCAACATCTCTTCGCCGGTGACACCTCGGCGTGCCGGCGCAGCCCGGCCTCGACATCAGCGCGGGCATCGTCGACCACCTGTCGACACGGCCGACCTTGCTCGTGTTGGACAACTGCGAGCACGTGCTCGACGCGGCCCGGCGCCTCGTCGAACAACTGGTGTCGAACTGTTCGGCGTTGAGGGTGCTCGCGACCTCGCGAGTGCCACTCCGGGTGCGAGGTGAGCGAGTCATGCGGCTCGGGCCGTTCGATCGTGACGACGACGCCGTCGAGCTGTTCATCGAGCGGGCGATGCTCGCAGACAGCGCCTTCGTCGTCGACGTCAACGACCGTGAGGCGATCGTGGAGATCTGCCGGCGGCTCGACGGAGTGCCGCTCGCGATCGAGTTGGCGGCAGCTCGGGTGGGTGCAATGTCGCTGTCCGACATTGCGGCCCGGTTGGACGATCGGTTCCGGTTG
>Ga0105047_10003781_pt1 | contig 26592 bp, 16 predicted proteins | sample MAT04_FD_78384 | JGI IMG/M metagenome (GOLD analysis project Ga0105047, IMG submission 78384) | Freshwater microbial communities from Lake Fryxell liftoff mats and glacier meltwater in Antarctica - MAT-04 (megahit assembly) | ecosystem: Environmental > Aquatic > Freshwater > Ice > Liftoff... | reverse complement strand
TGCGAGGCCCGCGCGGGGGCGTGCCGCCAGCGAGTTGGCTCAAGCGCGAACCCGTTTGCTGACCGCCTTGCGGTGCGTTGGTTCCCTGTCCCTCGCCCTGGCCCTGTCCCTCGCCGCGGCCCTGTCCTTGTCCCTGTCCCGGTGCCGGCGAATTCTGCGCGGTCCCCTGTCCTTGTCCGGGCTGCTGGCCTTGGCCCGGTTGCTGGCCCTCACCCTGTCCTTGTTCCCCGCGTTGACCGGCCATTTGTCCGCGGCTGCCCTGGCCGCTCTGTCCGGGTTGTTGACCTTCGCCTTGCTGACCGCCCGGTTGCTCGCCGGGCTGGTTTCCCTGACCTTGTTGTCCACGTTCTCCGGGCTGTTGACCTTCACCGCGCTGGTTTCCCGACTGCGGAGAGGGTGAGCCCTCCTTATTCTCACCGGCTTTCGCTTCACCCGGTGGCGTGTCTGTTTGCTTCCCGCCGGGCTGCGGTTCTCCGGGGAGCGCACCCGTTCCGGGTGCTGGTTCCGGCTTTTGCTGGTCGCTGCCGCGACCACTCTGCGGGCTGCCTTCGGCCGGCTTTTTGGCTCCGCCCGGCTCGCCGCCTTTCCCGGAAGATGGCTGACCTTTTTCGTTGCCCTCGGAAGTTTGCGACGGCGGGACGGCTCGCCCGTCCTCCAACCCCCGCGAGTCCCCTCCGCCGCCTCGGCCCTCGCCAGCAGGCGGGACGCCTGCGCTCCCTGGAACTTTTGCTGCCTCGTCTTGTCCTGTTCCGGGTGCTTGTCCCGCGTCGGCGAGATCCGGTCGCGCCCGCGCGATCTCCTGTTCGATCTGTTGCTTGAGCGTGTCGAGTTCGGCGCGGGCTTGCCGCAGCGCTTCGGCTTCATCGCCGAGCACGCTCTCCGCGGCGCGTTCCACGCCGCTTTTCAGTTCCTCGATTTCCTGCCGCGCCTTCTCCTCGAACTTCTGCGCCTGCGGCGTGTAACCGCGCTGGGCGAGGATCTGCGACTTCTCCAGCGTCTCGCCCGTGCCCGCCTGCGCCGTCTTGCGCAGCGTGTCGTAAAGCTCCTTGGCGAGCAGCGGCTCGGCGGCTTCGGCCTGTTCACTCACTTCCTTCATCTTCTCCGTGATCTTGCCGAGATTCTCCTGCTGTTTGGTGAATTGCTCCGTGAGTTGCTCGCGCGGGCTGCTGCCATCGAGCGTGCGGCGCTCCTGCTTGCCCGGCTCGGGCTTGAGCTTCTCCGCGATCTCCTGCTGTTTCTCCGCGAGGTCGCGGGCGTCGGTGCGCATCTCGCGCATCTCTTCCTTGAATTGCCCGCTCGTTTTTTTGCGAAAATCGTCACGCATCTGCTGGAGATCGCGCTGCGCCCGGGTGCCGCTGGCCAGCGCCTGCGAAGTCTCGCCCTTCTCCATCGACTCCGCGGCTTTCTGCGCTTCGGCGCGCGTTTTGTCGAGTTGCTGCCGCTCATTGGCGAGCTGCGACTGCTGCGATGATTGCTCCATCTTTTGTTTGGTCTCATCGACATCGGCCAAAAGCTGCTGCTCCTCCTCGCGCAAGCGTTTGAGCTGGCGTTTGATCTCCTCCTTCTCGGCGTCCGTCTTCGCCGCCTGCATCGCCGTCTGGAGTTCCTTGAGCCGCTCGTTGATGTCCTGCTGGCGCTGCGCGAGTTCCTTGAGCCGGTTCAAGATCGCGAGCTGTTCGCGCTGTTGTTCGTTCTGCGGCGACTCCGCTTCGTTCTTGGTTTCGTAGCGCTCCTTCTCGTCCTTCATCTCGAGTTCATCGAGCTGCTGCTGTTGTTTGCCGCCGCCCTGGCCTTTGCCCTTGCTCTTGTTTTTGCTCACGCGGAATTCGTGGGCGGCCAGCTTCAGCAGCGCGTTGTAAGCGGCCTGCTCGGCGCTGAGCGCCTCGGGCAATGGCGCCGGCGTTTTTTCGGCCTTGGTCAGATGATCGAGCGCGGTCTGCATTTCCTTGGCCGCGTTCCCGGCGAGCGCGCGCAACTTCGGATCTTCGATCTTCGCCGCGAGGTCGTTCGCCTGCTGGAGCGCCTCGGCTTGGGAGTCGCGCACCACCGGCTCATCTTTGAGATACTTCTCGCTGGGTTTCGTCGCCGCGGTGTTCGCATCCTCGGCGCGCTTCAGGTTCCACGTCGCGCTGATGATCTGCTTCTGCAATTCCGCAAGCTTGGCGGTTTCCTCTCCGGCGCCACCACCACCTCCGCCCCCGCCTTCGCCGTCATCGCGCCGGTAGATTTCCTCAAACGGGCGCACCTCGGCGAAATACATATCTGTCTCGGTGCGGCGCGGCTGGCCATCCGGCCCGACATCTTCCGCCCACAAATACCACGACACGAGTTCGTCGGGCTTCACGCCGACCTCTTCCAGCTTCATCAGGTGCGAGAGCTCGCGCTTTTCGTCGGTGCGGGTTTCGCGGCCGAGTTCCAAATCCTTCGCCCCGCGCCCGGCGACATTGATCGTGAGCCCGTAGCGCGCCAGCCCAAAGTCGTCCCACACCTCCGCGCGGAAGGCCACCTCCTCCAGCGGCGAGACGCGCTGATCGCCTTTAGGTGTCTGGAACTTCAGCTCCGGCCGCCGATTGGGCAGCGCATCGACGATGAATTGCGCCGGGATTTTATTCGCCCGCCCGTCGGCGTCTTCGAGCTTCAGCTCGTAGGACTGGCTGGCGCTGACCGCAAAGCCGCTCAGCGTCACCGCGCTTTTATCGGCTGCGACGGACAACGGTACTTTCGTACCGTCCTTCGCCACGAGCGTCGCCGATTTCACCGGCTTGTTGAGTTGGAAAGCCACGTCGAGCTTGGTCCCTTCGACCGCGCTCACGCGGCGCGTATCGGGCACGGATTTCTCCGGAAGCTTGGTGTATTCGGGGAAATGGAGCGTGGCGTCGGCGCGGTCGAGGCGCGGGTGCTCGAAGACCTTCACCGTGAAATCGCGCGTCGCCTGGCCGGCGTATTCCACGCGGTAAGTCAGCTCGGCATCCACCTCGGGCAAGCCGCCGCCGAAGACCGGATCGTCGAGATTCTTGACCAGCGCGATGCGCTGCGGCGGTTGGTTCTTGGGCTGAATGACGAGGATCGCTTCGCCCGGCACCTCGCGGTGAAAGTTGGCGAGCACGACCAGCCCCGAGCCGCGCTCGACCTCGGTGTCGCCGGGATTGATCGTCACGGCTTCCTTCATCGTCGCAAGATTCGATGCGGCTTTGGTCGCATGCTCCTTGTGGTCGAAGCCGAAGATGGCGAAGCCGAGCACCACGGCGCTCGCGACGGTGAACAGCCGCTCGCGCCACAAGTGCGTCGCCGGCACCGCGGCAATCCAGTCGAGGCGCCGGCTTGCGGCCACCGCATCTGCGATCACTTTCTGCTGGAGGTACGTCAGCTTCCGCGTCTTGGGGTCGGGCTGCTGCTCGACGGCGGTGAGCAGCAGCGCATGGAGTTCCGGGTGGCGGGCCTCGATGCGGCGCGCGAGTTCCGTATAATCGGGCTCAGCGGTCGCCGTCCGGCGGGCAAGGATCGCGCGCCCGAGGATCACCGTGGCGAGAACCAGCATGAATGCCCAAAACTGCGTGAAGCCCAGCACCGCGAGCAGGGCGAAGCCGGCGGCCAGCGCGAGCAGCGTCCAGCTCAGCGTCCGCCATCGGCGCGTCGCCTGATGACGTTCGACGAGCGGATAAAAGGCGGTGCGAAGCAGCGGCGTAATCATATGGGCGCGGTGGTTGAACTGCCTGAAGTGCGCGAGAGTTTCCCGGCAAATAGGGTTTCGAGCAACAAGAGTCCGAGGGCGGCGACGAGCAGCCAGCGCCAGAGCTTTTGCTGACTCTCGATTTCGGTGGCCTGGGCCTGGCCTTCCCGCAGCGCGATCTCGGCGGGCGTTTCGCGACCGGTGCGCAGCGGCACCCCGAGGCTGATGAAGCGCTCCGGCGGGAGCACCGCGAGGCGGCTCTCATCCGGCGCGAGATTGACCACGAAGCGCAGCGTGCCGGGCGTCACGGCGTAAATGCCGGGCTGGTCGGTTGCGGAAAATTTGCTCCCTGCCGGTGCGGCGACTGCGGTGCCATCGGGCTGGCGCACGTTCAGCGGCTGCGCGCCGCCGGGCAGCGGGACTTCTTCGCCGATGAAGTATTGCGCCTTCTGCGCGGGCAGATTGCTGCTTTGTTCGAGCAGCGCGTGGAGTAGGGGGACGAACTTCGAGGAGAGCGCGAACTGGCTGTCGAGCGGGCGCCAACTGCTCGTGAAGATCACCACGCTGCCCTTGCCGAGCGGCACCTGCACGATCGCCGGATCGCCATCGTCGAAGCGGGCAATCGCGCGCGCGTCCTTGAGCGCCGCGAGGTCGAGCCGGCGATGTTTCCACCAATGGATCTTGGTAAAGTCGCTGAACCGCGGATCGGCGAAGGCCGCGAAGAGCGGATGCGCGAAATCGATCTGCGCGAGCAGCGCGTAGTCCTTCGCCGGCGCTTCGGTCGCGGGCAGCGCGGGGATTGCGAGCAGGCGGGCGATGGACTGCGCACTCGACGCCGCGGTGAGCGGCGCGACGACGGTCCGTCCCTCGCGGGCAAACTGCCGCGCCGCGGCCAGCGAAGCGTCGCCGGCGGAATCACCAAGCACGAGCAACTGCGCCTGCTGGAGCTGAAACCCGGGCACCGCTTCGGCGCCGCGATGCGCGGTGATCTGCACATTTTGCCGCGCCGTTTTCGGAAAGGCGCGACGGAGGTAATAGAGCGAACCGCGCGGGTCTTCATCGGCATCGGCGCCGACGAACAGGATCGGCAGTTGCGCGGCTTGGGGCGGCAGGAGGTGGAGCGTGTTGTCGAAGTCCGTGTCGTCGCCGGAGAGCGTGAGCGCGGTCGCGCCCGTGGGCGGTTTGGGCACGCGAACGATGCGGCTCTGGCCGGCTGGGACGTACGCGTCCACCGGCGCGGAAGGCGTGGCCGCATCGGTCATCCAGCGGACGGGAAATTGCTCGCGTTTGGCGCTGGCGGCATTGGTCACGCGCAGGCGCAGCGGGGTGTCGTCGCCGGGTTTGTCCGTCTCCTCGCTCTCGGAAATCCACGCCATGCTGGCGTTCTGGAGCGCGGTGGCGCTGACGGGATCGAGCGTGACGGTCAGCCCGCGCGGCCATTGGAAGCCTTGCAATCCATCCAGCCGCGCACCTTCCTGGAGATCGCTGACGATCACGATTTCGCGCCGTCCCGGCATCGTCTCCCCGGCTTGATCGAGCGTCTCGATGGCGCGGAGCAGGGCCGCGTCGAGATTCGTCGCGCTCCAATCCGGCGCGAGCGCCGCAAGCCGTTGACTGGCCGTCGGGGCGCGTTCGTCCATCGGCAATTTCCGCCATTCCTCAAAACCGATCACCAACTGCGGCAGACGATCGAAAGCCAGCAGCGCGATCTCGTCGCCCGGCTTCACCGCGCGCAGACGCGCTTCCACGCGGCTGAGTGCATCGGGCCACAGCTTTTCCCGACGCATGCTCGCGCTGGTGTCCACGAGGATCACGGTGCGCTGGCCGCTGCCGGGCGGCGGTGCGGGCGTGGCGGTCGGCAGGAAAGGGCGGGCGAAGGCGAGCGCGAGCAGTGCAAGGACGAGGCAGCGCAGGAGCAGCAGCCAGAGGTTTTCCAGCCGGCTGCGTTTGGTGACGCGCGGCGGCGACGGCTGAAGGAACATCAGCGTGCTGAACGGCGTGACCTCCCGCGTCGTCCGGCGGATGAGGTGAAAAAGAATCGGCCCGATGATCGCGAGCGCGCCGAGGGCGAAGAGCGGGGCGAGGAAACTCATTGCTGGAGCCGGTGGTAGTGGCCAACTCCAAGCGACCCTTTCACCGGCGTGCTTTCGGTTTGGCCAGCGGTTCGATGCGCGAAATGTGCAGGACAGCCAACTCCTTCACCGCCGGATCCTCCGGGCCGCGGTCTTTTACAATCCAGGCAACATAAACCCGGCTCCCAACAAGCCAGGCAAATTCCGGATGGGGAACGTCGTGGTAGGAGCCGTCCGACAAAAAAATCCGAAACGATTGGAACGGTGTGGCCTGCAGATACTCGCGGATGCGGCTGGAGGTGATCATGGCGGCGCAAATGTATCGAATGATCTGCCGCTGTTTGCCAGTCCGAATCCCCGTCTCACGCGGTGTTCCTCCGGCGGATGACCTTCCCGCGTCCCGCCCGGGCCTTGAGGAAGTCGAAGAGCGCCAGCTCCAGCGGCTGGGTGGTGGTGAGTTGCGCGTGGGTAATGCCGAGACGCTGGCAGAGGTTCTTCACGCTCTCCAGATGCGCGCCGAGCCGGCGGGTGTAATCGGCTCGCGCGCTGGCGGGTTCGAGGAAGATGTCGCGCCCTGTTTCGAGATCGAGGAAGCGCGACGCAGCGGTGAAGTCGAAGGTGAGTTCCGCGGGATCGAGGACTTGGAAGACGATCACTTCGTGTCGCGCGGCGGTGAGCAGGGCGAGCGGGGCCTCGAGCGCTTCGATCGGCGCAAGCAGATCGCTGAGCAGGACGACGAGGCCGCGCTTTTGGGTAAGCTCGGCGACGCGGCGCAGCGGGGCGGCGAGATCGGTCGCAGTGCCCGCCGCGGGTTTTTCCAGCGCGAGCATGAGATGCCGCAGATGGCCGGGGCGATGGCGCGCCGGGAGATATTCGCGGACCTTTTCGTCAAAGGTCAGCAGGCCGGTCGCGTCGCCTTGTTGGGCGAGGAAATAGGCCAGTGTCGCGGCAAAAGTGCGCGCGTAATCGGCCTTGGTGTAGCCCTTCGAGCCGTAGGTCATCGAGCGGCTGCTATCGACGAGCAGATGGCAGCGCAGGTTGGTCTCGTCCTCGAATTTCTTGATGAAATACCGATCGGTGCGGCCGAGGAGCTTCCAATCGATATAGCGCGGATCGTCGCCCGGCGTGTAGGCGCGGTATTCGGTGAACTCGACCGAAAAACCGTGATACGGCGAGCGGTGCAGTCCGTGCCAGAAGCCTTCGACCACGGAGCGCGCCCGCAGCTCCAGATTGCGGATCGCCATGAGCGCCGCGGGATCGAGGAAGGTGGTGGGTGCGCTGGTCATTCCGCTCCCAGGTCGCGAAGTTTTCCGAGGTAATCTTCGCGGGCGATGTCGTCCGCGTAGCCTTCATTGCGGCGGCGAATCGCCGGGGCGATGATTTCCTGCCGCACGTTGATCTCCTTCCCCCACAACTCCTGCCAGAGCACCCGCGTGTTGGTCGTGATGTCGCCCACGAGTTCCTCATCGAAGCCGGGTCGGTAGAGATCGACGGCCACCTGCAACTCGCGTCGCATTTCGTCCTCGGTCGGATGTCCGGTGCGTGCGATCACCAGTCGGAAAGCGCGCAAATCCTTGTCCTCGAGGCGATGCAGCTTGGCGATGAGAATGTCGATCGGGTGGGGAAGGATGAGACTCACGTTTCCGATCTGGACGCGAAAAACGCGATCCTTCCAAAGCGGGCTGGAGCGAAAGTTTCCTTCGACGCAGACCTGCACGTAAACCTCCGGATTTTGACCCTTTCCAAGGCCGTGGCGTTGCACGAGTTCATCAAGCTCCTGAGTGCGTTCGCCCCACTCACCGGTGAAGAGATCGACATCGTTGCTTGTGAAAGTCGGATCGATCCCGAGTTGGATCGGCGCTGAATCAAAAAGTGTCAGGGAGTGCTGGCGGTCACTCGGCAGGACGGCGAAAATTTTCCGCAGCGTTTTCCCTGCGGGCGTTTTCCAATCAATGTTTGGTGACCACAACACGGCGCGCGCGAAGCTTCCAATTCAGGTTTTCATCCAGCGTGTAGGGGGCGGTCCAGTAGGTGCGCGCCTGTTCGATCAGCCGGTTCGTCACGCCTTTGGTGGCGGCCAGTTTCCGGGCCACGCGTTTGTCGCGGGGGCTCAGCGGTTTGCCTTGCTGATCTTTCAGCGCAGATGCGCGCGGCGACTCTGGCCATGTGCCAGTAAGGGTCGAGTTTTTCGCGTGGAGGCATGGCGGAAGTTAGCGAGCCGGGGTCATTTCGCCAGACTTGAACCGCGTCATAGCGCTGTTGAAAGAGGCATTCATTGCACCTCCGCAAGCACGCGCTCGATGACTTTCCCGACGCTGACGCCCTCGGCCTCGGCGCGGTAATTGACCAGCACGCGATGGCGCAGCACGGGGGCCGCGAGGGCGGTGATGTCTTCCTTGGTGACATGCGCGCGCCCTTGCAGGAGGGCGCGGGCTTTCGCGCCGAGCGTGAGGAACTGCGCGGCGCGGGTGCCGGCGCCCCAGCCGACCCAGTCATTGATGAAGGCGGGTGTGGATGGCTGGCGCGGGCGGGTCGCGGCGGCGAGGCGCACGGCGTAGCGCACGAGGTCTTCCGCGATGGGGACTTTCCGCACGAGGGCGTGGAAGGCGAGCACGTCTTCGCCGGTGAAGAGTGCCTCGATTTTCTCCCCGGCGCCGGAGGTGGTGCGCTGGACGACGGTCACTTCATCGGCCTCGGGCAGGTAGTCGATGACGACATTAAACATGAACCGATCGAGCTGCGCCTCGGGGAGCGGATAGGTGCCTTCCATCTCGATGGGGTTTTGCGTCGCAAGGACAAAGAACGGCTCGGGCAATGCATAGCGTTTGCCGCTGGCAGTGACCTGATGTTCCTGCATCGCTTCGAGCAGCGCGGCCTGGGTCTTGGGCGGGGTGCGGTTGATTTCGTCGGCGAGGACCATATTGCCGAAGATCGGGCCTTTCACGAAGGTGAGCTGCCGGCCTTGATCGGTGTCCTGGAGGATTTCCACGCCGGTGATGTCGGTCGGCATGAGATCGGGCGTGAATTGCACGCGCCGGAATTCGAGGTGGAAAATCTGCGCGATGCTTTTGACGAGGAGCGTTTTCGCGAGCCCCGGCGCGCCGGTGATGAGGCAATGTCCGCCGGCCATGAGCGCGATGAGGATCTGCTCGATGACATCGTGCTGTCCGACGATCGCCTTGCCGAGTTCGGCGAGCATGCGGGGCTTCGCGGCCTGGAGTTGGTCGAAGGTCTTGGCGTCGGCGTCGGGCAGGGGCGGCGGTTGTTTGATCATGGGAAAAGTGCGGCGGTTCTAGGGCGCTTCGCGTTCTTCGCGCCGGAAGGCTTCCAGTTCGCGGCGGAGCGGCTCCCAGTAGGCGCGGTCTTTGGCCTGTTCGGCGCGCACTTCCGCATCGAGCAGGGGACGCATCGCGTCGAGGTCCCCACGGATCGCATGAGCGAGCAGGGGACGGGAGTTCAGGAGCGCCTGGGTCTCGGCGGGGAAGCGGGCGGCGAGGACGGTGAGCAATTCCGGGGTGCGGGCTTCGCGCAGCCAGAAGTCGATCCGCGGAGGTGTGGGCTGGCCGCCGAGCGAATGGTAATGGCCATCGACCAGAGCGGTGATCACCGGCCAGTCTTTGTCGCGCTGCGTTTTCTTGGCGAGCACGAGATCCGGGACGGAGAGCAGATCGTAGGAGTCGCCGGAGTCGTCGGTGAGGGTGGTGCGCCGCGCCCACAATTCGAGAAAGGGCGCAAGGTCGCGCAAGCGGGTCATCACATCGACTCTCAACCCCTGCACGCCAGGAGCCTGGCAACGGAAGTGGACGGCGTGTCCGCGCTCCAGCACCGCGGGATCGAAGCGCGGCACGGCAATGCAGATGGCTTCCAGGGCGAGCAGGGCGGAGTGCAGACGCGCGTAATTTTCCGCCCCCGCGAGCAAGGCAAAATCGACATCCTTGCTAAACTGCGCTGCGCCATAGAACACGCAGGCCTGGCCGCCCATAAGCAGCGCCTGAACCTGATGTCGGCGGATCGTAGAAAGGACTTGTCGGATCGGGGTCGGGATCAAGGCTGCCTCCCATCGCTAGATATTGAGCGAAGATTTTCTCGCTCTCGCGAAAGCGCTCGATCGGAGTGAGGTCGAGCCATTCCTTCCATTCGTCGGGCAGTTGCTCGTAGGTCATTTCGACCGCGAGGGTAGCATCCGGGCTGGTGGGTGGCAAGGCGGGCCGCGCTCAATGGGTCATCGCGTAGAAGATGATGTTGATGCCGAGCGGGTAGGCTTTCTTCTCGGAGAACTCGCGGAAGTAATATTCGTTCTCGCCCTCGCGCTCCCAGCCGTCGCCGTTGTCGGTGTTATGCGTGGCGATGACGCAGAGCCGGCCCTTGTCGTCGAAGAGCCCGCGGATGTGGACGTCCTGGGAGTCCGCCGTTTCCCAAGTGCGACCGTGGTATTGGCTCGAGGTGCCGAGGCCGACGTTCGGGCACTGCAAATTGAGGTCGTTCGGGATGTCGAAGACGCAGTGGAAGATGGGGTGCGTGCGGGGCAGGTCCACCCATTGCCGGTCCGGGAAAACGCGCGCCATCGCCTCGGCCATGATCTCCCATTGCTCTTCGCCCCAGAAGTCGTCGAACATCAGAAAACCGCCGTTGAGCAGGTAGCGGCGGAGGATGGCGGCCTCTTCATCGGAGAAGTGAATGTCGCCAGGCTCGGCGATATAACAGAACGGGTGGCGCAAAAGCTCGGGATCGGTGATCTCCAGGCATTTTCCGTCCGGATCGACCTTCATCGAAGTCATCTGCTGGAGCCGCCAGGCGAAATTGAGATCGGCATCCGGCCAGTCGGTGCGCCAGTTGCCCGCGCCGCCCCACCCGCGCCCGCGCCGACCTCCGGTGTTGTAGATGAGCCGGACGAAGGTGAAGACGTCCTTTTTGAACCCGAGCGGATATTCCCAGCGCGGCGTCGCCGGCCCTTCCTGCTCGCCGCGCGGGTCGGCGGTGTTGCGCTGGCGAAAGCTGCGCTGCGCGAGGACCGCTCCGCCCGCCACGAGGATGACCAGGGCGACGAGCAGGGCGCGGAGCGGCAGTTTCCTCATTGGTTGTCAGGAGTAACCCGCGGCTTGGCGGAAGGTTGGCCGGTGATTTCGAGGAGCAGCGCGAGCGCAGCGCGAAAACGTGGGGCGTCTTCGAGCGCGAGCAGGACTTCGCGCTTCGCCGCCGGATCGCCGGTGGCGTGGAGCAGGCGGGCGAGACGGTAGTGCGCCTCGGCAGGATCAGGCGGGCCGAGCTGGAGCAGGGTGCGGTAGGCAGTGATCGCCGCGGGCTTCTCGCCGAGCGCCTCGCGGGCTTCGGCTTCGGCGGTGTGCGGGGCAAGGCTGAGCGGATTGACCGCGGCGGAGCGTTCGGCATTGGCGATGACCATGCGCCAGTCCTTGCGCTCCGCGCCGATCTGCATCAGGCGCTCGTAGGTGTCGGTCGCGTCGCTACTGCGCTCGACGACTTTATTGAGCATGGCGAGTTCGGCGTCGGCTTCGCCGAGTTCGCGGTGGACGCGGGCCAGCATCGCGTAGGCGCTGCCCCCGTCGGATTGCTCGGGGTAAAGCTGGATGAGTTTTCCCAGCGGCGCTTTGGCTTCGCCCCATTTCTTCTCTTCGATCAGTTGCTTGGCCTGTTCGTTGAGCGCGGTGTAATTGTCCGGGTTCTTCGTGATGAATTCGCCCAATCCTTTGAGGCTGGCGAAGTCCGCCGGCTTCGGCGGCGTCCAGTCGAGCTTCGGGCCGGTGTTCTTCGCGATCTGCTGGGCGTGCGCGGCGAACTCGGTGTCGAGCTTTTCGATCGGCGCGAAGTGCGCGGCGAGGGCGGCGTTGATTTCCACGCCGCGTGCGAGATCGGCGAGCAGCCGCTTCATTTTCTCCAAGCCCCACTTGCCGATCAGCCAATCGACGACGAGCGACGACTCGTAATAAGCGAAGCCGAGATGCGCCGCCGATTTCGGCTTCAGGAACGCGGCGCTGAGCTGGCTGACCGGCGTGAGGTCTTCACCGAGGATCATGGCGCGGTAGCGGGGCTTCATTTTCTCGCCCCAATTGCCGCGCGCCTGCCGCTCCTCGTAAACGCTGATGCCCTCGCTGAGCCAGCGCGGCATCTTGTTTTTTGTGAGCGTGAGCGTGACGACATGACAGAACTCATGCCAGAGCACCGCCTCCCACGAGTTCGGCGAATTGGGGCGCGAGGCCGGACTGTTCGCGGTGATGACGCGGCCAAAACAAACGCCGAGATAACCGGAGCCGCCGGGCAGGCCGAAGGTGCGGATGGCGAAATCTTTCTGGTCGGGGAATATCTCGACGATGGTCTTTTCCCGCGTCTGCAGGCCGTACTTTTTCGTCAGCGTGTCGTGGGCGCGTTCGAGGAGCGCGAGCACGTCTGCGCCGTAGATCGCTGCTTCCTTCGGGTCCATCTTCACGATGAAGTGCGCGCTGTTCAGCGTCTGGAAATGCGCGATGGCGTCGCGGAGCGCGGTGAGATTGTAGGCGACGACATCGTAGGGATCAGCCTTCTGGACTTCCTCGGCAAGCTTCCACGCCTCGTCGTCATGCCCGCCAAGCCGCAGGAGATCGTTGGCGAGTTGCGCCTTCGCAGCGAGGAAGTCGGGATCCCATTGCAGCGCCTCGCGCTGGAGCGCCGAGCCTTCGGCGAAGCGATACTTCTGGGAGAGCTTGCGGCCGATGAGATGCGGCACAGCGGGATTCTTCACCCAAAATTTCAGCGCCGCCGCGCGGGCGCTCGCTTCGCCTTTCGCATCCGCCCGGAGGTTCGCCAGCACCGCGCGATAGGCGTGGGCTTCGGGCTGATGCGGGTTGATCTTGAGCGCCTTGGCGAGGTCTTCATCCGCCTCGGCGTAGCTCTCGGCGTCGATGTGATGATCAGCGAGGAGCAAGTGCGCGCCGACGTGATTCGGATTAAACGTCAGCGTCTTCTCCAGTGCGTCGATCGTCTCCTCGGGATCGCTCGGTGCGTAAGCCAGAGCGAGGCCGAACCACATCTCCGGGTCCTCCGGGAACTTCTTCGCCGCGGCGGCAAACGTCTTCGCCGCGAGCGCGTAGTCGCTCTTCTCCAGCGCCAGTTCACCCGAGGCGAGATACGTTTCGCGAAACTCCGGCGCCGCCTTGCGCACGGGATCGAGAAATAGCTCGAGCACCTGCTTCGGATCGTTGCCAACGAGCAGCGCCACGCGGGCGAGCGCCACCCGATCGGCGGGCGTCCGGTAAGCCCACGAGCGCATCCCGCCGAGGCGGTCGAGTTCGGCGAGCTGCTTTTTTGCATCGTCCACCGCGCCGGCCTGGAGCAGCGCTTCGTAGGAGGCAAGGCGCAGACGCAGGGAAACCGGGTTTAGTTCGACCGCCCGGTCGAGAATCTCGCGAGCCTCCTTGTAACGGCCAACCTTCCCCAGCGCCTCGGCGCGGACCAGCGGCCACTCCGCGTCGCTGGGGTTTTCGCGCATCGCTGTCTCCGCGGCGGTGAAGGTGGCGGGATAGTCGCCGCGGAGGAGAAACTGCTGCGCTTCCTCGATCGTGGGCGCGCCAAACAAAGGCGCAAGATGCAGCGTCGCGAGGCCCCCGACCAGCACCCACAGTTTGCGCGGGGTGTCCGCAATCGCGTGGGGGAGACGCATGGGCAAAAACATCGCCGCGCATCCTCCGCTCGCCCGGCGCGCTGGCAAGTGGATTTTGCGCGCTACGCCGGCGGACGCTGCGTTTCGCGCAACCGGTCGAGGATGGTGATCTTCTGCCAGATCTTCCGCGACAAGCCGGAGGCGAGATTTTCCACTTCATCCACGGCGCGCAGGACGATGTCGTCCTGGAAATGCTGCACGTAGAGCGCGGCGACCTTGCTCAGGACGGCGAGCATTTCGCTGCAATAGTCGAGATAACGTTCGAGTTGGAAGGGCGTGAGTTCGGAGCGCGCTGGCGAGGCGCTGGTCGGTTCCCATTCGGCGCCGAAGACCTCCGGATCCTTTGTGAGCTGGTGCATGTCGATGATGTGCGCGAGCGAGCGGAGTTCGTGCAGTGCGGTTAACGCGCGATTGCGTTTCATGCGCCGCTCGATCGTCACGAGGAAATAGATCGCGGCGGCCAGCAGGATCGCTTCGTTCACGCCGGCCTCGATGCCCTGGGCGAGATCGGAGAGGCTCGACGCGACTTCGCGGAAGCGGAGGAAACCATAGACGAAGGTGATGATCGGGATGCTGGCCAGCAGGATGCCGAGGACGATCGCGCCGGCGCGCACCCAGAGATTGGGCCGCGCCAGCCAGCGTGCGCGGTCCGCGGCTTCGGCGGTGATCAGCGCCAGTTCCGCGGCCACCTCGCTGAGGTTCGATGTGGGGAAGCGTTGTTCGACGCGCGCCCGCAGCACTTCTGCGGTAGCGAGGATTTTGCCGGCGTCGAGGGCGCGGAGGGAGGCGCGCGATGGAGGGGTGGGGTTCTGCAAGGTGCGCATTGTTAGCGGATTCCCCGCGCGGTGGCGAGTGTGCTCGCCATCCAGCGCGGTTGGCGAAATTCTGCCAAAGGGTGAGAATTTACCCAAATGGATGAAACTTTCGCGGATCGAGTCGGTTCAAGGTCCATGCGTAACTCCCGCAGCGTCTCTGATTTACCGGCTTTTCGCGTCTCCCCCGTTCCGCGCTCCGTTCCCCGTCCCTCCCTCCGCATGAAAACATCGTTTTTCCTTTGTCTCGCCCTCGCTCCGCTCTCGGCGCTGGCCAATGGTCTCAAGGTGCCCGCACCTGCACCGGACAAAATTCTCCAAGTCGCAGCGGTTCGCTGGGCGAATGCGGAGAAAGCGGAAGCCCCGAGTTTCCGTCGGCACGTGGTGCCGCTGATGTCGCGTCTCGGATGCAGCGGACGGGAATGTCACGGGTCGTTCAGCGGGCAGGGGGGCTTTCAGCTTTCGCTCTTCGGGTATGATTTTGAGAAGGACCACCGCGAGATCACGGCGGATACGGAGGACGGCGTCCGGGTGGAATTGAAAGACCCGACCACTAGCCTGATCCTTGCGAAGCCATCGCTGGATGGCGAAAAGCACAAAGGAAAGAAGGTGATCGAGAAGGGTTCGTGGGAGTACAATTTACTGCTGAAGTGGATTGAGGGCGGGGCGAAGATCGACGTGGCGGAGACGGGCGATTTTGCGCGGCTGGAGGTGCTGCCGAAGGAGTTGGTTTTCAAGAAAGCCGGCGACGCCATCCAGATCAAGGTGCTCGCCTATTGGAAAGACGGCACCGTGGAAGATGTGACGCAGATCACGCGCTTCCGCACGAACGACGAATCGGTGGCCGATGTGAGCGCGACGGGTTTGGTGACGAGCAAGGAAAAGGGCGACACCCACGTCGTGGCTTTTTATGACAACGGAGTGGAGCCGGTGCCGGCGATGCTCCCTGTCTCGACCCAAAAATATCCGCTCGTGAAGACGCGGACCAAAGTGGATGAGCTTGTCGTCGAGAAGCTGAGAAAAATCGGGATTGTGCCGAGCGAAGTCGCGACGGATGCGGAATTTTTGCGGCGCGCTTCGCTGGATGTGACCGGGACGTTGCCCGCTCCGGCGGAGATCGAAGCATTCCTCGCCGACCAGTCGGCCGACAAACGCGCGAAGAAAATCAACGAGTTGCTGGCGCGGCCCGCGTATGCCGGGTGGTGGACGACCAAGTTTTGCGACTTCACCGGGAACAGCGCCCGGCAGATCAACAACGTGCTCCCCGGCGGGCGCAATCTCAGCGAACGGATGGCGCGGCAATGGTATGACTGGATTTACAAACGGGTCGCGGAGAATCAGCCCTACGACCAACTGGCCGCGGGTATGATCCTCGCGACGAGCCGGACCTCTCAGGAGCAGACGTTCCAAGCCTATGTGGAGGAAATGGGTTCTTACTTTCGCAAAGAGCAGCCGGCGGATTTCACCACGCGTCCGAACATGCCCTACTACTGGCAGCGCCGGAATGTGCAGAAGCCCGAGGAAAAATCGCTGGCCTTCGCTCACACCTTTCTCGGCGTGCGCATCGAGTGTGCCGAGTGCCACAAGCACCCGTTCGATCAATGGACGAAGACGGACTTTGAGCAGTTCAAAGCGTTCTTCACGGGTCTGACTTCCGGTTCCCGGAACGAAGGAAAAGGAATGAAGGGCGACAGGATGGAGAAAAAAGGCGACAAGGCGGAAAACCTGACTGTCGAACCGGCGCCAGCGGGCCCGATGACCTACGCCTCGCTGAATAAGGAAATTAAGGCCATCGTGACGGCCTCGCTCGCGGGCAAGGAATTGGACCCGAAAAAGAATAACGAGCAACAGGCCCAGCAGTCGGAGATCGGACGACGCCTGGAAGCAGGTGAGCCGGTGCCGTGGCCGGAATTGTATGCGGACATGCGCCGCGTGGGTCAGCCGACGAGGGAGGAACAAAAGAAAAAGGTGGAAGGCAGTTCACGGGTCATCACTCCAAAAATTTTGGGGGGAGAGGAAGTGATGCTTCAGCAGTATAGCGACCCGCGGGAGCCGCTCATGGCGTGGCTGCGCGACAAGGAGAATCCCTTCTTCGCGAAGGCGTTTGTGAATCGCGTGTGGGCCTCCTACTTCAACCGCGGCATCGTGGAGCCCGCTGACGATCTCAATCTCGCGAATCCACCGGTCAACGAGCCGCTGATGGATTATCTCGCCACCGGCTTCATCGCCCATGGTTACGACATGAAGTGGCTGCATCGCGAAATTCTCAACAGCGACACCTATCAGCGGAGCTGGAAGACGAATGAGACAAACAAGCTGGACGAAAAAAACTTCAGCCACGCGGTGATCCGGCGAATGCCGGCGGAAGTGGCCTTCGATGCGATCAATATGGCGACCGCTTCGTCGGCTCGCGTGGCCACTTTTGCGACCGATATTTCGGATCGCGCGATCGGGCCGGCCGGGAACAGCGCCGACCGTGGCGGTGGAGGCGGAAAGAATGCCGACGGTTATGCGCTCGGTATCTTTGGCAAACCGGTGCGCCAGACGAATTGTGATTGCGAGCGCACCACCGATCCGACGCTGCTCCAGACGATCTACACGCGCAACGACCCCACCTTCCTGGCGCGCCTCGATCTCGCGGCCAGAAATTCCTGGATCGACGACCTCCGCAAAAGCATGGAACCGACGACGGAGAAGAACATCGAATCGATCCGTCAACGCATTCAGCGCGGTAACGAAAAATTGGCGGCGATGGTCGCTCCCGAAAAAGCCGCGGCTGCCCCGGAAAACCCGGAGGCGATGGAGAAGAGAGAGCGAAAGTCCAAGGACAACGAAGAAACGGCCGAGGGAATCAAGACACGCCTCGAAGAGATGAAGAGGGAACTCGCCGCAGCGGAAAAACCGCGCACGCCTTTCAGGACCGACACCGCAATCCGCGAGGTCTTCCTCCGCTCGGTGAGCCGTCCGCCCACGGATGCGGAATTGGCGAAGGCCAAAGCCGATGTCGCCGCGGCCAAGTCACCCGTGGAAGGTCTCCGCGACCTGATCTGGGCGCTGCTGAATACCCGCGAATTTATGGTCAACCATTGATCGCTTCTCTCCCAACCCAGAACACCCAGCCCACCACCAAACTATGAGCAACTACACCTGCTGCGACGGCGTGACCCGCCGCGACTTCATCCGCGTCGGGGCCATCACCGGCTTCAGTCTCGGCTTCAGCCTGCAAAACTATCTGGCGCACGCCGCGACCGAAATCCCCGTGAACTCCAAAGGCAAAGCCAAGGCCGCGATCTTCGTCAGGCTCGGCGGTGGGCCGAGCCACATGGACACCTTCGATTTGAAGCCCGACGCCCCGGACACGCATCGCGGCGAATTCAAGCCGATCAGCACGAACGTGGATGGCGTGCAGATTTGCGAACATCTCCCCAAGCTGGCGAAGAGCGCGGACAAATTCGCCATCCTCCGCGGCGTCTCTCACACGCTCGCCGCCCACGAACTCGGAACGCTTTACATGGGCACCGGCAATCGTCCGCTGCCCTCGCTCGCCTTCCCGAGTTTCGGTTCCGTGGTGTCGAAGGAACTGGGCGCGATTCCCGAATTACCGCCATTTGTGGCCGTGCCGAACCACGGCAACAACCCGACCGGTTATCTGGGCGTGGAGTACGGGCCGTTCGATACCGGCGCCGTGCCGACGGCGGGCAAAGCGATGGAGATTCGCGGTCTCGCCCTGCGCGGGGTCACGCTCGATGATGTGGATCGTCGGCAGAATCTCGTGAAGCGCTATGACACCGCCTTCGGCGACTTCGCCAAGGAAGACAAGATTCTCTCCGGTATGGATGAATTCGGCCAGAAGGCCTACACCATGATGCGGTCGGAGAAGGCACGCGAAGCCTTCGACCTTTCGAAGGAAAGCGCCGGCGCGACCGGTCTGTTCGGTGCCGATCAGTTCTCCCAAAGCTGCCTTCTGGCGACGCGGCTGATTGAGAACGGCGTGAAATTCGTCACCCTCAACCTCGGCGGCTGGGATACGCACAGCGACAACTTCAATGCGCTGAAGAACAAGAATCTGCCGACGCTCGATGCGGGCTTGAGTGGGTTGTTCGAGGCGCTGGCGGTCAAGGGGCTGCTCGACTCCACGATCGTCTATGTCAGCGGCGAGTTTGGGCGCACGCCGAAGGTCAATCAGCGGTCGGGCCGCGATCATTATCCGCGCGCGATGTTCAGCCTGCTCGCGGGTGGTGGCATCCGGGGTGGCCAGGTCGTCGGCGAGAGCGATGCCAAGGGCGAAGGGCCAAAGGACAAGGCGATCACGCCGGACGACATCGCGGCGACCTTCTACACCGCGCTCGGGATCGACCCCCGGAAGGAATACCATACGCCCAGCGGACGGCCGGTCATGATCGTGCGGAACGGGACGCCGATCCCGCAGTTGATCGGATAAACCCTACATTCCGCCCAGCGCCTTCAGGCGTTGGGCGGAGGCGGGTTGGGCGGTGCCGAGTTCCTGGGCGAAAAGCGAGACGCGGAACTCCTCCAGCAGCCAGCGGAAGGCCTCTCGCTGGGCTGCGGGGACGCGCTTCTCCCAATCGCTGAACGCTGCAAGTTGCCGCGCTTTCTCGGCGTCCTTCGCCGGATTGAGCGTGGCACGTTCGCCGCGAATCTGGATTGCGCGCAGATAGCGCAGGAGATGCGGGAGCTGTGCGTGCGGCGTGCGCGCGAGGAAGTCGGCGGGGACGACGCGCTGCACGTCCTGCTCCAGGCCGTTATACCGTTTGGGCATCGCGAGGACGGTCTGGCGGAGCGCGAGAATCTGCCGGGTCAACTCGCCGAGTTGATAGGTCAGCGCGGGGAGGTCGCGGTGGGCGGAGGCGGTGAGGGTTTGGAAGCGCACGGACGCGAGCGGGAAGATGGGCGCGAGCGTGAGGGTGTGGGTGAGCAGGTGCTGGTAAGCGGTTTTTTGCAGGACCTCGGGGGCGGGGAACGCGGCGGTGGGTGCTTGCAGCTTGGTGCTGAGTTGCTGGAGCGCGTGGTGGAAGGCGGCGGGCTTTTTCTCCGTGCCGGGGATGTGGCGGGCAAAGGTGGTTAGTTCCTTCCACAGCCGGGCCAACTCGCGGGCCATGACCAGCTCTGCGAGCTTGCGCACGCCGGCGCTGGATGCGCTCTCTGCTTCCTCGCGTTTGCGGAAGAGGCGGATGTCCACGCTTGTCTCGCGCGTTTCCAGGCCCGGATACGCCAGCAGAGGCACGCCGCCGATCTCTTCTACGACGACCGTCTCCGGCAAATCACCGAATGTCCATTCCACCAAGCCCGCGCGCTCCCAGTGCTGCGCGGCTTTTTCCCACGCTCCGGAGCGGATGTCGCGGCTCTCGATGTTCGCCTGGATCGCGGTGAGGTCGCGGCCCGAGGCCACCGTCTTGTTGCCGCGATCGATCACCTCCACCCGCGGCTGCAAGTGCGCCGGCAGGCTCCCCGCCGGCCAATCTTCGGCACGCACGGTCACGCGATACTTGCGGCTCAGGAACTCCGCGAGCGCGGTCAGGAAGTCGCTGCGGCCCGGCTCGAAGGCGCTCGCAATCTCGCGGATCTTGGGCTCGAGCGGCATCAAGGTCTTCCGCACGGTCTTGGGCAGGGCGCGCAGGAGCACGCCGATTTGTTCCTCGCGCAGACCGGGGACCATCCACTGGAGCTGGCCGGTGGTGAGGTGCTCGGCGACGGGGAGGGGAACGCGCACGGTCGCCCCATCCTTCTCCTCGCCGGGGGCGTAGGCGTAGGTCACGGGGAGCGCGGAGTTGCCGAGCGAGACGTGATCGGGGAAGAGCGTGCGGTCGTAGCTGGCGTCGTGATCGCCGATGAGATCGGCCTCGGTCGCGCAGAGGAAATCCGGCTCGCGGGTGATGCGCTCGCGCACCAACTGGTTGAGGTCATGCACCGACGACACCTCCTTGATGCGCTCGGCATAGAAGAGGTAGAGCGACTCATCCAGATCGTGCGCCCGCCGGCTGCGCACCCTCGTCAGCGCCGTCTCGATCTTCTCGCGCACCTTCTGGTTCTCCGTGAAGAACCGGTGCGGCAGCCGCGCCTCTTCTGCCACCAAGGCGCCACGGATGAACAGCTCTGTCGCCTCCGCGGGAGCGATGCGCCCGTAATCGACGTGCCGCCGCGCGATCTCAAGCCCATGCACGAGCACGCGCTCCAGCGCCAGTACCCGCCCGGCTTTCGCGCTCCAGTGCGGCTCGGTGTGGCGGTAATCGCAGAGGTGCGCGCCGAGGTCGATGACCCACTCGGGATTGATCCCCGCCGCCGTGCGCGCGAAGAGCTGCGACGTCTCCACGATCTCCCCGGCGACGATCCACGCGGGCTGCTTGCTCTTGTCTTCCGGCTTCGCGGCCGCGGCGCCTTTGCGCGGCTTGTCGCGGCGCTCGTAGAGATTTGAGCCGGGGAAGAGCGTCACGACGCGATTGCCCGAGGCTTTGTAGGTATTGCGCTCCTGCCGCTGGGCGATCTGGCCTAACAATCCAGCTAACACCGCCCGGTGAATGGCGACATAGCTGGCCTCCACCCGCGTGTCATCCTGAGCGGAGCGGAGGCGGGAAGGGGGGCGCAGCGCAGTCGAAGGATCCCGCGCGATTTTACGGGGTCCTCCGGCTGCGTTCCCGCCCGCCTGCGCCCGCCGGGAACTCCGCTCAGGATGACACGTCGTTTTATGGGTGGATGCAGGATGGGTGGGGCCGGAGGCGGGCGCTTCCTCCTCCACCGCATCGGCGAGCTGGCGGTAGATGTCGCGCCACTCGCGCATCCGCGATGGTGACAGGAAGCTCGTCTTGCAGAAGCGCCGCAGGGCATTGCCGCTGCCTTTGGTCTCGGGCTCCGGGGAGGCGCGCCAGATATTGAGCAGCGTGAGGAAATCGGAGTCCGGGTCCGCGAAGACCCGATGCGCGGCGGCAGCCGCCTCCTTTTGCTCCTCGGGTCGCTCGCGGGGATCGGGCACGCTCAGCCCGGCGGCGATGACTAACATCTCGGGAAGCGCCTGCTCCGCCCGCGCCTGGAGGAGCATGCGGCCCAGCGTCGGGTCGATGGGCAGGCGGGCCAGTTCGTGGCCTAATGCGGTGAGTGTGTTTGTCTCATCCAGGGCACCAAGCTCGTGCAGGAGCACATAGCCCGCGCGCACGGCCGCGGCGTGGGGCGGGTTGAGGAAGGGGAACGTCTCGATGTCGCCGAGGCGGAAAGCCTTCATCCGCAGGATGACCTCCGCGAGATTGGCGCGCTGGATCTCCGGCTGGGTGAAGCGCGGGCGTTTCTCGTAATCCTCCGCGTCGTAGAGCCGGATGCAGATGCCATCCTGCACGCGGCCCGCACGCCCGGCGCGCTGATTGGCGCTGCTCTGCGACACCGCCTCCACGGGCAGGCGTTTGGTGCGCGTGCGCGGATTATACCGGCTCATGCGGGAAAGGCCGGCGTCGATCACGTAGCGAATGCGCGGGAGCGTGATCGAAGTCTCCGCGATGTTTGTCGCCACGATCACCCGCCGCCGCGGACCGGGCGCGAAGATGCGCTGCTGCTCCGCCGCCGGCATCCGCCCGAAGAGCCCGATCACCTCAATCCCGCTCCCCAGGCTGCCTTCCAGCAGCTCCCGCGTCTCGCGGATGTCCCGCTCCGTGGGCATGAAGACTAACACGTCGCCCGCGTCCGATTCAATGAGCGCATCCTCGGTCGCCCGCACCGCGGCGTCGATGTGATCCAACTCATCCGCTGCCTCCTCCGGGCGGGCGTGCAGGTGCGGCGGCGCGTAGCGGATCTCCACCGGCCAGAGCCGCCCTGACACCTCGATAATGGGCGCGCCGCCGAAAGCCTGCGAAAACGCCTCCGTGTCGATGGTCGCCGAAGTGATGATCAGCTTGAGATCGCCGCGCTTCCGCAACAGCCCTTGGAGGTAGCCGAGCAGGAAGTCGATATTGAGCGACCGCTCGTGCGCCTCGTCGAGGATGAGCGTGGAATACGCGCGCAGCAGGGGATCGCTCTGGATCTCCGCGAGCAGGATGCCGTCGGTCATGAACTTGATCCGCGTGTCCCGCCCGGTGTCGTCGTTGAAGCGCATCTTGCAGCCCACCTCGCGCCCCCAGGTCACGCCCAGCTCCTCGGCCACGCGGCGCGAGACACTCAGTGCGGCCACTCGCCGCGGCTGGGTGCAGCCGATTTTCCCGCGCTCCGCGAGGCCCGCATCCAGGCACATCTTCGGCAGCTGCGTGGTCTTGCCCGAGCCCGTCTCCCCGGCGACCACGACGACCTGATGCCCGCGAATCGCCGCGAGGATATCCTCGCGCCGCGCGCTGATTGGCAGGTCTTCGGGGTAGGTGACGGCGGGCATGGCGGGCGAAAGGGCGTGGACCTTACTACGCCCGCGCCAGTCGCGCGAAACTTTCGCGCCGCTCCCGAAAGCAGTGCCCGGCGGTGCCCGGCTTACTCGGGAGGCGGGTCCTGCATCTCGCTCCCGTAGAAGCAGTATTCGCCAGGGGCGAGGCCCCGGTGGCCGGTGCGGAGGATGCCGGAGTAGTGCCACTCGGAGTCTTCGGGGAGGATCTGAGCGGGGCGGGGCTTGTGGTCGTCCACGAGATAGACGCGACCGGGCGTGGTTTGGAGGTAGGGCGAGGCGGGGGTCTTGTGATAGTTGCCCGTGATGAAGTTCAGGAGAAAGGCGGATTTCATGGCATCGCCCTGCTTTAGAGACAGGCGTTGATGGCGAGAATGATGACGATCGAGACGCAGGCGACGCCGGTCTCGACCACGGTCCACGTCTTCAGCGTCTGCGGGATGTCCATGCCGAAGTATTCCTTCACCAGCCAGAATCCGCCGTCATTCACATGCGAGAGGATGAGGGAGCCGGCGCCCATGGCGAGGACGAGGAGTTCTTTGTTCACCGTGGGGTCGCCGACGACGAGCGGGAGCATGATCCCGGCGGCGGTGGTGACGGCGACGGTGGCGGAGCCGACGGCGACGCGCATCATGCCGGCGACGAGCCAGCCAAGGAGCAGGGGTGACATATCGAGGCCGCCGCCCACGGAGGCGAGGGCGTCGCCGACGCCGGACGCGTTCAGCACCTTCGAGAAGCCGCCGCCCGCGGCGATGACGAGGAGCACGCCCGCGGCCGGGGCGAGGGATGCCTCGGCGAACTTCGTGATACTCCCGGCACTGAGGCCGCAATGGCTTCCAAAGGTCCAGAAGGAGACGAGGACGGCGATGAGCATGGCGACGGTGGGATTGCCGAGGAAGTCGGCCCAAGTGCGGATGGAGGCGAGGCGCTGGGCGCGGAAGACGTCGTCCTGGGTGATGCGCGCGGGTGTGACTGCGGGTGTGACTGCGGGTGCGTCCGCGGGGGTGGCGACTGGCGTGGCTGCCGCCGCTTCCTGGGCCTGGTAGGACTGCGCGAGCTTCTGCGCGTCGGCGGTGCTGGGCATGGTCGTGTCGGCGGCGGTGGCGACGAGCATGAGGAGCACGGGCAGCAGGACGGTGAAGAGGCTGATGCTGAAGCTCGGAGCTCGCGGAGCGCTGGGCTCGGCACTGGCGCTGGCGCCGAGGCCGCCGATTTCCAACGGCACGCGCGGCGTGACCCAGCGGGCGAGCAGCGGACCGGTGATGAGCGCGACGGGCGGGCCCACGATGAGCAGCGACCAGGCGATGGTCTTGCCGACATCAGCACCGAGGATATTGATCGCGGCGAGTGGACCCGGATGCGGCGGGATGAGGCCGTGGGCCACGGAAAGTCCCGCCGCGAGGGGCAGGCCGATGCGGAGGATGGGCGTTTTGGTTTCGCGCGCGAGCGCAAAGGCGATGGGCCCGAGGAGGAGGAGGCCGACCTGAAAGAAGACGGAAACGCCGACCACGAACGCGGCGATCATCACCGCATAGTCGAGGCGCTTGATGCCGAAGAAATTGGCGATGCCGCCGGCGACGACTTGCGCGCCGCCGGATTCCGCGAGCATTTTCCCGAGCATCGTGCCGAGGCCGATGATCATGGCGAGACCGCCGAGGGTGGAGGCGGTGCCGTCGCGGAAGGCGTCGGCGACCTTCATCGGCTCCATGCCGGCGGCGAGGCCGAGCAGCATCGAGACGAGGGTGAGGGCGACGATCGCGTTGAGCTTGAAGCGCGCGATGAGCAGGACGAGGGCAATAATGGCGACGAGTGCGAGCAGCAGGAGGCTGTTGGGCGACAGGACGGCGAGGGTGGGGGAAAACATGGCGCGAAGTGCATAGCGGCTCGGCGCCCGTGGGGGCAACTCTTCTTCTCCTCCGAAATCACTCCGTGAACCAATACCAGTAGATGCCCTCGTCGATCTTTTGGAAACGCGCGTTGCGGCCTTCGCGCGGCGTGTTCTCCATCCCCCACGGCACGACGTAGATCCCTTCCTCGGCGTTGCGCGCGTCGAGCAGGGCGAGACCGAAGCCGTCGGCGTAGGCGCGGACGCGCAAAGGCTCAAAGCGGCGAAAGGCCGGCGGCCATTGATCGATCTTGGGCAGGAAATACTGGCCGTTGGGACTGACGAACAGTCCCTTGTACCAGCTCGCAGCCTCGCGCCGGAGCGTGGGCGTGCCGACTTCGCGGAGCGTGCGTTCGGCGGCCTGGCGCCGATCGGTGCCGCAATTCGCCAGGAGGAACATTGCGCCGAGGAACAACAGACGGCTGAGGGTGCTCATCGCACGACGCAGGACGCAGGAAGCGGTTTCAAAAGTCGGCAATGCGGTCACGGCGGGACGGCCCATGCGGGGCCGCCGCGCGCGTGGCACGTCGCAGGGCCCGACGACGGCACCACTCAGTCTCGATAGTGTCTGCGGACCCACTCGCGCTCCTCCGAGGTCAAGTCCTCGGGACGCTTGGCCAGTTCGCGGGCGTACTGGATTTTGTAGGCGCGGTAACGCGGCGATGGGGGTTCCGGGCGGCGACGGACATCGTAATAATAGACCGTATCGGCGGCTCGCCGGTTTCTTTCCGCGCGGGTGAGGCGATCCGCGTTTGCCGTTGGTTTGGGAGGTCGGGCGGAGGGGGCTGGTGTGGCGACCCGGCCTCGATAGACTGTCGGCGCCGGCTGGGCCCGCGCGAAGGGATTGGTGAAGGCGAACGGCTGATTAAGTTGAAACGGCTTGAGCGGCGGTTTCTTCGTCCGAGCGGGGGCTTCCGTCGAGGCGATGGGCCGGTTCGATTGACGCTCCCGCGCTTGCAACGCGAGGAAGTTTTCCCGCGCTTCCTCGGCGAGCTGACGCTGGTGCGCTTCGGTCCCCGGCTTGGGGGGAGCCGAGCAGGCGACGGTGAGAAGGGTCAGGGCGACGGGGAAGAGAAACTTCATCGGGGCACGCTAAGCGGGCCGTGGTCTGGCGGGCAAGGAGGGACCGCCTCCTTCGCCGCGGAGATTGGAAATGTTCACGCATCCACGCGCGGGGAAGCTAGCGGCGGAACATCTCCAGCGCGGCATCGCGCTCGCGCTGATGATCGACCATCGGCAACGGATACCCCCTGGCAAGTGCGAGGCCCGGCGCGGGAGGTTCGCAGAGCTTGGGCGCGGGCACGTCGCGCAACTCGGGCACCCACTTTTTGATATAGTCGCCGTCCGGGTCGAAGCGCTTCGTCTGCGACCACGGATTCTGGATGCGGAAATAGGGCGCCGCATCCGTGCCGGTGCTGGAGCTCCACTGCCAGCCGCCGTTGTTGCTCGCGATCTCGCCATCCACGAGTTTTCTCATGAACCAGCTCTCGCCGTGCATCCACCAGATGTGCAGGTCTTTGGTCAGGAACATCGCGGTAATCATGCGCACGCGATTGTGCATGTAACCCGTGGCGCTCAGCTCGCGCATCCCGGCATCCACGATCGGAAAGCCCGTCTGCCCCGCGCACCAGCGCTGGAAAGCTTCGCCGCCCGGCTGCTGCTCTGGCCGCCAGTGGTCGCGCCACTTCAGCTCGCGGTAGTGCTCCTGCAATTCGTGGTCGAGCACGTCGGGCCAGTGCCAGAGCACCTGCATATAAAATTCGCGCCAGATGAGTTCGTTGACGTAGGTGCCGATGCTGCGCGCGTGTTTCGGCTCGGCGAGGGCGAGCGCGGCGCATTTTGCATACACCTCGCGGATCGAGAGCGTGCCGTGGCGGAGGTCTTGCGAAAGGCGCGAGTTCGCGCCGCCGAGCGGCTGATTGCGCGTCGCCGCGTAGTCGAAGACGGGGCCGTCGAGGAAGCGCCCGAGCCGCTGGCGCGCCGCCGCTTCGCCGGGCTCGATGATCTCCGCATCGCTCGTGAGGCCCCATGTGGCCAGCGTCGGCAGTGGGTCGCTCGGGAGATTCGGCGGCGTGGAAAATCGCGCGATGGCCCGGCCCGGCGCGGGTTTGTCGAGCTTCGTCCAAGCCTTGGC
>Ga0105047_10003780_pt1 | contig 26592 bp, 14 predicted proteins | sample MAT04_FD_78384 | JGI IMG/M metagenome (GOLD analysis project Ga0105047, IMG submission 78384) | Freshwater microbial communities from Lake Fryxell liftoff mats and glacier meltwater in Antarctica - MAT-04 (megahit assembly) | ecosystem: Environmental > Aquatic > Freshwater > Ice > Liftoff... | reverse complement strand
CGCCCCTCTCTCAGGACCCCACCTATGCAGATGGATCGCCTGCTCGACACCATCGTTCAGACCGGCGCCAGCGACCTGCACCTGACCGTTGGCCGCCCGCCCACCGTCCGCCTGCACGGGCACCTGCAAAACCTCAAGACCAAAGTCCTCGAGAGCGACGACATGGTCGCCCTTATGAAGTCGATCACCCCGGAGGCCAAGCAGGCCGAGCTCTCAGAGGAGGGCGGGTGCGACTTCGGCTTCTCCTACGGCGACAAGGCCCGCTTCCGCGTCTCGATCTTCAAGCAGCGCGGCGACATCGCCATGGTTCTGCGCCTGATCCCCAACAAGCTGCTGACCTTTGAGACCATCGGCCTGCCCGAGATCTGCAAGGACCTGGTCCGCGCCCCGCGCGGCATGTTCCTGGTCACCGGCCCCACAGGCTCGGGCAAGACCACCAGCCTCGCCACGATGATCGACTACGTCAACATGAACTACGACCGTCACATCGTGACGATGGAAGACCCGATCGAGTATCACCACAAGCACAAGCAGTCGATTATCAACCAGCGTGAGGTCGGCACCGACGTAAAGACCTTCTCCGAGGCCCTCCGCCGCGTGCTGCGGTCAGACCCCGACGTGATCCTTGTTGGCGAAATGCGAGACCTTGAGACGATGGAGGCCGCCATCCGCGCCGCCGAGACCGGCCACTTGGTCTTCGCCACCCTGCACACCACCGGCGCCGCCAAGACCATCGACCGTATCGTCGACGCCTTCCCCGTGAGCCAGCAGAATCAGATCCGCGTCCAGCTCAGCACCGTGCTCATCTCCGTGCTCAGCCAGGCCCTGCTGCCACGCATCGACATGAAGGGCGTCGTCGCCGCCTACGAATTCCTCGTCATGACCCCCGCCATCAGCAACCTGATCCGCGAGGGCAAAACCTTCCGCATCGACTCGATGATCCAGACCGGCAAGAAGTTCGGCATGCAGCTTCTTGACGACCACCTCTGGAAGCACTACATGGACGGGAAGATCTCCGCCGAGGAGATGGTCGACCGCGCCAAGAACCGTGGCGAGCTCAAGGACAAGGTCCACAAGCTCGGCCGCTCCGTCGGCCGCGCCGACCTCGACATCGACGACAGCGAACTCAAGGGTTAAGCCATCAGCTCTCCCGCGGCGTTGCGGTCGGCCGTAATTCCATCGCGCCATTGCCTCCGCTTGGCGCAGGAATTCATCCTGCCTTCGGGTCGCAGGCCCGACCCTCATCGCACATCACTCGCTGCAGCCCCCTGCGGCTCGCTTGCGCTCGCCACCTCCCCCGCCAGCTGCGTCGGTGGCGAGGACATCAAGCGCCAATGTCGTTCCCCCGCACGGCTGTGAGGGCAGGGCGAAGGTGCCGCAGCCAGCACAGCGAGCAAAATTGAAGGGGCGGTCTTCGCCCCGTGCAACTGGGCCCTGCAAAAACCATATGTTCAAACGGCGCACGGACACGCGACCAATTCCCACCCTCGGCCGACCCTGACCGCGTCCAGCAACCCCCGCCAAGGCCCCCAACCCAAGCCGGGAGGCCACTCAGTGCCAGGAAGGCAGCCGGGCAACCCGAACCGCCGCTCGGATGCCCAAACCAACTAGCAGGCCAAAAAACATGTCACCTGTTGCATGTCGTATCGATATTGCCGCCAATTTAGCGGTTCTTTGTGCAACCTTTGTGGTAAGCTGTGCGCATCGAGGTGGGCGATACTCTCTGTGGCGTTCGGAGATTCATTGATGACCCAGGCTGGTGCAAACGCGGTTGACCTTCAGGAAACCAAGGGGCGCAAGCTCGGGCGGGTGTTGGCCAAGCTGGGCAAGACGACCCGCGAGCGCGTGCACGAGGCGCTTGAGATTCAGAAGACGCGGAAGGTGCAGATCGGCCAGTTGCTCGTTGAGCTGGGCTACTGCTCGCTGCGGGACGTTCAGGAGGGGTTGGCGGCTCAGGCCGGCCTTGGGTTCATGGATCTGGAGAAGTTCGAGCTGCCCAAGGAGGCGGTCGAGGCCATCAGCGCTGAGACGGTGCAAGCGTATCAGGTTGTGCCGGTGGCGTACAACCCGACCAGCAAGCGTCTGCGGATTGCGATGAAGGGCGTGGACAACTTCCGGGCGGTGGACGACCTGAAGCTGCTGATGGGCTTCAACGTCGAGGCGGTGGTGGCTGAGCCCGGGCAGGTTGACGCGCTGATCAAGAAGCACTACTCCAAGCGTGAGACGGTCACGGACGTGGTCAGCGAGCTGGCCAAGGACGACCGGCTGAAGAACCTGGCCAAGCAGGCGGGCGGCGGCGACAAGTCGATCGACCTGGACGCGATCGCGGGCGCGGCGAACGACAACAAGGTTATCAAGCTGCTGAACCTGGTGCTGTTGCAGGCGATCAAGGATCGGGCCAGCGACATCCACTTTGAGCCGTTCGAGGATGAGTTCAAGATGCGGTACCGCATCGACGGGGTGTTGTACGAGATGGTGCCCCCGCCCAAGGAGCTGGGGCCGGCGATCACCAGCCGCGTGAAGGTCATGGCGAAGCTGGACATCGCGGAGCGTCGCTTGCCGCAGGACGGGCGTGTTGAGCTGACGGTGGGCGGGTCGCCGGTGGACCTTCGCGTAAGCGTGCTGCCGACGATGCACGGCGAGAGCGTGGTGATGCGTGTGCTTGACCGCAGCAACGTGTCGCTGGCGCTGGACCGTATCGGCCTGCGTGAGGACGACCTGGCGACGTTCCGTCGGCTGATCAGCAAGCCCAACGGGATCGTGCTGGTCACCGGCCCGACGGGCTCGGGCAAGACCACGACGCTGTACGCGGCGCTGCAAGAGCTCAACGACATCGAGACCAAGGTGCTGACGGCCGAGGACCCGGTGGAGTATGACATTGATGGTCTGTGCCAGTGCCAGGTGAACGTAGAGACGGAGACGACCTTTGCGCGGCTGCTGCGGTCGTTCTTGCGTCAGGACCCGGACGTGATTCTGGTTGGTGAGATCCGCGACCTTGAGACGGCGCAGATCTCGATCCAGGCGTCGCTGACGGGGCACCTGGTGCTCAGCACGCTGCACACCAACGACGCGCCCAGCAGCATCATCCGCCTGGTTGACCTGGGCGTCGAGCCGTTTCTTCTGACGGCGACAATGGAGGGCATCGTGGCGCAGCGGCTGTGCCGCACGATCTGCGCAGGGTGCAAGGTCGAGTACACGCCGACGGAAGAGGAGCTGATGGAGCTGGCGCTCAAGCCCGAGAACGTCGGTGGCAAGCGTTTCTTCCGCGGCAAGGGCTGCGAGCGTTGCTACGGCAGCGGGTACAAGGGCCGGATGGCGATCTTCGAGCTGATGGGCATCGATGACACGATGCGCGATCTGATCATGAACCGCGCCAGCACGAATTTGCTGCGGGCGCACGCGCGGAAGCAGGGCATGCGGACGCTGCGCGAGTGCGGGCTGCTGGCGATTTATGAAGGGCAGACGACCATCGATGAGGTCGTGCGTGAGACGATCGCAGAGGAGTAGGCGGCGGCGCTGCTGGCCTGGGCGCTACGCGTGGGCGATTGCGACTGGGCTTGCAGAGGTTGGAGGTTGGAGGTTGGGGTGTTGGTGGCTTGTGGGGTTGGTGGCTGGTGAGCAAAGGGGCCTTCGATGCCGACGTTTGATTATCAGGCGCTGAACGCCCAGAACAAGAAGGTGAACGGGACGGTGGAGGCCGCTACCAGCGACGAGGCGATCGCGCGGGTGAAGCAGCAGAACCTGTACCCGACAAGCGTGGTGCCGAAGAAGGACGCGGGCAAGAAGGCCGCGGAGCCTAAGGCGAAGAAGAAGCGGCGTGGCGGCGGGTTCTCAATCGGCGGCGTGGGCGCCAAGCAGCTGACGACCTTTACGCGCCAGCTCAGCACGCTGCAGGATGCGGGCCTCCCGCTGCTGCGGTCGCTGCAGATCCTTGAGGAGCAGCAGAAACCCGGCAAGCTCAAGAACGTGCTGCTGGACGTCTGCGACAGCGTTGAGGGTGGCACGAGCCTCTCCGAGAGCATGGCGCAGCACCCCAGCGCGTTCGACAAGCTGTACAGCAAGATGGTGGCGGCCGGCGAGGTCGGCGGCGTGCTGGACATCATCCTGCAGCGCCTGGCAGACTTCATGGAGAAGAGCCAGCGGCTGAAGCGCAAGGTCGTCGGCGCGCTGGTCTATCCGGCGGTGGTCATCTTCGTGGCAGTGGGCATCGTGATGTTCATCATGGTGTTCATCATCCCGAAGTTCAGCTTGATCTTCGCGGAGTTCGGCGTGAAGATGCCGGCCCTGACGCTGTTCCTGGTGACGTCGAGCCGGTGGCTGGCGGGGCTCAATCCTGGGCAGTCGATCCCCGGCGTCCTCTTTATCGTCTTTGTGCCGCCACTGGTGCTGATTGGTTGGAAGCTGATCCGAAGGGCGCCGCCAGGGCGTGCGATCACTGACCGAATGGTGTTGTGGGTGCCGGTGATCGGCGGCCTGATCAAGAAGACGACGATCGCGCGTTTCACTCGGACGCTCGGGACGCTGATCAACGCGGGCGTGCCGATCTTGGAGGCGATCACGATCACGAAGGAAACGTGCGGCAACGCCGTGTTCGAGAACGCGCTGCAGAAGGTGCACGACAGCATCCGCGAGGGCGAGACGTTCGCGCAGCCGCTGCGTGAGAGCAAGGTTTGCGACTCGATTGTGGTCAACATGATCGACGTTGGCGAGGAGACCGGCGACATGGACGCGATGCTGCTGAAGATCGCGGACAACTACGACGACGAGGTGGACGTCGCGGTCAACGCGCTGGTCAAGCTGATCGAGCCGCTGCTGGTGCTGTTCCTGGGCATCGTTGTCGGCGGCATCGTCGTCGCGATGTTCCTGCCGCTGCTTTCGATCATCGAGAAGCTGTCCTCGGGCGGCAAGTAACGGCGGGCGTGGGGCCCGCTTCGTTTCGGGAGCTGGCTCCAGCGTTGGTATGGGCGATGGGTTTGGGCAATGGGTTTGGGTAACGGGTTGCGACCCCTTGCGTCAGGTGAAGACCCCTTGCATCAGGTGAAGACCATGAAGACCACAGGCCAACTGATCGCCTCACCATCCCGCCGGCCGCGGGTCGACCCTCGGGTCTTTCCTCGCGCCCGCCCTCGTGTTCGGGGCGGCTTCAACCTCTTCGAGGTCACGCTGGTGGCGGTGATCATTTCGCTGCTGGCGGCGCTGACGTTTGTGGCGGCCAACCGGGCGCTGAACGACCCGCGCGGCGGCGTGCGGTACGAGGCCGAGCGGTTGGTGCTGCGGGCATTGAAGTTGGGCATCGACGAGTTTCGCAACAAGATGGGCGGGCTGCCTCCGTTGATGGACGACCAGACGCCGCTGGAGACGGTGGTGGAGTCTTCGGCCGTCCCGGCGCCGCCGCCGCGACTGCAGGTACGTGTGCGGCGTGGCACCTCGATCAATCCCAACGCGCTGGCGCCCGGGGCGTACATGCGGTATGAGAACACGCCGTACGCCACGAGCTTCGGCGGTAACGCGAATGACGCGAACGGGATCGGTGCGCGGTTCAGCGTGCTGACGCTAGCGTTCTTCGTGCTCGGTGCAGGTGACGCGGGGCTTGATGGCGTTGAGGGTCCGGGTATGACGCAGGTTGACCCGCTGCTGGGCTGGTTTTCTAAGCGCGGGCCGGGCGTGACGCTGCTGTTTGATACTTCAACGGTGCGCGAGCGGGTCCGGACGATCGGGACCGCCGGGCCGACGGCCACGCAGCTCTACCAAGTGGTGGACCGCTGGAACCGCCCGATCCGCTACTACCGCTGGGAGCCGACGTACCACGTCGCGAGCGTGACCGGTGCGCCGGTGTGCCTGTTTGAGGGCTATCGGCGCGACGGGACTATCGGCACCGCCGCGGGCAACGACACGACGCGCGGGGGCGAGGTGCGGTCGTACAACGTCCCGGCGAGTGTTGGCAATCCGTGGGCCGAGGTTGAGCTGCGCGGCGCGCGGTACGCGCTGGTAAGCGCCGGGCCTGACGGGCAGATCAATGAGTCGCTGGCCCCGACCGAGGGCGTGAACAAGGACAACATCGTGGAGGTTGGCCAATGACTCATCAGCTCTTGAATCAGCAGTGCAGCAGGCCGGTGCGCGGGTGTCAGTCGCAGGGCCCGCGGCGTTTGGGCGCGCGGCATTTGGGCGGGCGTGCATTCACGATCGTCGAGGTGCTGGTGGTGGTGGTGATCATCGGGATCTTGGTGGGCATTGCCCTGCCGGCGCTCAACGGGATGCTCAGTAGCCAGGAGCAGAGCACCAGCGAGAACCGCCTGGGCGCAGCGTTGTCTGTGGCGCGTGACGCGGCGACGACCCGCGGGCAGGGTCAGGACACCGCGGCGGTGTTCACCTATGACGTCCAGGGCCCGATGCGGGTTGTCCCGTGCGGGAAGGCCGGGGATTTGATCGTCGGCGGCGTGCGGTTTGAGATCTTTACGCCGCTGGGCGAGTACGAGCCGGTGGTGCTGCCCCCGGGCTTTACCGTGCGTGGCTACGCGCCGGCGACGGCGTTCGACAGCGGTGTGTGGTACGGGCAGGGCTCGGTGGTCGGCGCGGTGCTGCGGTACCCGCGCGGGCGTGGGCACTGGGTCTTCCCTGAAACTTCGTTCTTCGATCACACGCGGGCGAACGTCGGCGACGACCGGCAGACGTTCATGGTGCGGTACGCGGGCGGAAGCGGGCAGGTGGTGGGTGTAACCAGCAGCGAGGTGCTGGTGGTGCTGCCGCGGCTGGCCTCGGACGCGCGTGACGCGGCGCTGCCGACGGACCTGCGGGCCGATCAGACCGGCGACCTGGCCCGGATGGTCGGGCGGCTGCTGACTGATCCGCAGTTCTCCGGTCGCGCGGCGGAGTTGATCGGGCCGACCAGCAGCGACACGGTGCTGGCCCGCCCGGTGCAGCAGCTCGCGCTGGTGCGTGAGGTGGAGCTTGCCAACGGGCTGGGCGCGCAGGTTGACCGCATCAGCAACAGTCTTTATGTGGTCTCACCGGGAGACTTTCTGCCGGCGAACCCCGGTGGCACGGGCCTGACCATCAGCACCGCGTGGGTGCAGGGCGCGTCGGCTGAGCGCATCAATCGGTGGATCGAGGGGTACGCGGACGTTGACCCAAGCGCGGGCGGGACGCCTACGCAAGCGACGACGCTACCCGCGCGGCTGTACATCGTTGACCGCAGCACCGGGCTGCTGCGCCCGATGATCGTGCGGCAGCGGAACTGATGGTTGCCAGCGTGAGTGGTTGCCAGCGTCTGTGGTTGCCAGCGTGAGTGGGGCGCGCGTGAGCTGGGGGCGATGGAGGAGCTTGGGGCGTGTGTTGATCGGGGCGGTCTTTCGGGCGGTTTCTCGGGCAGTTTTACTGGCGCCCGGGCCGCGTGAGCAAAGCGAGCAAGCATGAGCGGCATCAGTCACAACCCGGATGTTCGAGCGCGGCGTGATCATCGTGGTCGTTCTGGTCGTTCTGGTCGTTCTGGCGGCGGCTTCAGCATGGTCGAGCTGTTGATGGCGGTGCTGATCTTGGCGCTGGGCCTGCTGGGCCTGGGCGCGATCATGCCGGTGGTGGTCCGTCAACAGCAAATCGGCGCGGACCAGACGCAGGGCACGACGGCGGCACGCGCGGCCCGCGGGGTGATTGTTGCGAACGTCGGCGGCGGCGGTGGGGGCAGTGACGCGTCGTTCTGGACCAAGTGGGCCACGACGCTCCCTTCAAACACGCCGGTGGCGCTTGAGGGCGGCCAGCAGGCCCGCGATGACAACTGGCAGAACTTGCTGCCTGAGGACGGGTCGTGGTTCATCCCCGCCCTTGACGAGGCGACCAGCCGCATTCTGATCGGCCGCCAAGGCGGGCAGCAGAACGCCGGCCAGGGGATCTTCCGTCGTGAGTTCTCTGTACCGGTGGCGATGAGTGACCGTTTGTTCCCATCGGCGTCGGCGTCGCTGGGCCAGCCGCAGTTTGTGTGGGACGTGGCCTTCCGGCGGATGGGCGTGCGGAGCGTCACGGCCAACCCGGCCCGCTACGACCGCGGGTTTGACAAGGTGCAGATGGCGGTGATCGTGCGCCGGATCGACGGTAACATCCGCACGACCAAGCCCAACGCGACGGCGCCAGATTCATCGCGCGACCCGCTGTTCCGGGCCTTGTCTGACCCGACGCTGGCGAACGACCGTCGGCGCTGGGCGGTGGCGCGTGACACCAGCAGCGGCGTGCCGACGCTGGACGGCAATTTCGACGGCGCGCGGACGTATGCCTTCCCGGTGGTGGTGCCGATCCGCTTTGAGGTTGGGCCCAACGGCGAGCGCGACCGGCTGATCATGGACCCCACGGGGATCAGCAGCGTGGGCCTGAACTTCGACGCAGACGTGCTGGCACTGCACCTGATCCAGACCGGCCAGACGCTGATCGACAACCTGGGCAACCAGTACAAGGTGCTCGGGCCCGACACGCGGGTAGCTACGCAGTACGCGGTGCGGGTCTCGCCGCCGGTGCCGGCGGGTGTGGCGGCAACGGACACGAACAACCCGCAGTCGCCGCGCTCGGTGCTCGCGACGCTTCAGTCACCGGCCTCTGTGCTGGTGGAGGTGATGAACCCATGATGAACACGACACGCACGCCAGTGACGGTCGGGCTGAGTTCTTGCGCGGGCACCGCGCGGGGCCATGCCCTTGTACCCGCGCCGCGCGGCTTTACGCTGACAGAGATGGTGCTGGTGGTCGGCGCGGTGGCGCTGCTGAGCATCGCTGTAGCGCAGGTCTTTAGCCTGACGAGCAAGACGGTGCAGGCCGGGCGGCGGCTGAGCGCGGTGAACCAGGCGGCGGCGGCGATGGAGCGGCAGATGCGGGCCGACTTTGCCGCGCTCTCGCGCGACGGGTTCATGGTCATCCGCAACCAGCTCACGTCGGCAAACCCATGGGACGCGGGTGGCGGCGACGTGCGCCAGATGCCCCCGGTGGCGACGCGGCTAACCCCCACTGACCCGAGCCCGCGCGTGCGCCGGGTCGACGAGCTGCTGTTCTTTGCCAAGGGTGACTTCACGACCAAGCGTGAGCCGCTGGCCCCCGGGGCGGTGGCGCGGTCAAACACCGCGATGGTCTACTACGGGCACGGGCAGGGCCAGATCCGTGATAACGACATCGATGTCAACGCGCCGGCGGGCTCGGGCTTCAACACGCCGGTGCGGATCGACGATCAGAACGCGGTGTTCGCGCAGACCAACGGCGCGCGGGCGGCGCAGATGCTCGGGGTTGTGCAGCTTGGCAGCCCCAACAGCTACGCCAGCGACTGGAACCTGCTGCGGCGCGAGGTGGTGCTGGCCACGCCCTCGTACGGGCTGCGGCCGGCGCTCACGAGCCTGGGCATTCCGCTCGAGCGCGCCCAGGACAACTCGAGCCAGATCGCGTATCAGCCGGCGGTCGGCAGCGTCTTTAAGGGCGCGAGCTTCGTGGGGTTCTTCGGCCCGTTCAACGTGCGGCAGGGTGGCGTGCCGCAGCTTTCCAGCGGCGTGGTGGATGTCGCGGTAGGTGACCTTGACGCGGTGCGTGACTCGGTGCTGCAGGCGGCCCGCGACCCGTTCAGCACGGGCGGGTTCTCCTTCCCGGGCTTCCGCAACCCGATGCGGTTTGATATTTCGCTGCCGCCGGAGGGCACGCCGCGGTACACGCCGTCGTTCAGCATCCCGAACGGGCAGATGCAGCGTGAGATGCTCGACGCGCTGCCTTCGTACAGCGACGCGGGGTACCGGATGCGTGCAGAGAGCGACGTGCCAGACTATTTGGGCTGGCGCAAGGCGGTGCCGATCAACGACGACCTGCAGCGTCAGGACCAGGCGATGCTGACCTCGGGCGTGTTCCTGCCGCGGTGCACTGAGTTCATCGTTGAGTACTCGCTGGGGCTGACCAACGCGCCGACGCCCGAGCGTCGGACGGTGCTGGGGCGTGAGGTTCCGGCGCAGCCGCAGCGATTTGCCAACGCGCCGCAGGGGCTTGTGTGGCACGGGATCGAGCGGCTGGTGCCCGCGGACCCGAGCGTTGACCCGGCGACGGTCAACCTGAATACCGACGCGCTGTCACTGACGGTGCCGTACGGGGTCTACTTCCGGCTCAACCGCGCCGACATCGCGCCGTACCAGCTCGATCAGGACGCTCAGCCGTGGCGCGGGTTTGACCGTCGCTCGCCGGTGACGGGATACTTCTACTCGGTGCCCGTGACGACGCGCGGGGGCCGGACGCTGGAGCTTGCGCACCCGGTGCTGCCGCAGTCGATTGAGTTCGGCGGCGACTATGTGAACACGTTCAACACGCGGATTGTGTACGCGTCGATGTTCGGGTACGTGGACGCGACGTGGACGCCTGAGATCGGGCAGCGCCGCCGGGCGGACTACACGGTGACCCTCAGCGACGAGACCCGGCGTGAGTACAAGTCTCAGGCTGCGTTCCTGGGTGAGGACGACTCGGTGGGCGTCAACCGGCTGACGTGGTTTGACCCGACGTGCGTGGTCAACAACCCGGTGATCTACAACGTGCCCAACGGCAACCGGGTTGAGAACCCGGTGACGTACGACCCCAATCGCGGCGACATCCGCGCGTGGGAGCTGGTCAAGGACGTCAACGGCGACGGGCTCTACAACCCCAGCCAGGGCGATGCGGTGCGGTTCAACCAGCCGACGACGATGCCGGCGGTCTGGCCCAAGCTGGTTCGTGTGACCTACTCGGTGGCGGACCCCTCCGACCCGAGCTTTGAGCAGACGTTCCAGATCATTCTGGAGGTGCCCGCGGGCACGCAGTTGCCGACGTATTAGCGCGGGTGAACCGCGGCCCGTGAATGCTGCGGGTGGAGGGCGGCGCGTGGGGGCGGCCCGTGGAGGGCGGCGCGCGGGGGGCGGGTGAGCGCGGACGTCGGTGGTCGGTCGAAGTTGGACTCACGGTGTTCGACTGACGGTGTTGGAACGACAGTGGATCTTCTCGTCGGCGCCGCGGCGCTCGACGCATTGGGAGCGCAACATGACCTTCAAGACAAGCCCAGCCGACCGATCAGCCCCCTCACGGTCGTGCGCCTCGAGCGCCCGCGTGCACCTGCGGCAGCATGTAGGCCCCGCGCACCGCGTGGCCTCCGCGCGGCGCGGGTCGGTGTTGGTGCTGGTCATTGGCGTGCTGGCGCTGCTGGCGATTGTCATCGTGGTCTATACCACCATCGGGCAGGCCGACGTGCGGGCCGGGCGGACGGTGCTGACCAAGGCGACGGCCGACGAGCAGTCGCGCGCCATCGGGCGCTACATCGCGCAGATTGTCGGCGACGACGCGACGAAGACCTTCAGCGAGGCCGACGCGGCCACGGGCGTCACGCGGCTGGTTCGGCAGTCGTGGGACTACCCCTTGACCGACCCCGAGGTGGTCAGCATCCGCCCAGGCAACGGGGTGCCGGGCGCGGTGCTCAACGACAACGAGTGGCGGGCCCGCCGCTTCAATCCGGTTGGCGCGCAGCGGCACGCGTGGATCGGCACTGGCCCGCTGGACGTTGACCCGCGCACGCCCAGCGACCCATGGCTGGCGTCGACCGAGCCGCTGTGGCTGAACGCCGACGCACGAAGGCTCACGGGCAACCAGGTAGAGAACGTTGGCCTCTGGCACAACGACTGGAGCAACCTCTCGCTGGTCTCGCCCGACGGGCGGGTGGTGAATCTGTCCAGCCTGCGCGGCAATTTCTTTGCTGAGCCGGGCTTTGGCAACGATGCGCAGGGCCGGCCGCGCACCAGCGCGAACCTTGAGCGGCTGGCGCGGAGCGGCGGCGGTGGCGGCAACACGCCGACGTTCCAGTGGGACACGACTATTCCGGCAAACAATGCCGCGTACAACCGCCCGGCGACGTGGGCGAGCAACCAAGTTGGGCTTGCCATCCCGCGGGCGCTGGGATCTGCCGAGCCGGCGGGCAGCACGCGGTTCTTGGACAACATGTTTGCCGACGCTGACGGCGACGGGTTGTATGACAGCCGCTGGCAGGAGCTGGTGGACGCGGGCGTGCCGAACCAGCCGCAGAGCGTGCTGGCGCGGACCGACGACCTTCGTATCTTCATCGCGCCGCGCGTGATTGACCTCTCAGGGCTTGTCAACGTCAACACGGCGGCGAGCTTCAGCGACCCCTTCGGCCTGCTGCACGACGGCGGCACGAACGACGCGACTCGCGGCGACAACGAGCTTTACGACCCGCTGCTGCCGATCGGGCGGACGACCACCGGGGCGCAGCGGCCCAACGGCGCGCTGCGGGCGGCGCCGGTCCGCTATCGCTATACGCTCTCGATCGATCCAGCCAACAACCTGGTCGGGGCCGATCGGGGGGTCGGGCAGCGGCTCAACCGCGGGCTGGTGGCCGACTCTGCCGCGGGCCTCACGCCGGCGGATATTGACCTTGAGCGGCTGCTGACCGGCTACGACGCGATGGTCTATTTCGGTCGCGACCGCGTTGACCACTTCGGGCCTGACGGGGCGAGCTTTGATCAGTACAACAGCCTGACCGCGCTGAACCGCCCGGCGGCGCTGGAGCGGCTGGCGATCGTCGGCGGCGCGGGCTTCTCGAGCCTGATCACCGCGCGTGAGCTCGGCCTGGCCTCACGCCTGAGCGCCAGCGACCCCTACGGCGAGGTGACCAATGACTTCTTCCAACCCGGGCGTCTGATCTTCCCGGTCGGGGCGGGTCAGACGCAAACGATCATCGAAGGCAACCTGCCCGCCAACTCGCCCGAGTATCAGCACAAGCTGTTCATCACGGCCCGTGACCGCCAGGCGCTCTACGCGCTCTCGGCGGAGGGCGGACGCAGCGTTGGCACCCGCCAGTCGCTCTCGGCCAGCAACAACAATCCGGGCGGCCAGCCCGTGCCCAACTTTGTCAGCGGCGATGTGCTGCCCATCGGGTTTGCGGGCTCCTTTAGCCGCGGCGATGAGCGCGAGCTGAGGGCCTTCGGCGGCGTCAATGACCCGACCAGCCAGTCGCGCCTCGAGGTCGCGGTTGATGGCCGCTCGATCGACGCGCTGCAGAGCGCATGGGGCCCGCTGGGCGCGCTGCGCTCACAGCGGACGCTGCTGGCAGACCGTGACGCGGTGGACACGCCGGACGCTTCGATCAAGCGGCGTCTGCAGGGCGTCACCGACGTGCGCCGCCTGCTGACGACTGTGAGCGGGGCCCGCCCGCTGGGTGGCGCTTCGCGCCGGTACTTCCCGGCGGGGACCAACAACGCGCAGCCGGTGCCTGAGTTTGGGATCGGGCCTGACGAGGTCAAGCTCGACGCGGGCACCGCGGTGCAGCGCGCGATCTCTGGCGATCGGTCCGGGCTCTCTGACCTGTTCACGGCGTACGCCGAAACGTTCTTGCCGCTCTCGTCTATGCAGTACGACGATGACGCCTGGCGCAGTGGCTCTGGGTACAACCTGTGGGCCGAGCGAAACGTCAGCGAGGACAACCGCCGCCGGACCAGCGTGACGCAGTTTGGCGGCGGGCTGCTGCTGGACGAGCGTGCACAGGCTGACGTTGATCGCCTTGTTCCCGCGGCCAATAGCGAGCTTGCGCTGCAGACTGCCGCGCACATGGCGCTAAACATGATGGCGTGGCGGGACGGGACTGGAACCTCGCCGATCGCGGCCACGCTTCTGCTCAACGAGCGCGAGCGCGACTTCATGCCCGGCGGTACGCAGGCAGGCCCGCTGGGACGGACCACGGGCACGGGCGTCCCGCTCTACCCGTTCTGGCCGACGACGGCCCTGAACCTTCCGGGTGCGGCGGTGCGGACCTTTGCGCTGGACTTCTCCAACAAGACTGACACGCTGGACCTGAACCGTGACGGCAACCGCGCGGACCTAATTCAGCGGCTTAACCGCGACGCGACCCCGCCCGACACGCGGGCCAAGGCGATCAACCTTTACGCCGTCCAGCCCCAGCCGGTGCTGACGCAGGTCTCGTCGTTTGTGATGTACACCGACGCCTCGCGTGTCGCGGGCGCGACTGACGGCGAGTTGTTCAACAACAACGGCCAGTCACTCATCAGCAGCGCCGCCACGCTCGAGGGCTTTAACAACGCCGTGAGCCTTTTCGAGGAACAGGCCCGCCAAGAGGTTGACAACGCTGCGAGCGAATTTGAGTACGCGCGGATCGTCGTGCGCAGCACCGCCGGCTTCGGCACGCGCACGCGCAACTACCTCGGGCAGGTCAAGATTGATGGGCTCGTCCAGGATGACAACCGTGACTTCCTGATCGAGGTCGTGGGCATCCAGATTACCAACCCGTTTGACGTACCGATCTCGCTGAGCGGGCAGCTCAACGCTCAGCAGGCCGAGCTGACGCGCACGGCCAACGCCGGCATCAACGCGCGTGAGCCCGGCTCGCCGATGCTTCCGGGCGACACCCTCAGCAACGACAACTTCTCGTACTACGTGGAGTTCGCGGGGCGGTATTACCGCCTGGCGCGTTACTCTGACGTCGCCGCCGCTGGTGCCGCGCCGCTCGACGCCATTGTTCTTGGCCCGCGCGAGACGCTGGTGTTCTTTATCCCGGGCGAGAGCCTGGACAAGGTTGCGGAGCGCTGGACGCTGGCGGACTCGAGCTTCGGAGCCGGTGGCAGCGGCGTTGGCGAGGTCCGCCGCTGGATCAACACGCAGATGGGCGTGCGGATCTTTGATGCCAACGGAACGATGACGCGGCTTGACCAGCCGATCCGCCTGCTGCCGTTTGACCCGCGCACGGGCGTGGACGTGGTGCCGAGCGCGACCGACGGCGTCGGCGTGATGTGGCCGCAGACCGCGGCCATTGCTGCCAGCTCGACGGCCGTGCCCTCGTGGATGATCTCCGGTGATGACGGCGCGCTGACCAACCGCGTGGTCCGGCTGTGGCGCGCCGTGCGGACCGACACGGGTGTTTCGGGCGGGACGCGCTTCGAGGAAGTCGTGACGTTGGACAACGCGGGCAACCCGCCGCTGAACCGACTTGAGAATGACCAGCTTGTCGACGTGCTACGCGACAGCAACGTCCGCGAGGGCACGCTGAGCTCGATCGATCGTCGCCTGGCCATGGGCGTTACGGGCGCGGCGCGCCTTGGGGCCAAGGTCCGCGTCTCGGGCACGGCGTCTGAGCCCGGTGCGGCGGGCGACAACACCGGGTACTCGATCCTGATGACCGGCGGGTTCCGACGCGCCGACGACCCGCGCGGCGGCCCGGCCCCCGACGATCTCGCGGCCCCCAGCTTCCCCCGCGGCGCGATGCCAGCGTGGACCGTCGAGACCAAGCCCGGGCTGTTCTCAAGCTCGAGCGCTTTGACCGCTACCCCGCTGCAACTTCGCTCGCGCAACACCAACCGCGGGATGGTCCGCCCGTCAGCGGCCTGGCAGCTTGATCCGGTGGCCAGCAACGGCGGGCCCGAGGTGTACCAGCCGCGCGGGCTGACGCGCGACCGCTTCCTCACGGGGCCCGAGACCGCCGGTACCGGCGCTTCGATCCCTGACCGCGCGGTGTTCCTGAGCCGCGAGTTCCGCAACATTACCGGCGCATCGCTCTGGCGTCTCACCAGCGACGCGCAGATCAGCAGCTTGTCCGCGGGAGCAACAAACCCGATCGCCAAGACCTCGCTGCGTGAGTCCACTCAGTGGGAGTTGACGAGACACCCGGCGGTCAAGAGCGTTTCGCAGCCGGTGGTCAACCGCGGCAGCGGCTCACTGCCTGACGACAGCCCGCAGGACGACAACGACCAGCAGGCCGCCGAGCGGCGTGCCACGTGGATCGACCGGACACACCTTGACAGGCCCGCGGCGTTCACGGGTCAGGGCGTCGCTGGTAACGCTTCACGCCCCTCGACCAACACCGCTGGCGAGGTTGAAGGTACCCAGCAGGGCCAGGTCTACGACCAGCTTTACGCACACCTGCCGCTGGCCCCGCGTCCGGTAGTGGCACCGGCCGACGGCGCGCCGCGTCCGCTGCAGGAGCGTCCTGAACTGCCGCAGCTTCGCGCTGGCGACGTGCTGATGCCCTGGGCGATCGGACCATCTTGGGCGCCGGGTGCCGCGGGCGCGGGCGTGACTGCGCGTCGTGACGTGCTGGACGCGGAGTGGACGACCCTTGGCGAAGCGATGGCGCTGGCCCTTGACTACGCGACGCCGACGCGCCGCAACGGGACAACGTCGGTTGAGGACGTCGACTCGGCGTACTTCCGCGCGGGCCTGGTGCTGGACCGCTGCCGCCTGCGCCTGGACGCGCCGGTGCCCTTTAGCGACGTCGACGCGGACGGGAAGTTCCCGCTGCGGACGAACATCAACCGCCCGGTGGCGACCCTTGGCGGCGGCGTGCCGATGGCGATGGCGCTGCTTGACCGGATGCGTGCGGGCGGCGCGGGTGACCGCACGCAGCGCGCCCCCGGTGTGATCAATATCAACACCGCTCCGCTGAGCGTGCTGCGGATGCTGCCGATGGTCGCTTCGCTGGACGTGACCGAGCAAACGCTGCCGAACTTCGCTCTTCGGAGCTGGATGACCTGGGGCCCGCAGCGGAGCATCGCGAACATCGAGACATACCGCGATGCGCCCTTTAGCAGCTCTGCAGGCGACCTGCCCAGCGTGGCCAACCTCTCGCAGGACCAGCTGCTTGACCTTGAGCGGGCCCGGCTGCGCGGACGCCAGGAGACGATCTGGGACGTTGCGTCCAGCATCTTGGCCTATCGCGATAAGCTGGGCGTGCACACGATGCCCAGCCAGGACGGGCGGACGCGTTTCATCGCGGACTTTGCCGAGGGCAACGACACCACCTACAACCGCACCGGGCCCGAGAGCTGGCGCGACAACGCGCGGCGCGCAGTCAGCGGCATCACGGGCCTTCGTGAGCAGCGCGGGTTCCGCAGCGTCGGCGAGCTGCTGGCCGTCCGCGTTCGTGACCAGTTCCGCCCCAACCCGGCCAACCCTGGCGACACGCTCGAGAACTTCCGGCCCCGCAACGAGCTGCCCGACCTCACCGGCTGGGCCGACGGCTTTGACCCCAAGCGTGACATGACCACCGAGGCCCAGCTCTCGATCGACCGCTTCGCGCGGGACAAGCAGCCGGCCGACTACACCATGAACCAGGCCACGTCCATCAACGCCGGAGAGTTGGCGGTGGAGCAGGACTTCCAGGTCCCGCTGGCGCTCTCGAGCTTTGCCACCCCCCGTGCGCTCTCACTAGAGACGCGTGACGCGACGCGCCCCGCCAACGCCAGCCAACAGGGCGGCAACCCCCGCGCCTACCAGCGCCAGAGCTTCTCAAACCTGCGGCCTGGGTCGGTCAGCGATGAGTACGAGGAGCAGATGCTCATCGCCAACTCGGTGCTCAACAACGTCAGCGTCCGCAGCGACGTCTTCGCGGTCTACTTTGTCATGCACGGCTACCGGCCCAGCGATGTTGAGGGCCTGACGCGCGACATCGGCGACACCACCGGCAGCTTCGCCGCGCCGATGATCCCCAGCCTCAAGCGCCGGTTCGTGATGGTTGTTGATCGGTCCAACGTGGTCAACCCGGGCGATCAGCCCAAGGTGCTGATGTTCGATGAACTTCCGGCGGACTGAGCGGTTGGCGGGTGCCGCCGCGGACTTCCGCGGGCTGACTTTCGCACTTGAAGACGCCCTATTGCCGGGGCGCGCGGAGAAACCCCGCGTGCCCCTTTTTCTTTGCTGACCTGCGGTGGGCTGTCACGTGCTTGGGGTGCGGCGCGTACACTGCGGCCCCGGGGTGGATGAGGCCGCGGGATCAGCAGGGTGTAGCTCAGTTTGGTAGAGCGCGGGGTTTGGGTCCTCGAGGTCGCAGGTTCAAATCCTGTCACCCTGATTGTCGATTCGGTTCAGGCGCGTGTGCACCCACGGCCTACGCGCCGGATGTGCGTAGCCGAGGCCTATTGCGGGGTTGTATGTCAAGTAGTCAGGCACCTGATCTCAACTCACCCCGCGCGGCGTCAAGCCGCAATCGCCTCTCGCCCGGCGGGCTTGTCGGGCTCGCGGTCCTGGTTTCGATCCTCGCCGCCTGCGTGCTGACGCTCCCGCTCACGGCCTTGCGCGGGCCTGAGCCCGGCTATCGCACCCTTGCTGAGGCCGCCCCGCAGACGGCCCTGTACGAGCGTCAGAACCGCTCGGCGCTGCGCATGCCGCCCTCGTGGGTTGGCACCAGCGACGGCGAGTTTCTTAAGCGGCGCGATGAAGCCGCGGCAGATGCGGCCCTGCGCGCAGACGCTGACGCCCAGAACATCACACTCGACACGCTGCTGGTCCAGCGCGCCGCTTCACCTCAGCCAAGTTCTGCGCCCGGCGGCGGGCCGGTGTTCTTGCTGGGGACGGACCATCTGGGCCGCAGCGTGCTGGCGCGGTGCCTGGTGGGCGGGGCGATCAGCCTGGCGATCGGCGTCGCGGCCGCGGGCCTCTCGATGACCATCGGGGTGCTGTATGGGGCGATCGCGGGGTACGTCGGCGGGCGTGTTGACAACCTGATGATGCGGGTGGTTGACGTGCTGTACGGGCTGCCTTATGTGCTGCTGGTGGTGCTGCTGGCGGTGGCGGTTGATGGTGCGCTGGACCGCTGGCAGGCGTCGCGCGTCGCAAGCATCCGCGTCCAGACCACTGAGTATGTGCAGCGGGCGCTCGATGGCGCTGGCACCAGCGACGCGGCAAAGCTCGCCGCCGTGCGCGTCAAGGCCCAGGGCGAGGCGCGCGAGAGCTTCGGCTCAGGTGAGATCAGCCAGACCGGCAAGCAGGCGATCAACATCGTCACGCTGCTGGTGGCTATCGGCGGCGTGAGCTGGCTGACCATGGCCCGCGTAATCCGTGGGCAGGTGCTCAGCCTCAAGGCCCAGCCGTTCATGGAGGCGGCGCGGGCCATCGGCGTGCCCGTGACCGGGCAGTTTTCACGCCACCTGCTGCCCAACCTGGTCGGGCCCATCGTGGTCTACGCGACCCTCACGGTCCCGCAGGCGATCTTGCAAGAAAGCTTCTTGAGCTTCCTTGGTATCGGCGTCAAACCCCCGCTGCCAAGCTGGGGCAACCTGGCGGCCGACGGCTTGACCGAGCTGAACACCGTGCGCAGCCACTGGTGGATGCTGGTCTTCCCGTGCCTGCTGCTGGCCACCACGCTGCTGTCGCTGAACTTCCTGGGTGAGTCTCTGCGCGACAAGCTGGACCCTAAGCGCCGGGCGCGGTAGCGGCGCTTTCGGGCTCTGGACTGCCTAGTGGTCGTGCTCGAGTGGGGCAGGACTTCATCCTGCTGCTTTGGCTTTGGGGAAGCGGGTTTCAAATCGCCTCGTCTTGTTGCATCGCGTGGGGCAGGATGCCATCCTGCTCTGTAGACATCCGGTCATGGGCGGGCTGTAGTGATCAGGGTACCGCCGCCCCTTCCGCCTTGTTTGCTGCGGTCAAGCCGGCACCTTCCACTTGCCCACAAAGCCGAGCGGCGGGAGGACATTGAGCGCGACTGTCCTTCCCGCGCGCCGCGCTCGTTTCGTCGCTACTCTCAGGCCCGGTGGATGGTCTGTTCTCCTATCACGTGCCGTTTACTCCGCTGCTGGCCTCTGGCACCGGTGACCGCTCGCTGGCGATCGACCTGGTGATCATCCTGGCCGCGGCCTCAGGCGCGGTGATGCTGCTGCGGCACCTCAAGATCGCCGCCATCCCCGCCTATTTGCTCTGCGGCGCGATCATCGGCCCGCACGCCCTGGGCCTGATCGGCGGCGAGGAGAATACCGCGGCCATCACCGGGCTGGCCACCGTGCTGCTGATGTTCATCATCGGGCTGCACCTTGACCCCTCGGGCCTCTCGGGCGGGATGGTCAAGATCGCAACCCTCTGTATTGTCAGCACCGTCGCGGCGGTGCTGGCGATGTGGCCACTGTTCGGGTTCGGGCCCCTGGGCTGGCCCGCGGGGCTGGCGGTGGCGATGGCGCTTGTGATGTCAAGCACTGCGGTGATCCTGCGCATCTTGCAAGAGCGGCGCGAGCTGCACAAGCTGCACGGGCGGATCGTCTTTGGCGCGCTGGTCGTGCAAGACCTTTTGGCCCTCGCCGCCCTGGCCATGCTTCCGCTGCTGGCAACGTGGGCGGGTGTCAAAGGTGCCACGATGAGCTCCCCGGCGCTGCTGCCCGCGGCCTGGCCCATGTGGGGCAAGTTCATGCTCGCGGTGGGGGGCATCGGCGTGCTCATCGTCATAACCCGCCTGCTGCTACCACCGCTGCTGCGCGAGGCTGGGCGTCACACCGCCGCCGAAGTCCCGCTGGTGCTCTCAGCCGCCGTCGCCCTCGGCAGCGCGATCGTCGCCGCCGGGCTGGGCTTCACACCCGAGCTTGGCGCGTTCCTCGCGGGCTTTGTGCTGGCGGCAACACCAGCGCGGCACCAGCTCTCGGGCCAGCTCGTCCCGCTGCGCGACCTGTTCATGGCCGTCTTCTTTACCGCCGTGGGCCTGAAGCTCAACGTCGCGATCATCCCCGACGGGTGGGTGCTGATCGTGGTGGCGTTCCTGGCCGTCGCGCTGGTCAAGGTTGCCACGATGATCGGCAGCGCCTGGCTGCTGGGCGCAACGCCCATCGTCGCGGCCAGCTACGGGCTGGCGATGTTCTCCGCCGGTGAGTTCGGAATCGTCATCCTCTCGGCGGCCAACCAGTTCGGGCTCATCGACTCGGCGACGCTCTCGCGGCTGATTGTGGTCTGCGTGCTCTCACTGATCCTGACGCCCGCAATGTACGGGCTAGCCAAGCGGCTGCGCGGGCCGCTGGCGCACCTGCCGACGGCGGGCTGGAGCAAGGTTGGCGCGCTGCGCGATGCCGCCGAGGCCGCCGCGATGGCGCACACGCACTCAGAGGCCCTCAGCGCGCGTGCGCGTGCGCGGGCTGATGCCGCCGACGGCGGGCAGTTGGAGGGCGCTTCCGAGAGCGCGTCCGCGAGCGTCGAACAGCCACAGAGCGCGTCCGTCCCGCAGCGCCGCGTCATCATCGCGGGCTTTGGCATCGTCGGGCGCTCGATCGCCGACCGGCTCGACCTGGCCCACGTCCCCTTCACGGTTGTGGACCTCAACCAGAACACCATCGACACGCAGCGAAAGCTCGGCCGCTCGGCGGTCTACGGCGACATCAGCAACCCCGGCGTGCTGGAGTCACTAGAGGTTGAGCACGCCGTCGCGGTCATCCTGACGATTCCGGATGATGAGGCCACGCTCCGGGCCTGCCGCGTGGTGCGCACGCTGAGCCCGCACGTGTTCATCGCGGCCCGCACCAGCTTTTTGAGCAAGGCCCTGGCGGCAACGCAGCTCGGTGCCGATCACGTGACCGTCGAAGAGGTCGCTACCGCAGAGACCATGGCCCGACAGGTCATGGACCAGCTCCAGCGCCGCGCCGGCCCGCCCCGCGCATCAAGCTGAGCGCCTCGATCACGACCGGCGAACCCGACCCGCGGCGGGCGCACGCGCCTTCGCAGCCAGCCGCTTGCCGGAAGCCCCGCGCGACGCGGTTGCTTTGCCAACGGTCGCCCGATCGATGATCGGCTTGCCGTTGATCGCTTGGCCCCGTGCGCCGCCGACCTTGACCACGGCTTGCCGCGCCGGCTTGGCTGTTGCCAGCTTGGTCTTCGCAGACTTCGTCTGTGCAGACTTCGTCTTTGCAGGCTTGGACTTGACGGCGGCCTTGGTAACCGGGCCCTTCACGAGCTTGGTCTTCGCAACCGTGCCCCTTGCCGGCTTGGTCTTGGTGCTTACCTTGGGGGGTGCCTTCTCAGCGGCCTTTACGGCTGACTGCTGCGCGGGCTTTGGGCTTGTCTTGCCAGTTCCGCGCGGCCGTTCCGCGCTGCCGCGAGTCGCCGTGCTTGGTGCCGGCAGCGCCGCTATGCGCGCGAGGTTCCAGACGTGCTCGAGCAGCTCGGCGGTGCCCTTGTGCGTCGCGCCGCTGATGGCCAGCACCCGCACCTGCTCGGGCAGCTTCAGGTCCTTGCGCAGCTTCTGCACCGCGAGATCACGGGCCGCGTCGTCCTCGAACAGGTCCAGCTTGTTAAGCGCGATGACCTCGGCCCGCTCGCTGAGCACGCGCGAGTACGCCCGCAGCTCCTTGCGGATCATCCGGTAGTTTCGCGCGGGCGTCCCGCCCTTGCTGGCGTTGTCAGGCTCGGCGTCCAGAAGGTGCACCAGCACGCGCGTGCGCTCGATGTGCTTGAGAAAGTCGTGCCCCAGGCCCTTGCCCGCGCTGGCGCCCTCGATCAGCCCGGGGATGTCGGCGATGACCAGCCGCCGAGTCGCGTCAAGCTCCGCAACGCCAAGCTGCGGGCTCAGCGTCGTGAACGGATAGCTGGCGATCTTCGGGCGCGCCTTGGTCAGGGCCGCCAGCAGCGTGCTCTTGCCGGCGTTGGGCAGCCCCACAAACCCCACGTCCGCCAGCAGCTTCAGCTCAAGGCGCAGGCGGCGTGACTCGCCCTTCTGGCCCGGGTGCGCGTGCGTGGGCGTCTGATTGACCGACGACTTGTAGTGCTCATTGCCGAAGCCGCCAAAGCCCCCGCGTGCGGCAACAAACACGTCACTGCTCACCGGCCCGCTACTGCCGCCCTCGCCCTCTTCTGCGCCCTCACTCGCGCCATCACTCGCGCCATCACTCGCGCCCTCACCGCCAACTCCATGCGATTCGCCACTCATGACGCCGTTGGCGCTTTGACCAGCGCTTGGCTTGGTCGCCGTCAGCGTGCTGTTCTCACCCGCCTGCTTCGTGCCGGTCGCAGCGCTCGCGCTCGCGTTTGCTGCGCTCAGGGTGTGCCGGGGCTTGGCGATATCCGCCAGCAGCTCGCCGGTCTGCTCGTCATAGATCAGCGTCCCGACCGGGACGCGGATGAACAGGTGCGTGCCGTCGGCCCCGTGCTTCTGCTTCTTCTCGCCCGGCCCACCGTGGTCTGCCTCCCAGCTCGGGCGTCCCATGAAGTCGATGAGCGTATTGAGGCCTTCGTCGGCGATGAAGACCACATCGCCGCCGCGCCCGCCGTCGCCGCCCGCAGGGCCGCCCTTGGGCTCGTACTTCTGCCGCCGCCATGCGACGGTCCCGCCGCCGCCGTCGCCCGCCCTGATCGAGATCACTGCTGAGTCGATGAACATGGTCAAGTAAAGGCGAGCGGCTGCCGCCGTGCCGCCCCATCCGCCCTGAACGGCCCGATCATCGCACGGGGTCTGCGCAAAGCTCACCTACGCTCAGGCATGCTCAGCAACGACCAGCTCAAGGCCCGCTTTGCTTTGGGCCTGCACTACCCCCAGTACCTCGCGCAAGCCGAGCCCGGCGAGAAGCCCGGCTGGGAGGCCGCGACCGCCCGCGCAAAGCTCACCGCGCCGCAGGTCGCGCTGGTCCGCTCGTTTACCCGAAGGCTCAACGTGCTGGTCATCAGCGGGACGTGGTGCGGCGACTGCGTGCAGCAGTGCCCGCTGATCGCCGCGATCGCCGCGGCTCTTCCCGCCGGAGCGGGCACCACCTTGGGCCCGGGCATTGACCTCCGGTTTATCGAGCGCGACAACAACCTTGACTTTGCCGACCACTTCAAGGTCTGCGGCGGGCACCGCGTTCCGCTGGCGATCTTCATGAATGAAGACTTCGACTTCGTCAGCGCGCTGGGTGACAAAACCCTGGCCCGGTTCCGCCGCCAGGCCGCCGCGGCCTTGGGCGCAAGCTGCCCGTTGCCCGGCGCGCCCGTCCCGCCAGACGAGCAGGCCGCGGTGCAGGGCGAGTGGCTCAATGAGTTTGAGCGCGTCGCGCTGCTGCTGCGCCTGAGCGGCAAGTTGCGTCAGCGTCACAACGACTGACGCCCTGTGAGCTTGATCCGCCCTCGCGCTGCGCACCCACACGCCCCCCTGCACCCGCGCACTCATGCCCCCGCGCACACATGCCCAAAGAGCCGCTCATCCTGGGCATCGAGAGCAGCTGCGACGAGACCGCCGCCGCCGTGGTCCGTGGCCGCGTAGTGCTCTCAAGCGTGGTGGCCAGCCAGCACGAGCTGCACCAGGAATACGCCGGCGTTGTGCCCGAGATCGCCAGCCGCGCGCACGCCGAGCGGCTCACGCCGGTGGTTACCGCCGCGCTCGCTCAAGCGGGCGTGCGTCTAGCGGACATCGGCGCCGTCGCGGTGGGCCACCGCCCCGGGCTCATCGGCTCGCTGCTGGTGGGCGTCAGCGCGGCCAAAGCTCTGGCTTGGAGCCTGGGCATCCCGATTGTTGCGGTCGATCACGTCCACGCGCATCTCTTCGCCGGGTGCATGACCTTCAGCACGCACCAGCCTGGTCAGCACGAGCCCAACGTACATGAACCCGCCTTCCCCGCGCTCGGACTCGTAGTTTCGGGCGGGCACACCTCGCTCTACCTGATGCGCTCATCCACCGACCTCACACGCCTGGGCGCGACCATCGACGACGCCATCGGCGAGGCCTACGACAAGCTCGCCTCGATGCTTGGCCTCGGCTTCCCGGGCGGGCCGCTGGTTGACAAGCTCGCCACCACCGGCAACGACCGAGCGGTTGATTTTCCGGTTTCGCGCCTCGCGCCCGGCTCGCTGGATTTTTCCTTTAGCGGTCTTAAGACCGCCGCGCTCTACGCGCTACAGGGCGTCCCGCAGACCCGGCCTCCACACCCTGACCGCCCCCGCCCGCCACACGTCGCGCCCTCAGCCCCCGACCTGTGCGCGAGCTTTCAGCGTGCCGCCGTCGGCGCCATCACCCTCAAGCTACTGCGCGCCCTTGACCAGCACCCCGCCTGTCGATCACTGCTCGTCGGCGGCGGCGTCAGCGCCAACTCACGCCTGCGGGCCGAGCTCGCCACCCTCGCCCGCGCCCGCGGCCTCGACCTTCGCCTGCCCCAGATGGCCCTGTGCGTAGACAACGCCGCCATGATCGCCGGCCTCGGCGCGCAGCTTCTTGCCTCGCGCAGCTGGGCCAGCGAAGACCTGGGCTTCCCGGCGGTGCCGACCACGAGCCTGTAACGCGCTCTCGGACTCTGGACCCGCTCGCACCCTGCCCCAGCCGCCCCCGCCGCCCCCGTCACGCAGCTCCGAGCGGGGCAGGATTCAGAGAAGCTAAGGCCCTCGGCCCAAACCCGTAGACGGCTTTCCACGTACACTTCCTCACATCCACTCGGCCCCATTCAACCCGGGCTCGATGACCGCGCCAACCACCTCGGAACCACCACCATGACGCACAGCACCTGCCGCCCCGCCCCGTTCCGCCAAGTTTCAGCCCGCCCCGCCTCGCGCCGCCCCGCCTCTGCGCGCTTGGCCGTCCTGGCCTGCTCGCTGCTTGCCTTCGCCGGCACTGCCCTGGCCCAGCCAGCCGCGGCGCCCGCCGTACCCGGTGCCCAGCCCACCGGCGGCGTCCGGATGACCGGCACACAAACGACCCCGACCCCCGGGCCCGATCAGTCCGCCTGGCCGCTGAAGTTCGCCGTCGCCGCGCACGACTGGGGCAAGATCGACGACACCAAGGCCGTCGAGTTCAAGTTTGAGTTCACCAACACCTCGGGCCGCACGCTCAATATCACCAACATGCGCACAAGCTGCGGGTGCAGCGCTGCCACGCCCGACAACGACAAGCGCGTCTACCAGCCAGGCGAGGCCGGCAGCATCAAGGTCACCTTCGACCCCAAGGGCCGCCGAGGTGAAGAGCGCAAGATCGTCACCGTCGACACCGACGACCCGACAACCAAGAGCTTCGAGCTGAGCATCCGCGCCAGCGTGCTCCCGCGGATCCTTATGGAGCCCACGACGGTCTACTTCGGCGAGGTTCCGCTCAAGGACCAGAACCGCGAGCAAGAGTTCACCATCACCTCGCGCGAGCTCGGCTTTGCCGTCAAGAGCTTTGCGCCGCAAGATCCCCGCATCAAGGTTGAAGATCTTGGCGCCAAGCAGGTCGAGATCGACGGCACCCCCGTCATGCGAGTCCGCTACAAGCTGACCATGCCCACCGACCTCCCCCGCGGCACCTGGCAGAGCAGCCTGAGCATCGTCACCAACGACGCGGCCCTCCCCTCCATGAGCGTCCCGCTGGTTGCCAATATTGTCGGTGAAGACCGCCTCATGCCCGAGCGCGTCATGGTCCGCATGAGCGGGGCCGGCCAGCCCTTCGCCGGCGAGGTCGTGCTGACCGCCCGCAGCAACAAGTCCTTCAGCATCATCGCCGTCGAGCCCTACGACGTCCCCCCCGAGATGAACCTCGCGGTTGACGCGATGCCGGGCGGCACGATCGGAGCAGCCGGCGCTGCCGGTGCGATCTACCGCATCCGTGCCGCGGGCCTCACGCCCCAGTTTGTCACCGACATCAAGGGCGGCGTGCTGATCAAGACCGACAACCCCGACATGGCCGAGCTGCGCGTTCCGCTGATGGGCTTCTGGATCGGCAACATGCAGCCGACCATCCCCGCCACACCCTTGACGACCATCGCGCCCGCCGCGCCCAAGTAATCCCGCGCGATCACCATGAACACCGCACGCTTCAAGCCCGGCACCATCCTGCTGCAAGCCATGGGCATCGGTGCATGCGCGGTCGCGCTCGGGGTCGTCCACGCGCAGGTCAGCCCTGTGCGCCTTTCGCTCGCGCCAGCCGAGCCTG
>Ga0105047_10003778_pt1 | contig 26595 bp, 23 predicted proteins | sample MAT04_FD_78384 | JGI IMG/M metagenome (GOLD analysis project Ga0105047, IMG submission 78384) | Freshwater microbial communities from Lake Fryxell liftoff mats and glacier meltwater in Antarctica - MAT-04 (megahit assembly) | ecosystem: Environmental > Aquatic > Freshwater > Ice > Liftoff... | reverse complement strand
TGCTGCCGCTAACGGTACTCACAGGGGCGGTTTCGGTTTTTCGCGAGGTGCGACAGCGCCGCGTGGGCGTTGCGGCATAACGCGAAGATGTTTGGCCACAAAGAACACAAAGAACACAAAGGTGATCCGACACTCGTCTACGTGCATTCTACGTGTGCAATGTCCTGGTGTCAAAGCGCTCTTTCAACGGTCTAGTTCGTGCACCCAAGGATGCAGGGGCCAAAGATCCTTGCCAAGAGCGACTGTCCACTCTGTTCCTTATTCTGCCAACAGCTTTTGCGCCTGCGCAATCCACCCGGCAAAATCCGGGCGCACCGGTGTATTGCCCTTGCCCTGGCAGACGGCGGCCAGTTCGTCTGCGGTGGCGGACGCCAGGGCGCGGTAGGTGCGGAGGCCGGCGTCGTACAGCCGCTGTTCGAAGACCTTGCCGATGCCTTTGATGCGCTCAAAGTCGTCGGGGGGTGCGCCCTCCCACAACAAGCCGACGGTGCCGGACTCGACGGCCAGGCGGTTGGCGTCGGCGCGGATGGCCGCCAGGTCCAGCGCGGCGCGCTGCAATGCGGTCGGGTTGAACATGCGCAGGAAGTCCTCGTCCGGCAGATTGGCGACTTCCCAGAAGGTGCCGACACCGGCGTTATACAGTCGCTGTTCATAGGTCGCGCCAATCCCGTTGACGGTCGCCAGGTCCTGACACGCGGCAGTCACCGCCGGCAACTGCATCGCACCGATTGCAGCGTCGGTTGCGGCGGCCTTGTAGGAGGGCAAGCGTGCCAACGTCTGTCCGAAACGAGCCAAGGTGGGCACCTTAGCCTGCCATGCGCGTGAGGCGGCCAGTTCGTCGCGCAGCGCGTTCAGCGATCGCTCTTGCTCTGCCACCTGCGCCTGGGCCGCCTGCGCGCGATCTTTCCACTGGTCGAACTCGATGGTATCCACCGCTGGCGCCGCCGCCTGCACGGAACCGGATTGGGCAGGCTCGTTGGCCAGCCACCCGGGCAGGTCACCAGGGACCGCGCCGCGCATGGCATACGGCGAAGGCGACGTGTCTGCACTGTTCTGCCGCAACAGTACGGCCGCGGCGCCACCGGCGGCGCCCATGACCAACAGAAGCAAGGAACGGAACATGCCCATCGTTTTCTCCTTTAACCCAGCAATTTTAAGAACCGCGCGTAGGCTTCATCCCAGCCCGGATTGGGCTGGGGCGCAAAGTGTTCCTGCTCAATCGACGCGCCGATCGCCGCACGCCCCTCAGCGACGTCCTTCACATGGCCGGTGGCGACCGCCTGCATCATCACGATGCCCAAGGCGGCGGCTTCGACCGGGCCTGTCACCACGAGCCGGCCGCTGGCATCGGCGGTGAATTGGTTGAGCAAGCGGTTCTGGCTGCCGCCGCCCACGATGCGAATCGAGGTGAGCCGCGGCCCTGCCACACCGTCGGCGCTTGTCAGCAGTTCTTCCAGCGCATTGACCACCCAGCGGTAGCGCAAGGCCAGGCTTTCCAGGCAGCAACGCACGACCTCGCCCACTGTCTCCGGCGCCGGTTGTCCGGTGCGCTGGCAGAAGCCGCGGATCGTGTCGATCATGCTCGACGGCTCGAAGAAGTCAGGCGCGTCGGGATTCACGATGCACTTGAAGGGCTGCGCCTGCTCTGCTTCGGCCAGCAGCTTTGGCCAGGTGTACTCACGCCCTTCACGCTCGAGTTGGCGCCGTGATTCCTGCAACAGCCAAAGCCCGGTGACGTTCTTCAGGAAGCGGATCGTGTTATTGACACCGCCCTCATTGGTGAAGTTGAGAGCCAGCGCCTTGTCGTTGACGATGGGCTGCGCGGTTTCCACGCCCATCAGGCTCCAGGTGCCCGAGCTCAGATAGACACAGGTGGCGTCCAGCCCGGGAATACCCGCCACGGCGCTGGCCGTATCGTGGCTGCCGACTGCAATCACCGGCGCCCCACTGCGCAGACCGGATTCCTCGACGATCGACGCCAACAGCGGGCCAACGACCGTCCCCGGCGGCACAATGGTGGGGAGGATGTGCGTCGGAATATTGAAGCGGGCTAATAGGCTATCCGCCCACTGGCGGTCACGTGCGCGCAGCATTTGGGTGGTCGAAGCCACCGTGTATTCGGCGATCTTTTCGCCGGTCAGCCAATAGTGAAACAGATCCGGCATCATCAGCAGCGTCGTGGCATAGTCCAGTTGCGGATCGCCCAACCTGCGCATGCTGAAAAGCTGAAACAGCGTATTCAATTGCAGAAACTGCAACCCGGTTTCGGCAAAGATCTCTGCACGCGGCACCACCGCAAACGCACGTTCCATCATCCCGTTGGTGCGTGCATCGCGGTAGTGAACTGGATTGCCCAGCAACCGGCCAGACGCGTCGAGCAGCCCATAGTCCACGCCCCAGGTGTCGAGTCCAATGCCAGACAACGGCGCCACATGCTGGGCAGCATAGCGCGCAAGACCGCTCTTGAGTTCCGTCCAGAGCGCCAGCGTGTCCCAATGCATGCGACCGAGCACGGTCACTGGCCCGTTTGGGAAACGATGCAGTTCCTCAAGGGCGAAACGATTCCCGTCCCATCGTCCGAGGAGGACGCGGCCGTTAGAAGCCCCTAAATCAGCGGCCACAAAGTTGACCGTCGCAGACATGGCGTCACGCCTTTCTGTGCGGGGTGGAAACCGCACCTACACGAGTTGCATTTTGATTTCGGCAGCATGAACGCCGCGGCGTTGCTCTTCGGTGAGCGCCTCATCGGCGATTAACAAATCGATCTCTTCGGGCAGCAACGAGGTCGCGACGAAGACGTGACCGAATTTTGAATGATCCACCATGGCGATCTTCTGCGATGACGTTTCGGCCATGGCCCGTTTCGTCTGCGCTTCGCGCAGGTCTGACTCCATCATGCCATGGTCGGGCATAAAGCCGCGACAACTCAGGAACGCTATATCGACATGCAAACGGCGCAATAGCTTCGGGCTAAGCGTATCGACCAGGCTGCTCGTACGCCGGCGCAAAATCCCCCCCACGACGATCGTCGTGACATCGGGCGCAAAGCTCAGTTCTAAGGCGGCATAGAGACCGGTGGTAATGACGATGAGATTCTGCATGTCACGCAGAAGACGGGTCATTTGAAAGGCCGTCGTGCTGCCATCCAGAAACACGGTATTGCCCGGTTTGATCATCTCGACGGCGCGCACGGCAATCCGTCGCTTGTCATCCAGGTTGAGTTGTTGGCGCGCCGCAAAGCGTAATTCCAATTGGCCGCGGCCAGACACAACGGCGCCGCCGCGGACACGGGTTAAATATCCCTGTTCTTCCAGTTGCTGCAGATCCTTGCGCGTCGTTACCTCGGAAACGCCAAGGTGCTGGCTCAACTCGACGACAGTTACTTCGTCTTGCCGCCGTAAAACATCGATGATTCGTTCGCGGCGTTCCTCGCTGGAAAGCGTTGAACCGTCGGCGTCCTCGCGTGGTCCGCTATGGGACAAGGGACGGGCGTCTTCGTGCATCGTTAGTGCTCCACTTACTTACGTGCGTGGCTCTGAGTACCCACTTGCTTACGTGCGTGGCTCTGAAAGTTCTAGTGCGGGAAAGCCTGCGTCGGACCAGTTTGCGAGCCAAACACGGGCTTCGACGATCAACTGGGCGATCGCGCTGGCTTGGGCTGGCGCGGGATTGGCCGGCAACCAGAGTTCCTGCAAATAGGCCGTGGTCGTGTCAAAGGGCACGGCCAACCAATCGAGGGCGGCCGCTGCACCCACCGCATACCGATGGGGTATCACCCCCGCCGCCAGCGCCAGGCGCATGGCGCCGATGAGGCGATCATCCCAACTGACCTTGCGCGCCGGGTCGCGGCCCACCCGCGCCACCGTGTCACGCACGTAAGGACTGACCATGCGCGTCACCAGGTCTTGGGCAAAGGCACGGAAACCATCAGGCGTAAACATCGGATCGACACCGGCGAAACGTTGGCACAGCGGTACGCCCGATTCTTCGACCATGGCAGCCGTTACAAAGGCAATGAGATCGGGCCGAGCCGCCAGTTCATCGATACGGGTGAACCCCAGGCGATGTCCCACATAGGCGGCCAGCGCGTGACCGGCATTATGCCCATAGAGCTTGGCTTCGGCAAACGGCCGCAAATCGGGCTTCTCGACAAACACCTCGATCCCGCGCCGGTAGTCCGCCCACGCCAAGTCCACCACGCCACTCGCCCCGCTGTCTGCCTCGCGATTTCCCGCTTCCCTGGGGATCCCCGCTTGATCCTGGCCTGGTCGCCGAATCTGCGTGACCAGAATGCGGTTGAACGCTTCGACCAAAAAGGCGCGCGCCAGTGTAGGCGCCACCGGTCGCAGCCCGCTGAGTTCCGCCGGCGCTCCGCTCATTTTGCCAATGATGGTGTCGAGGAACTGCACCCGGCGCAGCACGGCCGCATGCTCTCCCACCGGAATTTCGGCCAGCACCGCTGCCTTCAGCAGTTCGGCGGCGCGCGTGTTGTTTTCAGCGGCGTAGACCACGGCGAATGGCCCTGCGTCGACCGCCTTGTAGCGCAGCCCTTCCGCCAGGATACTTGCGATGCTATTGGCGCCGCCGGCGGTGTAGAAGTCGACGCTGGGCACGGCAGTCGCCAGTTCTGCGGCAGCGGCGACAGCCGCCACGAGGATAGCCCGCTCTCCGATATCCTGGGGCCGGTAGATCTCCACCGGCTGCACCGTCAGCGCTTCGATATGATCAGCGTGGCCGATGTTCACCGTAAACGCGCCAGCCATCCGCACCGCCGCCACCACATCCGGTAGGATCTCCGCCACGACCAACCGCTCGAAATTGTGCGAGAGATACGCCTCGGCAAGAAAGAGACCTGCCTGGATCGGACCAAAACCAAAGCCAACAAAGGTCCTCATTTCATCTCTTGCCCGCCGGTCACATTAATCGCCTGTCCCGTCATGTAGCTCGACTGGTCGGACGCCAAAAACACCAATACATTCGTCACGTCGTCGTAGGTGCAGCCCCGCTTCAACGGCACCTGATCGACATAGCGTTGGCGCACTTCGGCTTCGGTGATGCCAAACCGCTTGGCGTATTGCCCATAGAGTTCATTGACCCACAAGGGCGAGTCGAGCAAATTGCCGGGACAGATGGCGTTGATGCGGATACCATCCTCCGCCAGTTCAAGCGCCAGGCTCTGCACCAGGCCGATGCCGCCGAACTTCGATGCAGAATAGGCGCCGTTCCGATAGCTGCCCTTTTTCCCCGACTTTGAATTGATTTGCACGATCACGCCGCTCTTCTGCGCCTTCATCACGCGCGCCGCGTGTTTGGAAACCAGGAAAAAGCCGGTCAGGTTGACCTCGATCACCAGCCGCCAATCGGCCAGATTCATTTCCTCCACCGGGGCCGAACGAACGATGCCGGCATTGGCGACCAAGATGTCAAGCCGCCCAAACTCGGCCACGGTGCTGTCGACCAACGCCTGCACCTGCGCCTCATCGGTCACATTGATTTGGCGTGCCACCATACGCCGGCCCGTCTCCTGCGCCACGGCCTGGGCCACCTGTTCGGCCTGGTCAATCTTCAGATCGGCGACCACGACGTGAGCGCCTTCCTGCGCCAGCCGGCGACAAATCGCCGCGCCCAATCCTTGCGCCCCGCCGGTGACGACGGCAATCTTGTCAGTGAGTTGTGACATGGTTCGTTTTCTTTCTTGCATCCCTTCCGGTTGTGCCACCCGCCGCGTTGCCTACAGCATCACGCGCAGCAATTCTTCTTCTGCTGCACGCGTCCACATGCCGTCCTTATCCAGGTTGGCGGCCACGGTGGGCAGCGTGTGTTCGAGATCCGCGAGCGGTGTGAGCGGCAACGGCTTGTTCAGATTCGGATAGATGACGACTTTGCCGGCAAAACGCCCGTCGGACACGGCGTGGAGACCATCGGCGACGCCTTCCATGCCGGCAATCGCGGCCACCGAGCGGTTGGTCGGCAACTGCTGGCTTTCGACCAGATCGCGCATATGCACCAGGTCGGAAATTGACGAGCCACTGGTGCCGGTGTAGCGCACGCCGCGCTGGCTGACGGCGTTCAAGTCGATGTGCGCCTGCGTGCCACGGGCCAGGCCGGCAAAGACATTCACCACGCCGCCATCGGCTACCATCTGGGCGGCCTGCTCGATTGCCTCTGTGGTGGGCGCCATAATCACGATGTCGTCATAGCCGCGGCCTTTGGTCTCTTCATGTTTACGGGCAAAAAACACCTCCTCGCTGGCAAATTGATCACGCGAGAAATAGATGATTTCGACGTTGGCCTCCGCAGCCTGGCGGGCAAATTGCCTGCGCACAGGCTCCATACGCGACGCATGCAAGTTGGTCGCCACGATTTTGGCCGGCTTGCCGGGCATCGTCATGGCACGCAGAAAATGCATCTGGCCCATCGGTCCCGCCGCGCCCAGCACCCACGTAACGCCGCCGGGTTTCAACTGCGTGCGCACCGGCTGATAGGCCACCGAGAGGTCGGTCGAATCGGTGCCGACCACGAGTAGATGGTCGTAGTGCATGCGCCCGATATCCACGGAAACCGGCCGATCCACCGGTTGGCCAAGCACCAGGTTAAACATGCCGCGATTGGCGAGACGGCCAAAGACGCGTTCGCACAGGCCGGCATCGCCCTGCAACACCACGATGTCATCGTAGCGGGTCGAGCCATCATCGCCTTCGACCAATTCGACGCCCGATTGGATTGACCACTGGCGCACCTGGGCCGCAAACCCGGCATCGGTCACATCCATCACGACCTTGCGCGGTCGCCACATCGTTGCCTGTCCCAGGCGGACGCCGGCCCCGTCACCGACCAACCACACGACGCCTTGATCTTGCCAGCGCGTGCGATACTCCACTGTGTACGACGCTTCCACACATGCCCACGGCTCGCACAGGGCGACCTCGGCGTAGCCATCCGAAGGCTTGATTGGAATGAGATAGTTGCCTTCGTCAGCAGCCATGACGCGTTGGTCGATGATGGCAAAGTGCGAAAAGCCACCCTGCACTTCATAGCCATAGGCATAGCTTTTGCCGCCGATGTAGATATCCGCCTGGACGATAAAGCGGTCACCCGGCTTGTAGTCAGTGCGCAGGTGGGCGCCGGCTTCGAGCACGGTCAGCGCCACTTCGTGACCAAGCACCACCGGCTGTTCTTTCATTTTGCGGTAAATGCGGGGATGGTTTTCGCCTGTTCGGATCACCTTGATGTCGGAAAAACAGATGCCGACGGCATCGTGGCGCACCAGCAGTTCGTCGGGGCCTGGCTTGGGCAAGGGGGTATCCATCGCCTCGCCGTTCAAACCAAGGTTATCAAATCCGGCGCCGTAAAGGGGCCAGACCCGATTCTGCGTCGGCAGCGGCGCAGCGGCCGCACGGTACTGCGCAAGTTTGGAGTTCTGTTCGTTCGTCATAGTTTGCAACCTAGGTTCGTGATTCGAGTGTCGACAACACTTCGGATGGGGTCATGTCAGGACGGATGTGTGCCAGCTGGCGCAGGCCGGCGGCGCCCGGCGGCACGAGTTTGCCGGTGGCTGTGTAAAAGTCATTGCGTGCACGGCGGCTGGTCAACTGCGCTTGCGACCACGCGCTCTGATACCCAAGACCGATCCCCCGCTGGAGGACGGTGTGCCCATAAATAAAGTAGGCGCCGTCCAGGAAGATGTCGCGCACCGGCAGCATGGGCGGCGCCGCAAAGTCATCGACAATCTTCTGGCCAAAGCTGTTCATCTCCGTGCCGACGTTGAGGGGCAGATCGAGCGCGCGCGCCAGCTCGACCACCGCGTAGAGTTTCTGGCGCTTGATGGCCGCCTGCTGCGGATCGGCAATGTCCCAATTGCGGTCGGGCACGATGTTGAGCGCCACGATTCCCTTGTCGATCAGCAACGTGAGCAGTTCTTCATAGCCCTGTTCACCAGCTGACAGCCCGTCGAGCCATGCGGCACAGGGCAAGGCGCCGCAGGCCACGGCCAGCGCGTTGAGCTTTTCCACGGGCGGAAAGGTATCGGGCCCTGGCTGCACATAGCCCGGCGCGCCGCGCTTCATCAGCTTATTGCGCACCGTATTCTGGAAGGCCGGGCCATCCGCCATTTGCTTTTCGACGACGGCCCGTTCCATTCCCAGGCGATTCGCCCAGAACCCACTGGCATCATCCGTCTCGCGCGTGGCGGCTGCGATATAGGCGACCACAATGTGGCGTTCGGTGGCGTTGCCGGCCGGCGTCAGGGGCAGCACGTCGGTGGCGTAGTCGATCGCAACGGGATGGAGATAGCGATTCACGCGCTCGATCAGCCCCAGGTTGCGCCGCGTCGACTGCTCACGCAACTCATGCAGAATGGGTTCGCCGGTTGCGCCAGCGGCGCTCGTCGTGAAACCGATCCCCATGTGATAGTAGACACCGGGTTCACCTGGCGAGTTGATCTCGCGATCGGCGAACTCGGGCACAAAGACGCGCGACTCAATGCCGGCGCTGCCACGTACTTCGGCCAAGACACAGGCATCCAGGAATTCGTCGACGGCATCTAGCACGTCGAAGTCGACGATGCCCATCAACTTGATGCCACGCTGCCGCGCCAACCATGCCAAAGCGGTTGGCGAGTAGCCATAGGCATTGAACGAGAAAAAGGTGTGACAGTGCAGATTGGCGACTTCGGCCGGCGCCGGTGCGGTCTTGGCGTGCGCCAATAGGCGATGGAGCGCCTGGTCACGCGTCAAACGGTCAAATTCATTGAGTGCCTGCTCCGATTGGAGCTCGGCGGGTTGTGTAGCAATCATGGGTATGCGCCTAGAGTTGGGGAGATCGAAAGCCTTTCAAAAGTCGATTCTTACTTTAGCACAATCAAAGCGAATTTGCAAGCGAAAAAAAACGTCTCCGGCAACGGTCTGATCTGTTTGACGAACTACCCCTTTTGTTGTACAGTATTCCTGTACAGTTAAGGAGAAAACTCGTGATGACCATCCAGACGACGTACACGCAGGCGCGTGCCAATCTTGCAACCCTGTGCGATGAGGTGACCAACAATCGTGAAGTCATTATCATTGCGCGCCGCAACGCTGAATCGGTGGCGTTGATTGCCGCCGACGAATTGACCAGCCTGCTCGAGACCGCCCACTTGCTGCGTTCACCGGCCAATGCGGAGCGATTGTTGGCGGCGTTGGCGCGGGTGCCAACGCGCAGCGTAGCCCCGCAGAGTGTCGATGAGTTACGACGCGAGATGGGTTTTGACGTACAACCATAGCGGGAGAGTGGTGCACGAAAATGTCGGCAACCACGCATGTGGCTGTTTTCCAGCCCGAGTTCCGTGAGGACCGGCGTTTTTGGGTCGAAACCGACCGGCGTACGGCGCTGCGCCTGTTCACGTTGATTGAAGCGGTTCTGCGCGATCCGTTTACGGGCATCGGCAAACCCGAACCACTGAAGTATCTTGGCACCGGCGTTTGGTCGCGGCGCATCAACGAAGAACATCGACTCGTCTACGTGGTTGGCGAAGAGCAGATCGATTTCGTCCAGGCGCGCTACCACTACTGATCGCCGGTGGATCTTGCTTGACCGTTGGCGTAGATTACCCTGCCAGACAGACCACTTGGGTGCGTTTCATTTCTCATGAAACGCACCCTCATTATTTTGACTCTACCTACTGGGGCGCCAGCATCCTTTGGCAAACACCCAATAGATTTTTGTTGTCTATACCAATTTCGAGAAAATGAACAAATGAACATGCGCGAACACTTGACACGGCGAACAATGTATGCTATACTGCCTTCGGTCAGATGTACAGTGGTGTTCAATTGAACGAAAGGTTCATCATGTCTGACACCACGCTCCTCTACAAAATTGCCAAGGCGTACTATGAAGACGGTCTGACGCAAGACCAGATCGGCAAGCGGTTCGGTCAGTCGCGCATCAAGGTCTCGCGGCTGTTGCAACAAGCGCGTAACACGCGGCTCGTGCAAATCACGATCACGCCGCCGGCTGGATCGTATGGCGACCTGGAACGCGACCTGGAACGCCTGTATGGTCTGGACGAGGTCATCGTTGTCTCTGTCGGCAGCGACCGCCAGGAGGATGTGGGGCCTCCGCTCGGCTATGCGGCAGCCAACTATCTGGCGCGGTGTTTGAATGATCAACGGATCATCGACATCAGTTGGGGCACCACCCTGCTGGCAGTCATTGAAGCGTTGTCGCCACAGAACCTGCCCGAATTGCGCATCGTCCAGATGCTCGGCGGCTTGGGGCGATTGGAATCAGAGACCTACGGTGCGGATCTGGCGCTACGCATGGCGCAGACACTGGGCGCCAAAATGCGGCTGTTTCCTTCTCCCGGCATTGTGCCCAGCAAACTCGTACGCGACGCATTGCTGCAGGACATCAACATCGCTGAGACGCTGGACCTGGCGGCACGTGCCGAACTTGCTATCGTCGGCATTGGCGTCCCCCAGCCGGGTGCCGTCGTACTGCAGGCAGGCATCCTGACCGAGACTGAATGGCGCGAATTGCATGATTTGGGCGCCGTAGGGGACATCGCGCTGCGTTCTTTCGATGCCAACGGCCGATCGGTCGCCCATCCGGTGAATGACCGCATCATCGGCCTCGACCTGACCCAGATCAAGCGGATTCCGCGTGTGATTGGCGTGGCGGGCGGCGCGGGAAAATTCGAGGCCATTCGGGGGGCTGTCCGTGGCCACTTAATCGACGTTCTGATTACCGATGAATCAATTGCCATACAACTGTACGAGGAGAAGAGTCTGGTCGGATCCACAGTAAACGGAGTTTGGGTGGCGGTCTAGCACAAAAATCGTGGGGCACAAGATGCACGGCCGCGTCACAGGCATAAGGGGTTTGATCTCATGCAAACAGGCGCCGAAGCCAAACGGGAAAATGCGAGGGGATGCTCAAGATGACGACAATGAAAGCAGCCGTGGTGCGGGCGCCGATGGACTTTGGCGTGGAAGATGTGGCAGTTCCAGAGGCACCCGCCGGTGGCCTTCTGCTTGAGGTAAAGGCATGCGGGCTTTGCGGCTCTGACCTGCGCACGCTGCGCAGCGGGCACCGCAAGGTTAAATTGCCCTACATCATCGGGCACGAAATCTGTGGCGTCGTTGCCGAGACCGGGCCAGGCTACACGGGACCTTGGCAGCGCGGCGACCTGCTGAGCATGGGGCCGGTGGTCTACTGCGGCCACTGCGACTTCTGCCTGGAAGGCCGCTATGAACTATGCGAAAACTATCGAGAGATCGCCCAGGCCTGGCCGGGTGGTATGGCCGAGTATATGGCCGTGCCGGCCGAGGCAGTGCGCCTCGGCGTCATCGAGCGTGTGCCCGCCGGCGTCGATCCCGGCAATGCGGCAATTGCCGAACCGATCTCCTCGTGTCTCAACGCGCAGGAACGCGGCAAGGTTGGCTTGGGTGACACCGTCGTGATTATCGGTTCCGGCCCGATTGGCTGCACCCACATCGCGCTGGCTCGTCTGCACGGCGCCGACCAAATCATCATTGCCGACATCAATGCCGAACGCTTGAAAATGGCTGAGCCGTTCGGACCCGATGCCACGATCGACGTCTCGAAAGTCGATCTGGTTGCCGAGGTGCGCCGGTTGACGCAAGGGCGTGGCGCGGATGTCATCGTCACGGCCACGCCAGCGCCGGCGGCGGTGGTGCAGGCCGTGGAGATGGCGCGCAAAGGTGGGCGCATCCTCCTCTTCGGCGGCCTGCCGAAAGATGACAGCAAACCGCCCGTGGACATGAACATCATCCATTACAACGCGCTTTCGTTGATTGGAACGACCACGTTTGCCCCGCGCCATTACCGGCTGGCGGTGCAGTTGACGGCCTCCAATCGCATCCCGGTAGACATGCTGATTACACATCGCTTTCCGCTCGTCGACTTCAAACTGGGGGCGATGATGGCACTGGAAGGCAAGGTGTTGAAGGCTGTATTTGTTCCATAGTTGGCAAGGCAGAGGAGTGACGTTTTATGCAATTATTCGAGCATTTGAAAAAACGTGAAGCGGAAGGGAAAGCCATACGCGTCGGCCTGGTGGGCTGTGGGCAAGAGGGATCGGGGTTCGTGCACGTCACCCACCAGATGGCTGGCATGGAGACCGTTGCGATCGCCGACATCGATGTCAGCCGGCCCTTGAAGACCCTGCATGATCTGGGCATTCCAGACAGCGCCATTCTGGTCACGAACGCCGTCAACGCGGCCGAAGACGCGCTTCGTCAGGGCCATTATGTGGTGACCGAGGATGCGCTGTTGCTCACGCGGTTGGAAAGCCTGGACGCGCTGGTGGAAGCCACGGGCGTCACCGAAGTGGGCGCGCAGGTTGCCTGGCACAGCATCCTGCACAAGAAGCATATGGTGATGCTCAACGTGGAGACCGACGTGACGGTCGGCCTGATCTTGAGCCGGCTGGCGACACAGGTGGGCTGCGTCTACACCGCCTCCACCGGCGACGAACCGGGCGTCTGCAAGCAGATGTATGACTTCGCCAGCACCTTGGGCTTTGAGGTCGTCTGCCTGGGCAAGGGCAAGAACAACGTCATCGACTACTATGCCAATCCAGACAGCGCACGCGCCGAAGCCGTGGGGAAGAACATGAACCCCAAGATGCTGGCGGCGTTCAAAGACGGCACCAAGACCATGGTCGAGTTGGCAGCGATGGCCAACGCCACCGGTCTCGTGCCCGACGTACCCGGCGCGCATGGCGCCCGCGTCGACGTGGCGGAGCTCAATAAGGTCTTTGTGCCAATAGAAGACGGCGGCATCCTGAGCCGGCGCGGGTGCGTCGACTATTCAGTGGGCAAGGTTGCGCCGGGAATCTTTGCCATTGTCACCAGCGCCGACGCGCATATCCGCGCCGATCTCAAGTTCTACTCAATGGGCGACGGACCGTACTACACGCTCTATCGTCCCTTCCATCTGTGCAGCATCGAAACGCCGCAGGCGGTAGCCGAAGCGGTGATCTATGGTGAGTCCGTGCTCAAGCCGCAGCGCATGGTGGCCGAACTGGTCACTGTGGCCAAACGCGACCTCAAGGCCGGCCAGAAGGTGGACGGCATCGGCGGATTCGACTTCTTTAGCCGCATCTACACGGCGGAAGAAGCCAAGGCGCTGCACAGCATCCCCATGGGCCTGACACCCGGTGGCAGCGTGTTGCAGGACATTGGCCGCGACGAGTTGTTGACGACCGCGAACTTTGCGCCCGATACCACATCGTTGGTCTACAAGTTGCGGCAGATGCAGGACAGCCTGGGCGAGAACTGAGATAGCCGCTAGACCGTGCACAGCCCGGCGGCTGTCTGGTGTGCGAATGAAGGGTTAGCCAATTCAGAAGGAGGATGCCATCACCAAGAGCCAACAGCGGCAACAGCCAGATTCTAGTGATATACGCAGAAGGATTCCCGTACGTTGTGTAGTCAGGACATTTGCAGTCAAGGCATTTGGAGGAAAGAACCCATGAAACGAATTCTCGCAGTATTCTCGATCTTGATGGTGCTGAGCATGATCCTGTCTGCCTGTGCGGTGCCCGTGGCGGCGCCCGCCGCAGCACCGGCAGCCGGCGAACAGAGCGCGGCGCCAGCCGCAGACAGCGGCGCCAAGAAGGTCATCTGCTTTGCGTACCAGGATCTGGAAACGGAATTCTGGGTCGCCGGTCACAAGGCCATCGTCGAGACCCTGGGTGGGCTGGGCGTGGAAGTGATCGAACGCAACGCCAACGAAGACGCCAACAAGCAGCTTGAGCAGGTCAAGGATTGCATCGCGCAGGGCGTAGACGGCATCATCATCATCCCGCAGGACGGGGAGAGCGCCGTGACGATCGTGGGCGAGGCCAACAAGGCTGGCATCCCGATCGGCGTCTTCAACCGCCCGCCGGCAGACAAGAGCAACCCCACGCTGGTGATCGTCGCCAACAACGAATCGACCACGCAGCAAGCCGTCGAGCACATGGCGTTGGAGGCCAAGAAACTGGGCCGCAAAGTGACGCCGTTGATCATGGTTGGCGACCTGGGTGACCCGAACGCCGTCGGTCGCCGCCAGGGCTTCTACAACGTGATCGAAGCCAACCCCGACCTGTTCAACGAAGTCATCGAAGTCCCGACCAAATGGGATGCCCCCACCGCGCTGGCCAATCTGGAAGCTGCCATGCAGGCCAATGCCGAAGTGGACATGATCTTCACCTCGTCGGACTTCATGTACCCGCAGATCCAATCCGTGCTCGAGCCGCTCGGCCGCTGGAAGGTGATCGGCGAAGAGGGCCACATGATTCTGGGTGGCCTGGACGGCGACTCGACCGCCTGCCGGCTTATGCGCGACGGCTACGTCGATGCGACCGGCGTGCAGGACCTCTTCTATGAGGCCGACGCCATCATGAAGGCCATGCTCGACGCCATCGCCAAGGGCGAGAAGACGCCAGAGAACTGGATGGATGACCCGGGCTTTGCGCTGACACAGGCCAACTGGGAAGAAAAAGCCAACGACATGTGGGGCTGCAAGCTCTACGCCGAGACCGGTGAGAAGCTGGACCGCACGTTCATCAAGTAATCGGCAATTGCCGGCGTGCGTTGCCCTGGTCACAAGCTTAGTCGCATGGCGACCACAGCTCGACCAGGACAGCACATGCCGGCAACGCAGAGGAAAAGGCTGGAGGGATAGGAATGATGGGCGCCGAAATAAACGAACCGAAATCTGCGCGCGCCGCACGCGGCCAGCCAGCCACCCCTAGCCTTGACGGCCGGTTGCGCCGGTTGTTGCGGCACCTGTTGCTCTCAGAATATTTCGTACTCTACCTGAGCTTTGTCTACTTCCTGGTGCTTTGGCCTTTCATTCCACGCATCGCCAGCCCACAGAATCTAGGCAACATTTTCTCCAACATGTGGCCGCTGTTGGCGGTAGCCATCGGCCAAACGTTCGTACTCATTGTGGCCGGCATCGACCTTTCGCAGTCAGCCATTATGGCGTTGGTCAGCGTCATCGGCGCGTCGATCATGACCAACCAGCTCAATCCGGTGCTCTTTGAGAAAAGTCCTTTGTGGGGTGTTGTGTTCACCGAGAACGGCGGGCCATTGGCCGGCACCTTCCTGGCCTTGCCGGTCGCCCTGTTCGTGATGCTACTCGTGGGCGCCTTGATCGGATCATTCAACGGGACAGCCGTCGCCAAACTGAAAATGCCGCCATTTATGGTGACCCTCGTCGGTATGATGTTCTTCAGTGCAGCGGCGATTTATCTCACCAAATCAGAAAACATCATGCACCTGCCCGACGCCTTTCTCAGCATCGGCCAGGGCCAGATCTCCTTTATCCCCTATTCCTTCTTTTTCGTCGGCGCGCTGGCGATTGCTGCGCAATGGCTGTTGAGTCGCACGGTGCTGGGCCGCTGGTTCTATGCCGTCGGCGCCAACGCGCGCACGGCCGGCGTCTCCGGCGTGCCGGTGGCGCGTGTGGTGATCACTGCCTATATGCTGAGCGGCTTTTTTGCGGCGGTTGGGTCGATTCTCTACTCGGCGCGGCTGGCGGCGGGACGGCCAACGCTGGGATCCTCGATCTTGCTCGACGTAGTCGGCGCCACCGTAATCGGCGGCACCAGCCTCTTCGGTGGCAAGGGCAAAATCATGTGGACGGTCTTCGGCGTGCTGTTTTTCGTGCTGCTGGACAACAGTCTGAACCTGCTGAACCTCTCTTTCTTCTATGTACAGATGGTCAAGGGGTCGGTAATTCTGCTGGCCGCGGCGCTGGACGTGGCGCGCACACGGCTGTTGGCGCGCATGTGATGGGCAACCGGAGCCGGGGTTTGAGGAGTTGCGAAGCCAATGAGTGATTCAATTCTGACGTTTGAGAACATCGAAAAGAGCTTTTTTGGCGTGCGCGTGCTCAAGGATATCAGCTTTAGCGTGCCGCGCGGCAAGGTGCTGGGACTGGTGGGCGAGAACGGCGCCGGCAAGAGCACGTTGATGAACCTGGTGGGCGGTGTGGTGGCGCCTGACAGTGGCCACATGCTGCTCGACGGCAAACCCTTTGCCCCGCGCACGCCACGCCACGCCAACGACGCCGGGGTCGGCTTTATCCATCAGGAACTGAATCTCTTCACCAACCTGAGCATCGCCGAGAACATCTTCATCGATGGCTTCCCCCGGCTAAGTTGGCTTCCCGTGCTCAACCGGGCCCGGATGCGCAGCCAGACCAGGCAGTTCCTGGCGGCGGTCGACCTGGAAATGTCGCCCGACACCCTGGTAGAGAAGCTCTCGCCCGGCGAACGCCAGTTGGCCGAGATCGCCAAGGCACTCAGCTTTGACGCCAAGTTGATCATTTTCGACGAGCCGACCACGTCGTTAACCGCGCGGGAGACCGATCGCCTGTTTGCCCTGATCGAGCGCCTGCGCAGCAACGGCGCCACCATCGTCTATATTTCGCACATCCTGGGCGATGTGCTGCGCCTGGCCGACGAGATCGTCGTGCTGCGCGATGGCGAACTGGTGGGCCAGGGACCAACGGCGGATTTCACCGTCGGCCGTATGATTGCGCTGATGGTCGGCCGCGACATCAAGCAACTCTATCCGCCGCGTACGTCAGCGCCGTTGCCCGATCCTGCCTTGGAAGTGAAAGGGCTTTCCCAGATCGGCATCGTCGAAAAGATCACCTTTGCTTTGCACAAGGGCGAACTCCTGGGCATCTTCGGTCTGATGGGTTCTGGACGCTCCGAGTTGGCACGCATTCTCTTTGGGCTGGACACCTACGCACGCGGCGAAATCTGGGTCGACGGCAAGCGACAGGCCAAATCCTCGGCGCGCCACAGCATCGACATGGGCATGGCCTTTGTCACCGAAAACCGGCGCGACGAGGGGCTGCTGATGGACATCTCGATCAGCAACAACATCGGGCTGGTGTCGCTGCCGCACTATGCGGCGACGACCATCACCCCGCTGCACGAAGCGCAGCTCAACGGCCAGATCAACGGCGTCGTGGAGAGCCTGAAAATCAAGGCAAGTGATGTTGGCCGTCAGGCAGCCAAGACGCTGAGCGGTGGCAATCAACAGAAGACGGTCATCGGCAAGTGGCTGTTGGACCAGCCCAGCGTGCTGATTATCGACGAGCCGACGCGCGGCGTGGATGTGGGCGCCAAGTTCGAGATCTACACCATCATTGCCGATCTCGCCGCCGCCGGGACGGGGGTGCTGTTCATTTCATCGGAGTTGGAGGAGCTCATGGGCGTGTGCGACCGTATCCTGGTCATGAGCAACGGCGAAGTGCAGGCAACCTTTGCGCGGGCTGAGTTCGACAAGGAGCGCATCCTGCGCGCCGCCTTCCGGGAGCATGTACCCTCATGAACCAAAACAAGCGCTTCGAGCAGTTCTTTCTGCAAAACACCCCGATCATCTTGTTCGTCGTCGTCTTCTTGGTCTTTGGCCTGCTTGCCCCGCGCTTCTTCAGCCTGCAGGCAGCGGAGACCATTCTCAAACAGGCGTCGTACATCGGGATTGTCGCCGTCGGCATGACCTTTGTGATCCTGACCGCCGGCATCGACCTGTCGGTAGGCTCTAACATGTACGTTTCGGCCGTCATGGCGGGCCTGGTCATGCAGGACTTCAAGGCGCCGGCCTGGATCGGGTTGCTGGTCTGCCTAAGCGTGGGCATGCTCTTTGGCGCCGTCAACGCATTTCTAATCACAAAGCTCAAGATCATTCCGTTCATCGCCACGTTGGGGACGATGGTTGCCGGGAAAGGCGTCGGGCTGCTTTTCTCGCAGTCGATCCAGATCCCCTTTCCGAAAAGCGTGCTGGAGCTTGGCTCCACGCGTCTCTTTGATGTGATTCCGCTGCCGATCATCATTTTTGCCGCGGTGGTGGTGGTGGCCCACCTTGTCTTGACGATGACGCCGCTGGGACGGCAGATCTATGCCGTCGGCAACGATAGCGAGGCCGCCAAAAAGGCCGGCCTGAACGTCGGTCGCGTGCTCGGCACCGTGTACGTGGTCAGCGGGTTGATGGCGGCATTGGGTGGCTTCGTGTCGGTGGCGCAGCAAGGGGTGGTGCATCCGGGTTTCGGTGAAGGCTACGAGTTCAACGCCATCGCCGCCACCGTCTTGGGCGGCACCAGCCTCTTCGGCGGCGTCGGTTCCGTCTTACCCGGCACCGTGCTGGGCGCGGTGCTGATCCAGATGATCCAGACCGGGCTGATTTTCACCAAGATGGATCTCTATCTACAACCGTTGATCACGGCGGCCATCATTTTCTTTGCGGTGCTGCTGGATGCCTTCCGCAATGTCCAGTTGCAGAAGATGCGCCGGCGCAACATTCGGGTCGAAAAGGGGATGCCGGTAGGAGCGTCTGCCGGTGACGACTAGCCAATATTCTTGTCCTATCTTTGTTCCAGGCAATTCCCAGGAGGAAACCAGATGAATCGCAGATATTCAGCCGTCGCCGTCGTTTTCGCCAACTGCGCCGACCGCTATGTCATCCAGGGCTATACAGAACCGCGTTCGTTCGATCAAATGCTGGCCGATGCGCAGCAGGTCAAGGGATTGACCGGCATCGAGGTGATCGGCGGCTGGCACATCAACGACCAGAATCAGCACGCCGTCGTCAAGCAGATTCACGATGCCGGTTTTCAGCTCGCCGGCGTGATCCCTGAAATCTGGGCCAACCCCAAATGGGGTTGGGGCACGTTGGCCTCGACCGATCCCGGCATTCGCCGCGACGCCGTCGATCGCATCAAGGTAGCCATGGACCTGGCCGCCAGCACCGGCTGTAACCACGTGAGCCCGTGGCCTGGCCACGACGGTTGGGATTATGTTTTCCAGGCCGATTACATCAAGATGTACGACTGGATGCTCGAAGGGTTGGAGGCGTGCGCCAACCATAACCCCGCCGTGAAGATTTCGCTGGAGTTCAAGCCCAAAGAGCCGCGCATGCACATCATGATCAACAGCACGGCCAAGGCGCTGCTGTTTGTGAATATGATCAACAAGCCGAACCTGGGCATCAATCTGGATGTGGGCCATGCCAACATGGGTAATGAGACCCTGGCCGAGGCCGTGGCCTTGCTCAAGCGCTTTGGCAATCGGCTCCTGCACCTGCATCTCAACGACAACTACCGTTCCACAGACGACGATATGATCCCCGGTTCGGTCCACACGCTGGAATGGGTGGAGTTCTTCTACTGGCTCGAGCGCACGGGCTACGATGGCTGGCTTTCGCTGGACATCTTTGCCTATCGCGAGCGGGACAAAATCGCCGTGGCGCGCGAAAGCCTGGCCTGGCTGGAAACCTTTGCCAAGGCGGCCGAGCGCATCGACAAGCAGGAGGCGGAGGCGATCTTCGCCAGCGGCGACGCCATGAAGGGCCAGGCCATGCTGCGCCGCGCGCTCTTTGGATGATATTGCCAGGCTTCTCCTTTGGAATCTCCCACCCTTGCCTCAGACGCAAGGGTGGGAAGGGGGAAGCGCTTCCCGGTGTACTGGTAGAGGCTAAAGAATAGGACAGGCACAATGGACACGGAGTTGATTCTCCAACAGGCAAAGGCATTGCTGCGCGCCGAAGGTGAGGTGATCGCCGAGGTAGCTGACCAGCTTGGACCGACCTTTATTGATGCGGTGCGTCTTGTGAGTGAATGCACCGGTGTCATTATGACAACCGGTTCCGGCACGTCAGGCACGATCGCGCGCCGGATGGCGCATCTGTTCGCGACCTGCGGGATGCACGCCTTCTTCGTACATCCCGCCGATGCGCTGCACGGGCCGTCGGCTGCGGTGGCGCCCGGCGACGTGCTGATAGCGCTCTCCAAGGCAGGCAAGAGTGCAGAAATCAACGAGTTCGCGCGCGTCGCCAAGGAACGCGGCGGCCACGTGATCAGCCTGACCTGGGAGCCGGCGTCGCCCTTGGGCAAGTTGAGCGATGTGATACTGGTGATCCGGCCGGGCGTGCGCGGCGAGGGCGAGGGCGTGCTACCCTTTGCCAGCACCCTGGCCAACGGCGCCGTGGGCGACGCGCTCTGTCTGGCCGCCAAAAACCTGCGCGGCTTCGACCTGGCGACGTTGACGCAAACCCACCCATCAGGCGCGACGGCGGAGTTGGTACGGAAATAGCGAGGGGCAAAAAAGATGACGCATTGGGCAGTTGCGCGCACACAAGACTATCTAACCAAAGACGGCGAACCGTTCTTCTATCTGGCCGACACCGCGTGGATGGCCTTTGCCAACCTGCCACTGAGCGACTGGCCGCGTTATCTGGCAGTTCGCAGATTACAAGGCTTCAATGCCTTGCAGATGAGCATCTTGCCTGTGACCCACGATACGAGCATGTCGCCAGAGAATATCGACCCTTTCCTGCCCGACGCGCACGGAAACTGGGATTTCTCGGCCTACAACGAAGCCTACTTTCACAAAGCCGAAACCATGGTCGACCTGGCTGTGCGCGCCGGCTTCGTACCCGTTCTCGGCGTGCTTTGGTGCAGCTATGTTCCGGGAACGCGTTGTTCACAACACAGCCCGGTTGCTTCGGCGATGCCGCTGGAGGCCGTCCAACCCTATGCAACCTACGTAGCCAAGCGCTTCAAAAAGTATGACCCTATCTTCTTTGTCAGCGGCGACACCTGTTTCGAATCGCCGAATGAAGAACCCTATTACATGGCAGCGCTGCACGCGGTCAAGGCGACCTGCCCAGAGGCGCTCATCTCCATGCATTTGCACCCGCAAGGAGATCTGCCGCGCACGTTTACGGATGCCGTCGACTTTTATATGTACCAGTCGGGTCACAGCGCAACGCGCCAGGACCAGCCTTATCTCTTGGCCGAAAAGTTCGCGGCCTATCCCGTCAAACGTCCCGTCGTCAACAGTGAGCCTTGTTATGAAGGCCATGGTCGCATCGGCGAACCCACGCGTTTCAATGCCTTTGACGTACGCAAGGCGACATGGCAAAGCCTTTTGTCCGGCGCCAAAATGGGCATCACCTACGGCGCGCATGGCGTGTGGATGTTTCACCGGCACGGAATGAAGTTCCTCAACACGCGTTGGTCCTTCGAACCATACGATTGGGACGTGGCCCTTGAAATGGCGGGCGCGTGGGACGTCGGGTTTGCCAAATGGATATTCGAAACCTACAACTTGTTCGACCTGGAACCTGCCGATTTTGTGGTGAACGAGGACGGCGAGCCGTCGAGCCGGAAGGAAATCAGAGCGGCGGCAAACCAAAGTCTCACCAAGGTGGTGGTCTATTCCCCCTATAGTTTCGCTGTCGATCTCGAACTCGATCTCACCGGCTTCCGTTGCGTGCAGATTGACCTGGCCACCCGGCGCGTCACAGTGCCGGAAATCGAAACCGGATCCAGGTCGCGCATCGCGATGCACCGTTTCAACGCCGATGTTTTGTTTTTGGCCGTCAAAGAGCCGGCAAAATAGGCGACCCGACGCACATGCTTTACCGGCAAAAACCTGCGTAGCTCGACTTGGCAACGTTGAGACAAACCCATCAGGTCAATGCAACAGCCGAGTTGGTGCAAATATCGAATCTGTATAAATACGGGAGGAGGGACGCGAATGGGGTGAATCACCGAAATGCTGTCAAACCCGAAGTTCTGTTGTGTACGCTATGTTTTGTACTACAGTCGAGAATCCAGGGAGGAACCTATGTTTAATCGCACACAATTGTTGAGATTGCTGACAGTGACGATGCTGTTCGCCATGCTGATGAGCGCATGTGTGGCGACACCGCCACCAGCGGCAGCACCGGCGGCCGGTGCCGCCACCGAAGCACCAGCCGCCGCCGAACAACCGGCTGCTGGCGGCGAGAAGATTACGCTGCGCTGGGCCAATATTCTGGACGCAACCGGTCAAGAACAGTGGCAACCCATCATCGACGCGTTCCAGGCAAAATATCCGAACATCGAGATCTCCAGCGAGTCGACCGCGGGCAGCGGTGCGGCCGTCTACCCGGACGTGCTCAAGACCTCAATGGCTTCTGGCAGCCCGCCCGACGTTTTCTTCCTGTGGGGTGGTACGATCGCCGAGCCCTTCATCGCTGCCGGACAGGTCATGGACCTGGCCTCTTATTACGAGAAGTATGGCTGGGCAGGCAAATTTGCGCCGTGGGTGACCGAGCGTATCAAATCGGATGGCAAACTCTACGGCGTGCCGTACCATGCGCTGGGCATGGGGTTCTGGTACAAGACGGACCTATGGGAGCAAAACAGCTGGAAGGTACCCACCACCTTTGCCGAGCAGGAAGACCTGTGCGCAGCCATGAAGGAGAAGAATGTATACTGCGTGAGCATCGGCGGCAAGTTCGGCTGGCACACCATGCGCATGCTCGACTACTTCCTGGAACACCATTGCGGCCCGGCACTCCACGACAAGCTCAACGCGCTTGAGGAAAGTTGGGACCAGCAGTGCGTCATCGATTCCTACACGACCTTTCAGAAGTGGATTGACAACGGCTGGGTTGTGCCGGATTTTCTAACCGTCTCGCCCGACGACTCGCGGTTCCCCTTTTTCAAGGGGGAAGCCGGCATCGTGAATGAAGGCGTCTGGTATGAAGGCGTGCTCAAGAATAACGAGCAGGATGTCGCCAACTACAGCTTCTACCTGCCGCCGACCGACCAGGAACCACTGCGCTTCTCGACCTTCCCCGAGCAGTGGATGATCCCCGCCAGCGCCGCGCACCCAGATGAAGCGGCGATGTTTATCGACTTCATCACCAGCGCCGATACGCAGACGAAGTTCCCCATCAACGACTTCGCCAACTCGGCAACCGTGGGTGTGAACCCGAACTGCACCGAATGGCCGTTGAGTTGCGAGTGGCGCAAGCTGATCCTGGGCGCCGAGTCCACCTATCCGCCAACCGATCAGGCGTTCGTCAAGGAACTGATGGATGGCTTCTTTGAGGTTCAGGACAATATCGTGGCCAAGAAGCTGACGCCGGAGGAAGGCGCCAAGCTCATGCAGCAGCGCGTCGACGAGTGGAAGGCAAAGAAGTAGCGTTGACGGTGAATGGCTGAGTGGCCCCCGCGGCACGTGACTCAGCGAATGGGCGAGCGCAAAGCTTGCCAGCGCATATGCAAGTCAATCTCCTGATCTCCCAGTTGCCTGAGCTTGTGTCTACGGGTGACTGGGAGATTAGGAAATTGACGGGAACAGCAGAGGGACCCGCAAGCCTATGACTACAACAACCAAGACGGCGACCGCGCCCAGAGCAACGCGGCGCAGGCGGCGCCGGTTCCGGCTGACCCCGTATCTATTCCTGGCGCCTGCCCTGCTCTGGTACTTGATCTTCCTGGTCTACCCCATGTACCAGTCGCTCGTCATCAGCTTCATGGATTGGGACGGGCTTTCGGCCAACATCAAGTTCATTGGCCTGGAAAACTACCGCACAATCTTTTTCGCCGACGATACGGCGCGCCGGGCGTTGTGGAACAATATTCTGTGGACGCTGGGCAGCGTCCTGATCCCGACCTCCATCGGTTTGATGCTGGCGGTGGCCCTTGACCGCAAGCTGCGCGGGCGCACTGCTCTGCGTGCGATCTTCTACGGACCCGCTATCTTGCCGTTGGTGGCCGTCGGCATGATCTGGGCCTGGATGTACAACCCCCAGTTTGGCTTCATCAACTATGTACTGAGGGCCATCGGTCTTGGCTTTTTGGCGCGCGGTTGGCTTTCGGTTTTCGAAACCGCGCTACCGGCCACCTTTATCACGGCTGTTTGGGGCGGTGTCGGCTTTGCCATGGTGATCTACCTGGCCGCGCTCCAGGCCATCCCGCGCGAACAGTATGAAGCGGCCAAGATCGACGGCGCCAACGGCCGCCAACTCTTCTCTCGCATCACGTTTCCCTGGCTGCGCGAGGCGAATGTCATCGTCTTCTCGCTGGCCGTGATCAACTCGTTCAAGACCTTCGACCTGATCTACACCATGACCTACGGCGGTCCTGGTCGTATCACGCAAGTGCTAGGCACGTGGATGTATTTCAACGCCTTCCAGTACTACCATGCCGGTTATGGAGCAGCAATTGCATGGGTGATCGCCCTGATCACATTGGTGATGGCAATTCCCTACATCCAACATATGTCACGCGACTGACCAGGACTTGACCAGCGAGAACCGAAGAGGCGTAGCGTGCACAACGTAGAGCAAGAAGGCAGAGAAAACAGAACAATGGGCGAAAAACCTAAGAGCATGAAAGCACAGAACCGCCTGATCGATGGGATCCTCTACGTCTCTCTCATCGCCATGGCCGCCGTCTGGTTGGTGCCCTTTCTGATCATCGTACTGACCTCAGTGCGCAGCATGGGCGACCTTATCAACAATGGCGTCTTTGCGTGGCCTAAGGAGATTGTGCTCGCCAACTTCGAGCGCGCTTGGAACATCGGCAACTTCTCGACCTATTTCCGCAACAGCCTGCTGTTGATCATCTTCAAGGTGCCGCTCGGCATCGTCATTGCCTCGCTGGCGGCCTTCCCGTTGGCAAAGATGAAGTTCCGCTTGTCCAGTTCGATCTTTGTCTTTTTCCTGGTAGGGCTGGCCATCCCGGTGCACGTCACGCTGACGCCGCTGTTGGTCATGATGAAGCAACTGGGCATTCAAGGCACGCTGCCGGCACTGATCCCACCGTATGTGGTCTTTGGCTTGCCTTTTCAGATCTTTGTCATGCGTGGCTTCTTCCGCACCGTACCTTCGGAGCTACTAGAAGCAGCCCGCATCGACGGCGCCACCGAATGGGGCAATTTCTGGCGTATTCTCATGCCACTTTCGACCCCGGCGTTGGCGACATTGTTTATCATCGACGCGCTGGCCACCTGGAATGAACTGCTCATTGCGCTGGTTTTGATCAGTTCCAATGCGTCGCGCACCGTGCCGGTTGGCTTGCTACAGTTTCAGGGACAGTTTTCGTCACAGTACACGCAGTTGATGGCCGGTGTGCTGATCTCGATCGCGCCAATTCTCCTACTCTATGTTTTCTTGCAGCGCTTTATGGTAGCGGGGCTCACCGCTGGGGCCGTGAAGGAATAGAATGATTCGTGATGAGGTTGAACCAGCCATGAACGAAGTCACCCACCCGTGGCAAGCGGTCGAACTGAGCCTCACATCCAGTCGAACCTATGACAACCCCTACACCGACGTGGAGGTCTTCGCCCGCTTTCGCCATGAAAGCGGTGTCGAATTGCTGCGTCCGGCATTTTGGGATGGCGAAAACATCTGGAAGGTGCGTTTCGCCTCGCCGCTGGCTGTGGGAAGCTGGCAATGGCAAAGCTTCAGCGCGCCGCGCGACCCGGGGCTGTGCGGGCAATGGGGGGAGGTGCGCGTCGAACCAGGGGATTCCGCCAACCGCTTCCAGCGTCACGGTTTCTGGCACATTCCAACTGGTCAGCGCAACTTGCGCCACGCCGATGGCGCCCCTGCCCTGCTCGTGGCCGATACAGCCTGGGCGCTGCCCTGGCGCGCCACGCATGAGCAATGCGAGGTCTACGCACAAGATCGCCAGTCGAAAGGCTTCAACGCGGCGTTGTTGATGTCTGTTCAGCCAGACCGTCGTGCTCGCGGCCCGCGCAGTCGCAGCGAACACGACGGTTTCGATGTCGGCTTCGAGGATCTGCCGGATGGTCACATCAACCAGATCAATATCGCCTATTTTCAGTATCTTGATCGCCTGGCTGAAATTCTGCAACGTCACGAAATTGTCCCGGTCTGGAACCCGGTTTTTCACGGCTATGGCTGGAAGGGGCTGGATGTGGCCGGGTTGGTGATCCCCCCCATTGAATATGCCCGCTATTGCCGTTACTTGGTGGCGCGTTACGGCGCACACCCTGCCATCTGGCTAGTTGCAGCAGACGGGGATGGGCTTGCTCCGGGTGTAGACCCAGGTGGCTGGGAGATCGAGCGCTGGGATGCCTATCAACACCCCACGGGCATCCATTATGCCCCGCACCAAGACCCGTGGGCCTATCAAGATCGTCCCTGGCTCGACTTTCAGTGGTGCCAGACGGGCCACAATGGCGAACACGTTCCCCAGCGCGTCGCGACGATGTGGGAAAAACGCCCGGTCAAAGCGATTGCCAATGGCGAGCCGACCTACGAGCATATCGGCGACCCTGGACGAGCAGCCGGCTGGTGGCAGGGGCACGAAGCCTGGAACAACCTGACGGCTGGCGGCACGATGGGAGTCGTTTATGGCGCTGGCAGCCTATGGCAGTGGCGTCTCGATACGCAGGAGGAACACCAGGAATGGTGTATGGCGCGCACTGCAGGCTGGCGCGAGGCGCTCGATTTCGAAGGCTCAAGGTACGTCGGAATCCTCTCCCGAATCTTCGAAGACCTGCCCTTTGCCGAAATGAAGCCTGACTATTGCCACACCTATGGGCGGGCCGGGCTGATCGTGCGAGGCAAGCTCTTCATTGTTTACCTACCCAATGGGGGCGATCTGCAACTTGAGCAGGTCAGGAGGGATGACCTGCCGCAAAAGCACCGCGTGATTGACCCAACAAGTGGCGCCATCCTTGCCAGCGGCGAAGGCCACAATCTCATTGCCATGGAGGCCGGCGCGCCGCGCGTGGTGGTCTTTGCTGACGTTGACCATGTTTGAACCATACCGGAAAAG